>Ga0316187_10000822_pt1 | contig 25544 bp, 23 predicted proteins | sample CroRivburrow1_MG_FD_204927 | JGI IMG/M metagenome (GOLD analysis project Ga0316187, IMG submission 204927) | Coastal sediment microbial communities from Maine, United States - Cross River worm burrow 1 | ecosystem: Environmental > Aquatic > Marine > Coastal > Sediment | place: USA: Maine...
TTGGCATTGATCCCGAAGTCTTCAAGACAGTCGGCCTGCCGTCGCGCGATGTGCCGGAATGCAAGAAGTACTAAGTACTGCATTTTTGACATGACCTGAAATATCCAGGGCGTCTCCAGAAAACGGGAGGCGCCCTGATTTTCTTGGAACGGCAGAGTGAGTGAAATGGCGCAAGTAAAACCAAACCTGATAGACGGACAATGGCAAGCCGGAGAGCATGCGTCTGCCAACATCAACCCGTCTGATACTGATGACCTTATCGGGCACTATGCGACTGCAACCACCGATGATGTTGAAGCAGCAATTGCCGCAGCAGAGGCGGCCGCCCACGACTGGGCGAGAAGCGGCATCCAGGCGCGGCACGATATCTTGCGCACCGCCAGCGATGAGATTATGGCCAGGCGGGAAGACATCGGGCGCCTGCTGTCGCGAGAAGAGGGCAAGACGCTGGCCGAAGGCATTGGAGAAACGGTGCGCGCAGCACAGATTTTCAATTTCTTTGCCGGAGAAACACTGCGCCTGGCAGGCGAGAAACTGCCATCTGTCCGCGCCGGTGTCGATGTCGAGATCACCCGCGAGCCGATCGGGGTTGTCGGTATCATCACACCGTGGAATTTTCCCATTGCGATCCCCGCCTGGAAAATTGCACCGGCCATCTGTTATGGCAATCCGGTCGTGTTCAAACCGGCTGAACTGGTGCCGGGATGCGCCTGGGCGATTGTCGACATCCTGCACCGGGCAGGCATGCCTGCCGGCACCATCAACCTTCTCAATGGGCCGGGCTCAGTGGTGGGTCAGGCCATGCTGGATGATGCCCGCGTCAAGGCGATGACCTTTACCGGGTCGCAAGCCACCGGTGAGCGGGTGGCACAGGCAAGCGTGCGTCACATGCGGAAATTCCAGCTCGAGATGGGTGGCAAGAATCCTCTGGTGGTGCTGGATGACGCCGATCTTGAGGTGGCGGTTGATTGCGCTGTTCAGGGCGCGTTCTTCTCAACCGGACAGCGCTGCACGGCGTCTTCGCGCCTGGTGGTCACCGAAGGCATTCACAGCCGGTTTGTGGAGGCTTGTGCATCACGGATCAGGGACCTGAATGTCGGTGACGCGCTGGACAGTCGAACCCAGATCGGTCCGGTGGTTGATGAAACACAACTGCAGCAGGACCTTGATTACGTCGAGATCGGCCGCAGGGAAGGGGCCACGTTGCGCGTTGGTGGCGAACGCCTGAAACGCGACAAGACCGGGTTCTACATGCAGCCGGCGCTATTTACCGATACACGTAATGACATGCGTATCAACACGGAAGAAGTGTTTGGACCGGTGGCATCGGTGATCCGGGTTCGCGACTATGAGGAGGCCCTGCAGGTTGCCAATGACACACCGTTCGGCCTGTCATCGGGCATTTGCACCCGGAGTCTGAAACACGCAACGCACTTCAAGCGCAATGCGCAGGCCGGCATGGTGATGGTCAACCTGCCGACCGCGGGCGTCGATTATCATGTGCCGTTTGGCGGCGCCAAAGGTTCCAGTTACGGACCCCGCGAGCAGGGTAGGTATGCCGCGGAGTTCCACACCACTGTCAAGACAGCCTATACGTCGGCGTGAGCCACCATCAATGGGGAATTGTTGCACCATGAATGCTGGTTTTGAGAAACAGCTTGCTGAATTGCTCCTGCTTGGCCATGATTTGGAAAAAATAGCTGCAAAACATGCAGAATAATAAACCGCGCACTGTTGCGGGAGGAAGCGATGAGTAGAGCCTTGGCCGTGTATCACGGTGTATTTGGCCGCGTCACGCTGTATCAGCTTGACCGGGAACTTGCGACCCATGCGCATCGTGAGGGTCACCTGGTTTTTTATGTGAGCGGCAAGCATGGCGGTATGGCGGTTGAAGGTGTCCGACACGATCTGGACAGGGCTTCCGGCGCTGCGGTCAGTCCGTGGCAACCTCACAGTTTTCATCCCGGCGATCTCGAGAACGGCTCGCTTTTCCTGGTCCTGTATATCCGGCCTGAATGGTTCCTGGAAATGTCGAAGCACGCTCGGTTCGGATTGAATTTCGGCTCGTCGTTGATCGAGATGTCGGCGCCCGTCCGGCAATTGGTGCATCAGACGTCGCGGCTGCTTTTGGACGATGCCTGTGGGGAATTGATCCAGGCTTGCGTATTTGAACTGACCCAGGAGTCCTACAATCAAAGCTGGGCATCCAGTTCCAGCGAGGCCCAGGACGAAATGCCCGTCGCCATGTTGCGGGATTTCCGGATTCGCAATTCCATCAAGCTGATGAAATCCAGGCTGGGCGAGGGCGAGAGCATTCTGCTGGACTCGATCGCGCGTGGTGCCGGTATCTCGCGTCCGCACTTTTTCAAGCTGTTCAAGGAGAATGTCGGGCTGACGCCCAACATCTACCTGAACACCTTGCGGATGGAGACGGCCATAGAGCGGCTGACCCAATCCAGCGACGCGGTTACCTCAATCGGGCTCGATCTTGGTTTCTCGTCACAAGCCAGTTTCACCCGCTTCTTTGCCTCAAATGTCGGGATTCCACCGTCTGACTATCGCCGAGTGGCGCAATTGGCGCCGTAAACGCAGAAATTTGCGATCAATTACAAGACCATAAGACTGTCAGGTATGCATTCCGGCACACCTGCTCCTATGATTGTGTGGAATCTGGAAGTGCAATGTACACTTCCGGACGGAGGAATACGTTTTGACCATGGCAGGGCAACACAAGTTTATCAGCGGCTTGCAGGCATATGAAGGCTGCTTGCGGGGAGGCGCGGCATGAAAGGCTTCATGGCTCGCAACCCGTTCTGGTCACTTATCATCGTGCTCGCCATCTGTTTCCTGGTGTGGGCGATTTTCGCGCCGTGGCCGCCCGGCTTCGTCGATACGTTCGGGCGCAAGAAGATATTCCTGAATGCGCTGTTCAATGGCGTCACGCTGGGCGCGCTGTATTTCCTGGTTGCCAGCGGGTTCACGCTGATCTTCGGCCTGATGAAGAACGTCAACCTGGCGCACGGCTCGCTGTATCTGCTTGGCGGGTACATTGGCTACGACGTTGCCAATACGACCGGCTGGTGGCTGCTGAGTTTTGTCGTGGTGTTTGTGGTTGTCGGTGCCATGGGCGTGCTGCTGCAGGTGCTGGTGTTTCAGCGAATGGAGGGTGAGGACTTACGCCAGACACTGGTGACGATCGGTATCTCCATCGTGGTGGCCGACCTGATGCTGTGGTACTGGGGTGGCGACTTCTACCAGATACTGACCCCGGACTGGTTGTCGGGTCCCATTCAGCTGCCCATTGTGACGGCGGTAAAAAGCAGTGGTGAAGCGGTTTTCCTGAAATATCCGTTTGTCCGGATTGTGATTCTCGCGGCATCGATTGTTATCGGAATCGCCATGTGGCTGTCGCTCAACAAGACCCGCATCGGCATGTTGATCCGCGCCGGTGTTGATGACCGTGACATGTTGTCTGCCACCGGTGTCCGCATCCAGCGGGTGTTCGTGCTGGTATTTGCCTTCGGCGCCGGCCTTGCCGGTGTGGCCGGTGTGGTAGGCGGCACCTTCCAGTCACTGGCGCCGGGCGAGGATACCCGCTTCCTGCTCGCCTCGCTGGTGGTGGTGATTGTCGGCGGCATGGGATCGATCCCGGGAGCAGCGCTTGGCGCGCTGTTGATCGGACTGGCTGAACAGTTCGGTTCGGTTTACATGCCAACCTACGCTGTCGTGCTGACCTTCCTGATCATGGTTGTGGTGCTGGCGTTCAGGCCGCAGGGCCTGCTTGGCGAGAGGCGCTAGAAGCTGATGGCCGTGACCGAAGACACAAGCACAGCGCCAATAAACGGCAAGCCGCAATCCTGGTGGTCCGGATTGTCGTTGAGCTCGATCCCGACACCGTACTGGTTCGTCGGGGCATTCATGCTGCTGCTGCCGGTCCTGGTCGGGCCTTTCATGCTGTTCCAGGTATTCGGCTGGGCGCTCATTCTGGGCATGATCGCTCTCAGCCTGATGTTCCTTGGCGGGTATGGCGGCATGGTGTCCCTGGTGCAGATGTCAGTGGCTGCATGTGCGGCCTACATGCTGGCAATTTTCGGCGACAGCGCGATAACCCAGATTTCGCTGGGCTGGCCATGGTGGGTTGCAATCCCCATAGCGCTTGTCATCGCAACCGGCTTCGGCACCCTGACCGGTGCGCTGGCAGTTCGGACCGAGGGCATTTACACGATCATGATCACGCTGGCCATTGCGTCAGCCTTCTTCTATTTCACCCGGCAGAACTATGTACTGTTCAACGGTTTTTCCGGGTTCAACGGGGTCAAGCCGCCACAATTGCTTGGTGTCGACTGGCGCCAGCCGATACCGTTTTACTACCTGACACTGTTCTGGGCGGCAGTCGCCTATCTGTCGGTTTTGTATGTCTCGCGTGCACCGTTTGGTCTGGCACTGCAGGGCGTGCGGGACAATGCCCGGCGCATGGAGGCGCTGGGCTACAATGTTACCGCGCACCGGATTGCGGCCTATGTTTTTGCCAGCTTCATAGCGGCAGTTGCCGGCATTCTGCTGGTCTGGCTGAACGGACAGGTATCTCCGGGAACGGCAGGGATCGGCCCGGCAATCGACATATTGATTATCGCCGTTGTTGGTGGCCTTGCGCGCCCTGTCGGGCCGTTTATCGGTGCCATCATTTATGTACTGCTCAGAACGTTTGCGCTGGATTTCATGGTGTCGATGGGATTGTCGGGCGAGCGCTTTCAGTTGCTGGTCGGCCTGGTGTTCCTGGGCATCGTGTTCTGGTCGCCGGACGGCATACTCGGGCTCTGGGAGCGCTGGCGCAACCGCATGAATTCAACTGACCGGCTGACGGGCGAAACCCGCGACAAGGACGGAGGCAGCGAGGCATGAACGCCATTGCAAACACCTCCACCATGGCCACCCGGTTGTCGGCTACCGGCACCGCCAATGCGCTTGAATTGCGTGGCGTCAGCAAGTTCTTCGGCGCGCTTGCGGCGATGCAGGACATCACCTTGACCGTCAAACCGGGCGAACGCCGCGCCGTTCTGGGGTCAAACGGTGCCGGCAAGACCACATTGTTCAACTGCATAACCGGCGACTTCCTGCCGACGTCCGGGGTCGTGCGGATGTTTGGCGAGGACGTCACCAGGTTTCCGCCGCACGATCGCATTCGCCGGGGGTTGCGCCGTACCTACCAGATCTCGCTGTTGTTTGGCGGGCTGACGGTTATCGACAATGTCTACCTTGCCTGCCGCGGTGTCTCGCGCAATCGCTTCTCGCTGATCCGTCCGGGGCGATCTGATGCGCTGATGCATTCGGCGGCTGAACTGATCGAGGCCGTCCACCTGACAGACGTGCAGGAGACACTTGTGTCGGCGCTTTCATATGGCCAGCAGCGCCAGCTTGAAATCGCCCTGGCACTTGCCGGTGCGCCGCGCTTCATCCTGTTTGATGAGCCTGCCGCAGGCCTGTCACCCACCGAGCGGCGTGACCTGATCGACATTCTCAACAATCTGCCCGGCCACATGGGATACATCATCATCGAACACGATATGGATGTGGCCTTGCGGGTAGCTGAAAGCGTCACGATGATGCACAATGGCCGCATCTTCAAGGAAGGCAATCCGGCTGAGATCGAAGCCGACCCGGAAGTGCAGGAACTGTATCTGGGAGGAGGGTTCACACATGGCTGAACGGTCGTCTTCTTCCATTCTCGAGGTCAAGGGCCTCAACGTATACTATGGCGCGTCGCATGCGCTGCAGGGTGTTGACTTGAGCCTGGGCCATGGTGTGCTGTCGGTTGTCGGCAGGAACGGCATGGGCAAGACCACGCTGTGCCAGGCGATTATGGGCCTGGTGCCGGTGAATTCCGGCTCGATCACGTTTAACGGTCAAAACATAACCAACCGGCAACCGTCCGAAATCGCCCGCATGGGTATCGGCTATGTGCCGCAAGGCCGGCGGCTGTGGCGGTCGCTCACGGTGGATGAGCACTTGCGCATGACGGTGGCAGGCCATGATGGTGCATGGTCAATCGAGCGCATCTATTCAACTTTTCCCAGGCTGGCCGAGCGCAAGAACAATGGCGGCAGCCAGTTGTCAGGCGGCGAGCAGCAGATGCTGGCCATCAGCCGGGCGCTGTTGCTGAACCCGCGCCTGCTGGTCATGGATGAACCCACCGAAGGCCTCGCACCGGTGATCGTATCCCAGGTTGCCGACATGCTGATGCACCTGGGTGAGGAAGGCGACATCGATGTACTGGTGATTGAACAGAACATCGGTGTGGCAACGGCGATTTCGGAAAACGTCGCGATCATGGTCAATGGCCGTGTCAACCGTTTGATGTCGGCCAGCGCGCTGGCTGCCGACCGTGAACTGCAGCAGAACCTGCTCGGCGTCGGCCGTCATGGTGACGGCGATGACGAGATTGCCGAGCAGGGTGCAACCGGAGACACCGCGGCGCCGAAGGTCCAGGGACCGCGCAAGATTTATGTATCCAATCCAAAGCTGCCAACGAGATGGTCGCCGATTGTGCCTGCCCGGCAGATCGAAATGGCGGCGCGCACCGAAACAGTTTCAGCACCTTCGTCGACCGGCATGGGGCATGTCGAGCTGAGACCATTGTCGGCAGCCGGTGAAAACGTCGTGCTGGTGGCCGGAACGCTGGACACCAAGGGCGTCGAGCTGCGCTATATCAGGGACCTTTTGAAGGCTGATGGCGTGGCGGTGCGCATGGTGGACCTGTCAACGTCCGGCAAGCATTCCGGCGCTGAAATTCCGCCACATCAGATTGCGGCCTATCATCCGCGCGGTGCTGCGGGTGTGTTCACCAATGATCGCGGCACATCTGTTGCGGGCATGACGCTGGCGTTTGAACGCTGGATCAAGCGGCAGTCAGGGATTGCCGGCATCATCAGTGCAGGCGGGTCCGGCGGTACCGCGATCGTATCGCCCGCCATGCGCAGCCTGCCTGTCGGCGTCCCCAAGCTGATGATTTCCACCGTGGCATCCGGTGATGTGCAGATGTATGTCGGCCCGGCTGACATCATGATGATGCATTCGGTTGCGGATGTGCAGGGCCTGAACTCGATTACCCGCCAGGTGCTCGGCAATGGAGCGCATGCCATGGCGGGCATGGTCAATGCCCGAAAGACCCGCGTGCCTCGATCGGCAACTGAAACTGCAGGTGAGTTGCCGGCCATCGGGCTGACCATGTTCGGTGTCACCACACCGTGCATTCAGCAGATTACTGCCGATCTGGAAGCTGATTTTGACTGCCTGGTATTCCACGCCACAGGCGTTGGCGGCCAGTCGATGGAAAAGCTTGTGGACTCCGGGCTGCTCACCGGTGTGGTTGATATCACCACAACGGAAATCTGCGACATGATGATGGGCGGGGTGTTTGCCGCGACCGAAGACCGCTTCGGCGCCATGATCCGCGCCGGCATGCCCTATGTGGGGTCGTGCGGAGCGCTCGACATGGTGAATTTCGGCCCGCCGGACACGGTGCCTGAAAAATACAAGGACAGACTGTTCTACGAGCACAATCCACAAGTCACCCTGATGCGCACGACGGCAGAAGAAAACGAGCGCATGGGCCGCTGGATCGGTGGTCGTCTCAACGAGATGGAAGCGCCGGTCAGGTTCTTCATACCCGAAGGCGGAGTGTCGATGCTGGATGCGCCGGGCAAGTCGTTCCATGATCCGGCTGCGGACAAGGCGCTGTTTGACGCGCTTGAGCGCACCGTGCGGCAGACCTCGACACGGCAACTGGTGCGGGTGCCGCACAATGTAAATGATCCCGAATTTTCAGCACTGGTGGTTGAAGCCTTCCGGTCGCTGCATGGCGGCGGCAGGCCGTCCCGAAAACAGGCAAGGAGACACTAGATGGCCCGGTTTGAACGCGCAGCAATTGTCGAGAAATTCCGTGGCATGATTGACCGCGGCGAGCCGATTGTCGGGGGCGGTGCGGGCACCGGCCTGTCGGCGAAGTGCGAGGAAGCCGGCGGTATCGACCTCATCGTGATCTACAATTCCGGCCGCTACCGGATGGCCGGGCGTGGCTCGCTTGCCGGCCTCATGGCCTATGGTGATGCCAACCAGATCGTCATGGAAATGGCTTCCGAAGTGCTGCCGGTGGCCACAAAGACGCCGGTACTGGCAGGCGTGAACGGCACCGATCCGTTCCGGCTTATGGGTGTGTTTCTGGATGACCTGAAGCGGGTCGGGTTTTCCGGGGTGCAGAACTTTCCGACCGTCGGCCTGATTGACGGGACGTTCCGGGCCAACCTGGAGGAAACCGGCATGTCGTTCTCGCTGGAAATCGACATGATCGCCAAGGCGCACCAGAAAGACATGCTGACCACCCCCTACGTGTTCAGCGAGGACGATGCCACCGCCATGGCGCAAGCCGGTGCCGACATCATTGTCTGCCATCTCGGCCTGACCACCGGCGGGTCAATCGGTGCAGAAACAGCCCAGACGCTGGAGGATGTACCGGCCAAGGTCGATGCCTGGGCAGACGCTGCTCTCAAAGTCAACAAGGACATTATCGTGCTTGTCCATGGCGGACCTGTAGCGATGCCGGATGATGCTGAATACGTGTTGAAGAACACCAGTAACTGTCACGGGTTTTATGGTGCGTCATCGATGGAGCGGTTGCCTGCCGAGGGCGCGCTGACGGAACAGACGAAGACGTTCAAATCGATAAAGATGGCCTGATGGCTAAAAGAATTAACGGGCTGCCGCAAAGCGGCGTTTTGGGAGGAAGATCATGACCGGACAGCTGATAGGCCAGCTTATTCTATGGCTCATTCTGGCGGTTATCGTCATTGCAATCATTTACTGGGTGATGAACTGGCTGTACCGCCGGTCCACCAAGGAAGTGGCCTTTGTCAGAACCGGTTTCCTGGGCGAAAAAGTGGTGATTGACGGTGGCGCCTTCGTGTGGCCGATCATCCACGACATAACGCCCGTCAACATGAACACGCTGCCACTGGAAGTCGTGCGCGAGAAGGAACAGGCGCTGATTACCAAGGACCGGATGCGGGTTGATGTAGAGGCCGAGTTCTATGTCCGGGTGCGCCCGGCGAAGGCCTCGGTGTCCATTGCCGCGTCGACGCTGGGACGGCGCACGCTGGAACAGGGCAGGCTGCATGAACTTTTATCCGGCAAGTTCATTTCAGCCCTGCGGTCTGTGGCTTCGGAAATGTCCATGGAGGACATGCATGAACAGCGTGGCGCTTATGTGGAACGTGTGGCCCAGGCCGCCCAGGACGGCCTCGATCTGAACGGTCTCGAGCTTGAATCTGTTGCCATCAAGGATATTGACCAGACCGGGCTGGAATACTTCAACCCGTCCAACCGGTTTGACGCGGATGGTCTGACCCGGTTGATCGAGGACATCGAGGCCAAGCGCAAGCTGCGCAATGATATCGAACAGGACTCGATGATCCGAATCCGCTCGCGCAATCTGGAAGCCGAGAAACAGGCCCTGGAAATCGAACGCGAGAGCGAAGAAGCCCGGCTGACCCAGGAACTCGATATCGAGTTCCGCCGGGCCCAGCAACGTGCCGAGCTGGCGCGTGAACGTGCCGAGCGCGAAACTGATGCCGAACGCGCGCAGATTACCGCGCGTGAAACCATCGAGACCCAGCGCATTTCGCAGGAACGGCAGATTTCTGAAGCCCGGATTGCGTCCGAGCGCGATATCCGGCAGCAGGAAATCGAACGCCAGCAGGCGGTGGAGGCCGCCGAAATCAGCGCGCGGGAAAAGACCGAGCGTGCCCGCATTGAGCAGGAACGCCATGTCAATGAGGCTCGTATTTCCAATGAACAACAGACCGAAGCCCAGGAAATCGGGCGGCGCCAGTCCATCGAGCACGCGCAGATAGCGGCAACCGAAGCAACGGAGCGGGCGCGCATCGAACAGGAACGTGGCGTGACCGAGGCCCGTATAGAGCAGGAACGCTCGCTTGCCGAAGCGCGTATCGCCAAGGAGGAAGATACCCAGCGTCGTGAAATTGCCCGCGGCCAGGCCGTGGAGGCAGCAACAATAGCCTCGCGCGAAGCAACGGAAAAACTGCGCATTGCCCAGGAAACCGAGGTCAACAGTGACCGGATCTCATCGGACCAGAAAATCCGGGGGCTGGAGATTGACCGGCAAAAGGCGCTGGACGAAGCCGAAATTGCCGCTCAGCAGGCAACGGAAGCAGCCCGTATCGCGCGTGAGAAGAAACTGGCGGCTGAGCGGATTGCATCTGAACAGGCAACCCGGGCGCTGGAAATCGAACAGCGCCGGACACTGGAAGAAGCCGATATCGTGGCGCGTGAGTCCACCGAAGTATCCCGCATCGGCCAGGAAGAACGGCTGCGAGCCCTGCAAATAGAGCGCAACCGTGCCATTGACGAAGCCGAGATCGCGGCTCGTGAAGCGGTCGAAGCAACCCGCATTGCCCAGGAGATGAAGCTGGCTGTGGATCGCATCGACAGTGAACAGGCGACCAAGGCCCGCGATATTCGCCGGACGCAAGCCATCCAGGAAGCCGAGATTGCCTCTGCCGAGGCTACAGAAGCTGCCCGCATTGCCCAGGAAAAGAAAATCGCCGCAGAACGCATTGCCTTTGAACAGGACCTGCGGGAACGCGAGATCGCCCGCAATCGCGCCATTGATACAGCACAGATCAGTGCATCCGAGGTGACCGAGACGGCACGTCTTGCCCAGCAGGCCAAAATTGATGCTGAACGGATTGCCCGGGGTGAAGAAACCACGCTGCGAGAAGTGTCTGCCCAGGAAACAACCGATGCTGCCCGCATTGCCCAGAAGAAGAAGGTGGATGCAGAACGCATTGTTGCCGAAACCGAAATCCGGGTGCATGAAATTCAGCGGCAGGAAGCCGTTGACAGCACGCAAGCCGCGTCACGCCGCGTTGTCGACAAGCTGAAGATCGAGAAAGAGAGAGAAACCTCGCGCGACCAGATTTCACGCGATGAGGAAATCCGCAATCTCGAGATCGAACGCAACAAGGCACTCGACCAGGCCCAGATTGCCGCAAACGAGGCAATTGAAGCAGCCCGTGTCGTTCAGGAAAAAACCATCAAGGCAGAACGCATCGCGGCGGAGCAGGAAATCCGTGACCGTGAGATCGGCCGCGACGAGGCTGTTGAAACCCGAGAGATTTCCAAGCGTGACAAGGTTGAACGCGAACGCATCAATGTTGAACTGAACGTGGACAAGGAGCGCATTGAAGCCTCCAAGGCCCGTGACCTGGTGGACATTGAACGCAAGACGGTCATCGAGCAGGCCGATGAGCAGCGCATTGTGGCGCTTGCCGAGGCGAAATCCGAACGTGCCGGTGCCGAAGCCAGGATCAAGCAGGCCGAAATCGCTGCCCAGCGCGATGTGGACCGCTCCGATGTTGAACGTGAACAGGTGCTTGATGCAGCCCGGCTGGAGCGCAAGCGGTCGCTTGAGCAGCTTGAGGTTGCCCGCATGCAGGCGTTGCGTGAAGCAGAGATTGCGTCACGCGAGGATATCGAACGCTCTCGCATTGCATCCGAACGCGGGCTTGATGAAGCCCGCATCGGCCACGAGACCGAACGGCGCAAGCTGGAGGTCAATCGCGAGCGCGAGGTTGAATCTGCCGAAATGGAAAAGGCAGTCGATCTTTACAGGAAGTCACTGGAACAATCTGCAGCCCAGGCTGAAGCCGATGTTGCCCGTGCCCGGGCGGCTGAAGCTGAGGAGCGGGTCAAGACAACCCGTGAAACCGAAGAGGCCAATCGCCGCCGCAGCGTAGACGTGGTCATGGCTGAAAAAGCCGCTGCCGAATCCCGCATTGCAGCGGAAGCCGACCAGATCCGCGCGGCGGTCGAGGCAGAAGCGCAGAAGCTGTTGTACGAAGCCGAAAATGTGCTGTCGGATGAGGCCCGCTTCGGCCTGTTCCGCCGCAAACTGCTCGACAAGGTCGAAGGCATCGTTGCGGCTTCGGTCAAGCCAATGGAAAAAATCAAGGACATCCGCATCATGCAGCTGGATGGCATGAATGCCGGTGGCAGCTCCGGCGGCGACGGTGGCAGCAAGGGAACCCCCACCGACGAGGTGATCAATTCAGCACTTCGCTACCGGGTACAGGCACCCATGGTCGACAGCCTGCTGGCCGATATCGGCATCGACGGCTCCAACCTGTCGAAGCAGGGCGGCCTGATCCGGGAAGCGTCCGACATGCAGCGTATTGCCAAGGAGGCCGGGCGCGGTTCCGGAGACGGCAAACCTGAAGATGGCGGTTCGTCGGAAGGCTCCGGCAGGTCTGCCGGTGATGACGACACCAAGGCTAAGAAATAGGCGGCGACAGACATGGCACGAGTATATGTATCCAGCGTCATTACCGCCCCCGCCGCCAAGGTCTGGGAACGGGTGCGCGACTTCAACGGCCTGCCGCGCTGGCATCCGCGCATTGCCGACAGCCAGATCGAAAACGGTGAACCGTCCGACAAGGTCGGCTGCATCCGCAATTTCCGGCTGCAGAACGGTGACCAGATCCGTGAGCAGTTACTGGCGCTGAGCGATTACGACACATTCTGCACCTACGCCATCCTGGAAAGCCCGATGCCGATCGAGAACTATGTCGCGACCCTGCGGCTGACCCCGGTCAGTGATGGTGACCGCTGCTTCGTGGAATGGTCGGCGGAGTTTGATTGCTCGCCCGAAGTCGAGACGGATGTGTCCAACGGTATCGCAACCAACGTGTTTCAGGGCGGATTTGACGCCCTGAAACGGCATTTCGGCGGATAGGGGTTCATGGTCAAGGTCCTGAAAAGCACAATTCTGAACGCACCGATCGACGCGGTGTGGGACGTGTTGCGTGACTTCAATGGTCATGACCGCTGGCATCCGGCGGTGGCCGACAGTGAAATCGAACGTGGGCGGGCATCGGATATTGTCGGTTGTATCCGCAAGTTCCACCTGCAGGACGGGTCGCTGCTGCGTGAACAATTGATGACCCTGTCGGATATCGATGCCGCCTACAGCTATTGCCTGCTGGATACGCCGGTGCCTTTGTTCAACTATGTCAGTCATGTGCGGCTGTTTCCTGTGACCGACGGCGACCGCACCTTCTGGCAGTGGGAAGGCAATTTCTCCACACCGGCAGGCGAGGAAACACAACTGCAGAACATGGTCGGAACCGAGATTTACGAAGCAGGATTTGAGGCTATTCGAAGCCATATGGGCGTGGCTGCTTAAGCACATGCCGGAAGGAACAAGATGAGTATCAGCGTCAAGACATTTGCCAGTTCTGCAGAAGCAGCGTCTGCCTTGTCCGGTGACCGGACAGCCCGGTTCATGGGCGGCGGCACCTTGATCATGCGGGCAGTCAATGAAGGTGACCAGTCGTTCAGCACTGTCGTGCTGGCCAATGACCCGGCGCTCAAACAGGTGCAGCCGCAAGGCGACCGCCTGATCATCGGTGCCGGTGTGACCATGGCGCAAATACTGGCCAGCCGTGACCTTGACTTCCTGCACCCGGTGGCGCGGGCGGTTGGCGGGCCCGCCATCCGCAACATGGCGACCATCGGCGGCAATCTGTTCGCCGAGCCCCCTTACGGCGACATGACGGCAGCACTGCTGGTGCTGGATTGCCAGGTGATGCTGGCCGGCGGGCAAAGTGCCGCGCTGGCGGATTTCCTGCGCGACCGGGCCCGTGAGCCTCGTACGCTGGTGGCGTCCGTCAGTATCGTCAGGCCGCAATCCGGCGTGTTCAAATTCAGGAAAGCCAGCCGGGTGAAGCCGAAAGGCGTGTCGCTGATGACCGTTGCAGCCTGGGTGCCACAGTCCGGCGGCAGGGTATCAGGTGCGCGAATTGCCTATTCCTCCATGGGCCCGACGCCGATGCGGGTGCCTGCCGTCGAACAGGCGCTGGAAGGTGTGGCACTCGATGAAGCAGGTATCGCCAATGCGCTGGCGGCCGCGACCAGCGGCATCGAACCACCGACAGATGCAATTGCGTCTTCCTGGTATCGCCGGGAAGTGGCTCCCGTTCACCTCAAGCGCACATTGCTGGGAGGGTAACAACCAATGAGCAAGAAACCGGTACAATTTACTCTCAACGGCGACAGCAAGGCCGTGTTCGTGGAAGACGGCCAGAACCTGCTGGACGTGCTGCGCCGTGGTGTCGGAGATCTGTCGCCGAAATACGGTTGCGGGCAGGGCACCTGCGGGGCCTGCACGGTGCTGATTGACGGCGAGCCGCATCTGAGTTGCCTTACGCTGGCGGAAACCGTCGAGGGACGGTCGCTGAACAGCACCGGCGGGCTGGCGCAAGGCGCGGACCTGCACCCGCTGCAGGATGCGTTCATGCGGCACTTTGCTGCCCAGTGCGGGTTCTGTTCATCCGGCATGCTGATGGCCGCCAAGGCCCTGCTGGACCGCAACCCGAACCCGAGCCGTGACGAGGTCGTTGAAGCGATCTCCGGCAATATATGCCGGTGCACCGGCTATGAACCCATTATCGAAGCCATTCTGGATGCCGCGCAAAGCGGTGCCGGACGGCGCAGCGCGTAAGGAAGCATAACACCCATGAGCGTGGAATTCCGCAAAGAGCTGTTCGCCAATGAACGCGATGACAATCTCAACGAGATCGGCAAGGGCACCCAGCGCCAGGATGCGCTGGGTCATGTGACCGGCCGCTCGCCGTACTTCGATGATCATCTGTTTGAAGGCCTGTTGCAAATCCGCTGCGTACGCAGTCCGCACCATCACGCCAGAATCAGGTCGGTGGACTATTCACAGGCTGAAAACATGCCGGGAGTGGTGAGGATCATTCGGCCCGAGGATGTGCCGAACAACTTCAATACCTTGTTGAGCCTGTTGAATTTCGGGCGCGATGACGAACCGCTGCTGTCGTCGAAAAAGGTCAGTTATATCGGGGAACCGGTGCTGGCGATTGTCGCGGGAACGGACCGTCAGGCGCGCGATGCCGTTGCCGCCGTCAGGGTGGAGTGGGAAGTGCTGCCGCATGTGCTGGACGTGGAAGAGGCCCTGAAACCGGACGCACCGGTGGTCAACGAGGTCTATCCCAACAACACGTTCGACTATCACGACAAGTACGATCACCAGAAGCTGCGTTATGGCGATGTGGAAACGGCGTTTTCCCAGGCTGACAGGATTGTCGAAGGGCGCTACCAGATGTCGCCCATTGAACAGGCGCCGGTTGAAACCAATGGTGCCATTGCAGCGCCTGAAACCAATGACCGGTTTGTCTGTTATACCTCGACACAAGCGCTGTTCTTCTCGCTGGGCACGGCCGCCAAACTACTCAATGTCAGTTCCAACCGCCTGCATTTCATCGGCGGCACGGTCGGCGGCGGGTTTGGCGGCAAGGTCGACAGCCTGGTTGAACCAATGGCGATCCTGGCCTGCATGCTGACCGGCAAGCCGTGCCGCTTTGTGTGGGACCGGCAGGAAGAAATGCAGGTTGGCGCACCGCGCGGCGGCGAGCGCTGGTACCTGAAGGACGGGGTGATGAATGACGGGCGCATCATCGCGCGCCAGTTCACCGGGTACTTTGATTCAGGTGCCTACACGCGACTTTCCAGCTACGCCATCATCAAGGGCACCGCGCATCTGCCCGGGCCCTATCACATTCCCAATGTGAAGGCGGACGTGTTCTGCGTGTACACCAACCGGACACCGGCGACCGCCATGCGCGGCTTTGGTGTGACGGGAGTGGATTTTGCCATAGAAAGCCAGATGGACAAGATCGCCCACGAGGTCGGCATGAACCCGGTCGAGTTCCGCATTCTGAACGCCTATCGTGACGGGGACATGAAAGCCCATCGCCGCGAAGCCAAGAACTGTGCGCTGATCGAATGTGTGCAGGTGGCAGCGGAAAAGGCCAACTGGCCGATCCGGGATGAGTTCAAACAGGCATCGTCGATGGTCGGCGGCGGCGGAGAGCGGGCCAAGATACCGCATACCGTAACCGATGAGGACGGCAAGATCGGCGAGCGCAGGGCCGGGCGAGCCGGTGCAGGCCAGACCCGCACCATTGCGCCTTCAACGCCCGCCCCGGCACCTGCCGCTTACACACCGCCGCCGCCCTCGGCGCCGCCTGCACCTGCGCCGCAACCTGCGGCTGGGCAACCGGCTTATGCGCATCCCGCTGCAGCACCAGCCTATCAGCCGGCGGCTCCACACGCTCCGCCACCTGTCACACCCGCAGTTGCGCCTGCGCCACCACCGGCTCCTGCCGCACCGGCGCCGGCATCAGAGACCAGCACGCCGTCTGCGCGTCCTGTCAACAGACCCGGCTACAGCCGGTTTGCATCCAATTCCGGTTTCAGGAGGCGCTGATCATGAGCATTCACAAGGGCAGGGGCTTTGCCTCCATCAACTACCCGATCGGCATGAACCTGGGCGGTGACCCGAGCCAGGCGCTGGTGCATTCCAACCCGGACGGCAAGTTCGCCGTCGCCCTGTCATCCATTGACCTGGGCCAGGGCATGAAACAGGTGACACGGCAGATCGCGGCGGAAACCCTGGGGGTGCCGGTCGAGGATGTCTATGTGGACACCGCCGACAGCGATACCGGCCCGCACTGCATGGGCTCGTTCGCCTCGCGCGGCACGCACCGCGTCGGCAATGCGGTGATACAGGCGGCCAAGGAAGCCCGTTCGGTGATGCTGGAGGCGGCAGCAGAAGAGCTTGAAGTCAATGCCGCGGACCTGGAGACAGACGGCAAGGGCAATATTTTCGTCCGTGGTGCACCGTCAAGGTCCATCTCAACAGGCGAGGCCTGTGGTGCCGCCCAGTTCAAGCACGGCAAGACCGTGTCGGGCCGCGGCATCTTCCTGATCCCGATGTCGGATGTGGATCCGGAAACCGGCGAGATGACGCCGGTGTCGTGCTATGCCCATGCCGCGCTTGTGGTGGACATCGAGGTCGATGATGAAACAGGCGAGGTTGATGTCAAGCAGATGAACTCGGCCTACGAGGTTGGCCGGGCGCTCAACCCGCGCATGGTGGAACAGCAACTGGTCGGCGGTGCCTGGATGGGCATGAGCCATGCTCTGTGGGAGACAACGGAGCCCTATTATCCTGACCGCACGCACGGGCCGACTGACTTCAACCAATACCTGATGCCGGGACCGGGCGACATAGCCCCGCACGATATCGCCATTCTGGAACGACCGGCACCGGACGGTCCCTATGGCGGCAAGGGGCCGGGTGAAATGTGTGCCAACCCGGTGCTGCCTGCGGTCGCCAACGCGGTATTCAATGCCGTTGGCGTGCGCATAGATGAACTGCCGATCACACCTGAAAAGGTGTTGCGCGGCATAAAGGCCAATGGCGGCGCCCAGCCGCAGGGCCAGTGGTAAAGGCGGATATCAAACCTCATGCCCGTCAACCCGACCATATCAGGGATATCCAACCCGCCGGAGCTGCATGAAGCCCTGCAGGGCGCGCAGTACCTGTCGGATGACGGATTGTCGACATCCGCCTACCTGGCGCTGGCGCTGGGCAAGCCGCTGCTGCTGGAAGGCGCACCGGGCGTCGGCAAGACCGAAGCGGCCAAGGCCCTGTCGTCGATCCTGGGCCGGCGGCTGATCCGGCTGCAGTGCTATGAGGGCATTGATGCAGGTGCAGCACTTTATGAATGGAACTATCCGCGCCAGATGCTGGCCATCCGGCAGGCAGGCGATGAGTATGTCAACATCTACAAGGATGACTTCCTGATCGCGCGTCCCATGCTGGATGCGCTGCAGTCGGGCGGTAATGCCCTGCTGCTGATCGACGAGATCGACAGGTCGGACCATGAGTTCGAGGCGTTCCTGCTGGAGTTTCTGTCGGACTTCCAGATTTCGATCCCCGAGCGCGGCACGATACGCGCGGACCAGCGCCCTGTGGTGGTGCTGACCTCCAACCGGACGCGCGAACTGCACGAAGCGCTGCGCAGGCGCTGTGTGTATCACTGGATCGACTACCCGGACGCCTTGCGCGAAGCCGAGATCGTCATGATGCGGGCCAGCTCGGTGGCGCGTGATACCGCTGACCGTGTGGTTGCTGCCGTGGGCCGGTTGCGGGCAGAACCACTGACCAAACCGCCCGGTGTTGCTGAAACGGTTGAATGGGCGGAAGCTGCCACGCTGCTGCAGTCTCAGGGCGCGCAGTGGCCGGATGCGTTCAGGCGTGCCATCGGCGTGGCGCTGAAGGATCAGGATGATCTGAATTTCGTGCATGACCGGCTTGACCAGTTGATTACGGGGACGGCGGCATGACCATCACCCAGCCATTGCCGCGCGCGGCGGAACCGTTCGTCGAGTTTGCGTCCCTGCTGCGCGAGAACGGGTTTTCCGTCGCACCGGAACAGACCATGGGTTTCATCGAGGCGGTGGGCCTGCTGGGCCCGCGCGACATGAATGATATTCTGCAGGCGGGCAGGGCGATGTTTGCGCCGCCGCCGGACCGGCGTCCTGAGTTTGATGCGCTGTTTCGCATGAAGTTTCTCGGTCAGTCGATCCCGGTGCCGGCATCGGGCCCCGACGAGGACGAACTTCTCGTCGGTGAGGAAGCGGCGGGTGACAGTGAGCCGCCGGAACCCGATGAGATCAATGAAGCGGGCGGTGAAGCCACCGGCAATGAGATACTGTCGAGGCGCCAGTTTGCCGGTGTTGACGAAATCGAAGCGTTGCGGCGTTTCAGGCGGGTAGCACCGGAACGGTTGCCGGTGCGCAAATCCTACCGCCGCGCTGCCGCCAACAAGGGCGATGGCTGGAACATGCGCAAGGTGTTTCGCCAGGCAGTACAGCGCGATGGTGAAGTCATCGAACTGCCAAAACTGAAACGCAAGCTGCGTCAGCGCCGGATCGTGCTGCTGATCGACGTGTCCGGCTCCATGAAGGACCAGACCGACAGCTATCTGCGCTTTGCCCACGCGCTGGCACAGGCCGGCCAGCGCATCGAGATATTCACGCTCGGTACCAGGTTGACCCGGATTACCCGCGCCATGAAGGTGCGCAACCGGGCGCAGGCGCTGAACCTTGTTTCAGGCATCGTGGCTGACTGGGACGGCGGCACCCGGCTGGGTGTTGCGCTGCAGGCATTCCTCAACATTCCGCGTTTCGCCGGGTTTACCCGTGGTGCAGCCGTGCTGGCCTTGTCGGACGGGCTGGAGCGCGGCGATCATGCCACGCTGGTTGATGCGGTTGAAAAACTGTCGCGGCTGTCGTGGAAACTGATCTGGCTGACGCCGCTGGCCGGCGATGCAGGCTACCGCCCGGAGACGGCGGCCATGCAGGCCATAGCGCCATACCTGGATTCGATTGAAGACGGCAGTTCGGTGGCTGCGTTGTGCGAGCGCGTGCTTTCCCTCAGGCAGGAGGCTGCATAGATGGCCATCATCGACGCTCACCATCATATCTGGCGGCAGGCTGATCTGCCTTGGCTGCTGGGCCCGGAACAACCGCGCATATTCGGCCCCTACAAGGCGATCATGCGCGACTACCTGATCGAGGAATTCCTGGACGATATCAAGGAATCGGACATTGAGAAGTCGGTTTATGTGCAGGCCAACTGGGCGCCGAACTGGTTCGCCGATGAGGCCGCATGGGTGCAGTCGGTGGCCGACAGGTCGGGCTGGCCGCACGCCATCGTCGGCTATGCCGATTTCACCGGCGGTGATGTGCGCCCGCAGCTGGAAAAGCTGAAAGTGAGCTCCCTGATGCGCGGTATCCGGCAGCAGTTTCACTGGCACGAAGAACCGATGTACCGGTTTGCCTCCCGGCCGGATCTGCCGGCAGATCCCAAGGTGCAGAACAATGTTGCGAAACTGGCTGACTATGGCTGGTCGTTTGACCTGCAGGTGTTCACCGGTCAGATGAAAGATGCGGCCAAGCTGGCCCGGGCCTGCCCGGATGTAACCTTCATTCTGCAGCATGCCGGCATGCTGGAAGACCTGTCGGAAAAAGGCGTCGAAGCCTGGCGCAGCGGCATGAAGCGACTGGCGGATGAGCCCAACGTGGTTTCAAAACTGTCTGCCTTCGGCACCTTCATTCATCGCAATGATGTCGATCACATCAAGACCATTCTGACCGACACGGTTGAGATATTCGGGGCCGACCGCTGCCTGTTTGGCTCCAACTATCCGATCGAGAAACTCTGGACGAGCTATGCGAACCTGGTGAGCGCCTTCGAGAAGGCAGCTTCGGGGCTGTCCAAGGCCGACCAGAAGGCGATTTTTCATGACACCGCACTGCGGGTCTACAACCTATAGGAACTGACGATAAGGCCGTGAACCGGCCAGAGCCACGAAGGGAGAACTGCAAAAATGGCACTTGAAATCAAGATTCTCGACTACGGGGATATCGAACTGGAAACCAGCTTCCTGGTGCTCGGGCATGAATGTGGCCGCATCCGCCGGGTGCCGGTGTATGGCTTCCTCATTCTGGGCGGCAGGTACCCGATCGTGGTCGACACCGGCTATCGCGACAATGCGATCATGGAATCGCTTGGCATGCGCGGGCTGCAGTTCCACGACAACATGATTGAAAACCAGCTGGCCAAGCATGGGGTGAAAATGGGCGATGTGCGCTACGTGCTGCATACCCATCTGCACATCGACCATGCCGGCAAGGACGATCACTTCAACATGAACACCACGGTGGTGCTCAATCGCCGCGAGATGGAGTTTTCTGTGTCCGGGATCATGTATCCGCAATATCCCAAGCCCGACATCAAGCATCTGGTTGACCGGATATATGAACCCGAAGCCATGCGCTTCCTTGATCTCGAAATCACCGGCGCGGAAGAAATCATTCCCGGCGTGTGGTGCGAGGCCGCCGGTGCCCACACCGAAGGATCCATGAACGTGATCGTCGAAACGGCGGAAGGCCTGGCCTGTATCTGCGGTGACGTGATCTATGATTTCAACGACCAGATCGTCAATCACGTAAACACCAACAACTGGATGGAGCCCCGCGTGACCGGCAACCATGCCGGTTCCAAGCGCGAAGAAAAAGGCGCCATCAAGAAGCTGCTGAGCAATTACACCTTCCTGCTGCCGGTGCATGACCGCCCGGCCAGGATCGAACACCAGCAGGTAGTGGGTCGCCTCGGCATGGCGGTGCCCGGGCCAATCACCGAAACCGTTGCCAATCGTGACTGGTTCCCGATGTAGACCTTGATGCAGTCAGAGGAGTAACCTGCCATGGCACATGATGCGCTTGATCCGTCGTTTCGCGACCTGATCGACGAGCACGCCCCGGTTATGCAACTGGGAACCGGGTTCAATTTCACCGAAGGCCCGATCTGGCATCCGGCAGAGCAGTACCTGCTGTTCTCCGACATGCCGGATGACAAGCGGCGCCGGTGGGACAGCCATGGCGTGCGCGAGGTGATGCATCCGTCCAACAAGGGCAATGGCATGACCTATGACGGCGACCTCAACCTTCTGGTGTGTGAGCATGCCACGTCGTCGGTTGCCCGGTTTCGTCCGGACGGCACGCGCCAGGTGCTGGCCAGCCATTATGAAGGCCGCGAACTGAACAGCCCCAATGACCTGGTGGTGAAATCGGACGGGTCGATCTGGTTTTCCGATCCGACCTATGGCCGCATGCCGGGCTTCGGGGTTGAACGTGAAGTGCAGCTCGGGTTTCAGGGTGTCTACAAGATCGCAGCCGGCGCAGCACCGGGGGCTGAGCCAGAACTGGTTGTCGATCGCTATACCTTCACCCAGCCCAACGGCCTGTGCTTCTCGCCGGATGAAAAGCTGCTCTACATCAATGACACGGTGCAGGCGAACATCCGCGTTTATGATGTGACCGCCAGCGGTGGTCTGGCCAATGGCCGGCTGTTTGCGTCGGGCATCCAGGACAGCATGAAGCCGGGTGTGCCGGACGGCATGAAATGCGACATGCACGGCAATGTCTGGGTGACGGCGCCTGCCGGCATCTGGGTCTACAATCCGCAAGGCGTGCTGATCGGCAAGGTGCTGGTGCCGGAACTGGTTGCCAATATTCACTGGGGCGGTGACAACTGGCGCACCCTGTTCATCTGCGCCACCCATTCGCTGTACTCTGTTGAGACCAGGGTTGGCCCGCGCAATGAACCGTTCATGAAGGTCGGGGCAGGGGCGGTTTCGGCGCCTTCTTCCCCGCCGCCTGCGCAGGCAGCAGCGCCAACGCCTGCAGGCAACGGACTGCACCTGCAGCCGTTCAGGTGCGCACTGATCATTCAGGACATGCAGAACGATGTGGTCATGGATGGTGGGGCGTTTGCGGACTCCGGCTCACCTGGCCACTGCAGGCAGCAGAACAATATCGAGAATATCAGGCGGCTGGCGGAGGCCTGCCGGGCCGCCGGTGTACCGGTCATCCATGTCTGGTTCATCGTCGAGCCGGGTGCGCCGGGTGTCACCATGAACGCGCCTTTGTTTGAGGGCCTGCGCGATGCCAATGCACTGGTGCGTGGTACCTGGGGGGTGGCGCCGGTGTCAGGGCTTGAACCACAGGCCGGTGATCACGTGGTCACCAAGTGCCGGATGAGTGCCTGGGAAGGCACCAGCCTTGAAACCATATTGAAGGCGACGGGCCGCGATACCATCATCGAGACGGGTGCCTGGACCAACATGTCCATCGAGCACACCGCGCGCACCGGTGCCGACAAGGGCTATCATATGGTGATCCCGGAAGACGGCTGCTCGACCATGAATGCCGAATGGCACAATGCGTCGATAAACTTCGCCCTGCAGAACGTGTCGAAAGTGGTGAAGACAGACGAGGTGATCGCGGCACTGAAAGGCTAGAGTGCGGGACGGAATATGTCAGTCCGGCACAGTCGTCACTCCTGCGAAGGCTGATATATCCACACTCGGCGGCATACTCCGCACTAACTGGTATTGGATCCCCATTTTCATGGGGATGACGGCAGTGAAGATTTCTAATCCAGGGCACCAAATGCGCCCAGCAGAGCGCAGCCGTCGGGTTGCTGGCACGAGCAAAAAGAATGCCCGTCCTTTGATCCTGCAACCCTGTCATCCCCATGAAAATGGGGATCCAATCCCAGTGCGAACAAAGTACGCGTTGATAGATAGATTCCAGCCATGACGGCACACACCCGTGGCGCGCTTTTGGCGATCCTGCAGATTAAACGCCTGATGCTCTAATGCCGACTTTGATCCTGGTCCTTCAGGCTCATGACGATCTCATGGGTGAGCTCGAGTATTTCGCGGGCTGCCAGGCCTGAGCGCTGGCTTTCCATGACCGAGCGGCCATCGCCCATGCACGATGCAAATATGATGCGGTTGCCGATCATGGTTTCGGCTGCCGTGGTCCCCAGTTCCTTTAAGGCTTCGGCGATTTCGGCGGTCAGCCGGGCCCGCTGGTTGGCGCGGTTGAGCACCATCAGGGCTGGCTTTTTCTCACCCCTGGTCATTTCGATGGTGGGTTCGGTGGCCCACAGGTCAACCGGTGACGGGGCAACCGGGATCACCACCAGGTCAGCTGTTTCGATTGCCGGCCTGCCATCCACGCCCATTTTCGGCGGGGTGTCGATGACGACGATGTCGTGGTCTTCCGCCAGGGCCTGTGCCTCATAGCGCGCACCCCATGCACTGGCGGTGCGGAAGGTCATGTCAGGCCCGGATCCGTTGGCGTTTTCCTTGCGCGCCATGAACCAGCGCCCGAGGCTGCCTTGAGGATCGGTATCGAGAATAGCGGTTTTCAGTTTGCGGTTCCGGGCGCACGCGACAGCTATGTGAGCCGCCAGAGTGGTCTTGCCAGACCCGCCCTTTTGCTGCGTAACGGTAATGATCTTGCCGGTCATCGACAATGCTCCCCTGTTACATGGTGCCTGAGCCTAGCACTTTTAGGGCGAAAACCGGATTCAACAGGCAAAGTTGTGCACAGGCTGGAAATCAGGGCCGGTTAACCAGATTGAGTGCCCCCATGCCGAAAATCATCGCCGCGATGAACACCAGTACCGGCACACCGCCAACCAGAAGTCCGGCCAGCGCCGGGCCGGGGCAAAGACCCACAAGGCCCCATCCAAGGCCGAAGACGGCGGCACCGCCAATGAGTTTGCCGTCAATCACGCTGGACGCAGCGCCGGGCATGTCTCCGCCGAAAACCGGAGCCTGCTTTGTACCGGCTATCAACCATGCAATGGCCATCACCAGCACGGCTCCGATCATCACAAAGGCTAGCGTCGGATCCCACGCGCCGCCGAACAGGTCCAGAAAGCCGAGCACACGGGCCGGATTGATCATGTCTGAAACCACCAGGCCGAGGCCGAATACCAGACCGGCAAGGAGGGCGATAAGTTTGCGCATTTCGAAGTCCTTCCTTCAGCCGGCAATCAGGTGGCGGGAAACGGTAACGACGATGATCGCGACGGCCATAAAAGTCAGTGTCGCCAGGATGGAGCGTTTCGACAGGCGCGACATCCCGCACACGCCATGCCCGCTGGTGCAGCCTGACCCCAGACACGACCCGATGCCGACAAGCACACCACCGGCAATCAGCAGGGGCAGGGAGCCGGTTATGGTAATGGCAGGCGGTGCCATAACCAGCGCATACAGCGCAGGCGCTGCAACGAGACCCGCCAGGAACAAAAGGCTTTCAGCCCAGGCAGCAGGCAGTTTCAGGGCGATCAACGATCCGGCGATACCGCTGATCCCGGCAATGCGGCCATTGGCCAGCAGCAACAATGCTGCCGACAGGCCGATCAGGATACCGCCGGCCAGGCCGAACAGCGCGTTGGTGAGGTCGAAGTTCATGGATGTGTAGCCTCTAACAGTGTGGATCTTGTCTGTCCGCACATATGAGGAAGCCGCCGTGCCGGGTCAATGCGACAGATCAAGCAGTGCCGAAGGGCACCTGTTATTGTACAATAATGGTCTTGTACTGCTTGTCGGCACCGGACAGCTTGTCGAGCATCAACTGGACCTTGCCGAAGAACACCTGCTTGCCGGGATAGCCGACCATCCGGTCGATCTCGCGGCCGTTTTCGACAAGCACAAAGGTCGGCGTGCCGACAATGCCGCCAATGCCTTTAAGGTCCTTGGGCCGGGGCGAGGCAACATCCAGCACCCGCAATGGGGCAGCGCGGCCCTCAGGCCCGGCATTGTAAGCCTCCACACCGATCTCCGCATGCCATTTGGCGCACCACGGACAGCCCTTGCGATCAAACATCACAAGACTGGCTGCGCTGACGCTGAGCGACATCAGGCACAGAAAGAGCGCGGTGGCGAGGGTTTTTGAAATCAGCTGCATGGGGTCTGTATAGCCGATCCGCCATGCATGCGCATTCAAAGATTTGTTATTGGGAAGCGATCTACAGATTACCGCCGCAGTCGCGCCTTGTAGCCAATTACGCGCTGCCATGATCGGTACAATTGTTTGAAATCCAGCCTGCCTTCCCTGACGCCGCGGGCTATGGCGCGGACGGCGAATTCCGGGTCTGACGGGGCCTGCGCCAGCACATTGCCGATCAGCACGATGTCGTTGCCCGCAGCCAGGGCCATGATGATTGCTTCATC
>Ga0316187_10000823_pt1 | contig 25525 bp, 22 predicted proteins | sample CroRivburrow1_MG_FD_204927 | JGI IMG/M metagenome (GOLD analysis project Ga0316187, IMG submission 204927) | Coastal sediment microbial communities from Maine, United States - Cross River worm burrow 1 | ecosystem: Environmental > Aquatic > Marine > Coastal > Sediment | place: USA: Maine...
CCACCACCACCACCACCACCGACAACACCGACAACACCAGCCTCCAGCCCTGAGCCGGAGGACGGCTCCCGCGGTAACCCGGCCGATGGTTCCTCGCCCCAGGTCACCTCTCCAGGGGGCACGAACCCCTCCGACCCGGCCCCCACGTCCACACCCTCGACGTCTGCACCCGTGACCCTCGTACCCCCGACCACCGCTGCCCCTCGTCCTTCCCGGGCCCCGGTCCAGCAGAACGCTCCACTCGAAATCTTCGCTGCGCCCGAAGCCTTGGGGGCCACGGTGCTGGAGGCCAACGATGAGTAACCTGACCACACGGATCGCCGGCAGCATCTCGATGGTGCTGCGATTGACCGTTGCCGCCATCGTGGTGGCGGTCGTGGCCCCACCGGTGGCGGCCAGTGTCGCCGTCGCCACCTTGATGTACGGACCCGTGCCCGGTGGTGAACTGCCCGACGAGCAGCCGCAGGTCAAGGCCATGGCTTCGATGGTGCTCGATCGCGACGGCCGGGAGATCGCGCTGTTTCGAGGCTTTGACCGCACCATCGAAGTGAGCAATGGCGAGATTCCCGATGTGATGCGCAACGCTGTGGTCGCCATCGAGGATCAACGTTTCTGGACCCACAACGGCGTCGACTTCGAAGGCATCGCTCGGGCCGCCCGCACCAATGTCGAACTGGGTCAGGTGGCGCAGGGCGGGTCAACGATCACCCAACAGTACGTGAAGAACGTCTACCTCTCCCGGGAACAGACGCTGGAGCGTAAGGTGGAAGAAGCCCTGCTGGCGGTCGAGGTCGAGAAGCGGCTGACCAAGAGCGAGATCCTCTACGGCTACCTCACCACCTCGTACTTCGGGGAAGGGGCCTACGGGATCGGCGCCGCGGCCGAGGTCTACTTCGCCAAGGAGGTCGCCGATCTCGACATCTCCGAAGCGGCCATGCTGGCCGGCCTGGTGCAGGCGCCGACCAGATTGTCGCCCCGCAACGACCTGGATGCGGCGGAGAAGCGTCGACGGCTGGTGCTCGAATCCATGTACCAGCAGGGCTACATCAGCGACGACGACCACGAACGTGAGATGGTCCGCCAGCTTTGGTTCCCCGAACACGGCGACCACCCCGGACACGACGTCACCGTGCTGGCCGCCCGCCCCGTCAAGGGCGCAACCGACCATCCCTACTTCGTTGACTGGGTCGAGGCCGATCTGCTGGAGCGGCTGGGTCCTGACCTGCTGTACCAGGGCGGGTTGACCATCGAGACCACGATCGACGCCGACCGCCAGGCGGCGGCGGAAAAGGCCGTGGCCGCCCGGTTGAAGAACACCGAGTACCCGATCGAGATGTCGCTGGTTTCCCTCGCCCCCGACACCGGCCACGTGATGGCCATGGTCGGCGGCCGCGACTACGGAGCCAGTCAGGTGAACCTGGCCACTGGTGGCTCCACCGGGTTCCAGGCCGGTAGCTCGTTCAAACCCATCGTGTTGGCCGCGGCCATGGAGCTCGGCCTCGGCCCGGACACGGTGTACGACGCACCAGCCCAGTGGACGGTCCCCGGTTGCTCGGGGCCGTGCACGCTCTCGAACTACGACCATGCCGGCCGAGGCCCGATCACCCTGCGGGAGGCAATGCGCCTGTCGGTCAACACCGTCTTCGCCCAGCTCATCCTGGACGTGACGATCGACTCGACGGTCGAACTTGGCCGCAAGCTCGGCCTGGAGCGTCTCGATCCTGAGGCGGCCTACGGTGCTTCGCTCGCCCTGGGAGCGGCTGAGACCTCAACCCTGGAGATGGCCTCGGCCTACGGAACCTTCGCCAACCGCGGCGTCAGGGCCAAACCGACCGGGATCCTGCGGGTCATCGACGCCGACGGCAACGTGCTGATCGACAACACCGCACCATCGGGCGAACAGGTGCTGAGCCAGCCCGCGGCCGATCACATCAGCAACGTGCTGGTCGACGTCGTCGAGCGGGGCACTGGCCGTCAGGCCCGGCTGGACCGCCCCGTTGCGGGCAAGACCGGCACGGCCCAGGACTACCGGGCCGCCTGGTTCGTTGGTTACACCCCCGACGTGGCCACTGCGGTGTGGATGGGTCACGCCGATCGACAGGAGTCGCTGCGGGGCGTGAACGGTGTGCGGGCGGTAACCGGTGGTTCGCACCCCGCGGTGGCCTGGCGCGAGTACATGGCCGACGCTGTGGCCGGGACCGAGATCGTCGACTTCCCGGTGCCGGAACCGCTGGTGGTCATGGTCGAGACGGCGGCCGAAGCGGCCGAGCTGCGTCCCAAGGAACAGACTGAGGTCGGCCCCCGGTCGGTTGGAAGTCAGCTTCCGTCGAACTGCGGTGGGCAGGTCTGTGAAGTCCGCAAGGTACCGCGGGTGCCGTATCTGCCACCACCGGCCGAACCACCCCGACCCGACCCGGTGCCGGTAACCGTGCCCAGTTCTGTTCCGAATGGTCCCGACGGCGCCGATGGGGATGGTGGAGCTGGCAACGGCCCAGGTACCACCCCGTCCGGTGGCACCTCCGCCGGCCCCGACGCACCACCGAGCCTTGAATCGCCGTGACCCACACCAAACCCGCCCCCACCCCTGGCCTTTCCGTGACCCACACCAAACCCGCCGTCGTCGTGACCTTCGACCCCACAGCCGCAGTGTCAACGTCATCCATTGCCCTTTCGCCGCCCTACCCGATCCTCTCGGAGCTTTGATGTCCAGTACCCGAGCCACGTCAACCCCCTCGAAGTCCTCGCCCAAGAGCGCCAAGGGGGCCGACAGCAAACGTTCCGCCGGGACCAGGCGAAACGAGGACGCCAAGACCGCGGGGTCGAAGTCGGCCGCCGCCCGGGCCCAACGTCGCAACCCGACCTCGGGCCGCCCTGCCTCGGCCAATGACACCCGGAGCCCGTCGTCGAAGACACAGCCCAAGGCAGCCGCCACTGCGGGCGGCACCAGGTCGGCTTCGGTCAGCGCCCCCCAGGCGAAGTCGGCGGCGAAGAAGGTCGGTCAGGCCAAGTCGTCAGTGGGTGGGAAGTCCAAGACCAACTCGACGACCACCAAGGCCAAGGCCAACTCGACCACCAAGGCCAAGGCCAAGGCCAAGGCCAACTCGACGACCAAGGGGTCGGGCAGCGGGGTTGGTCCGGCCGGTCGTCAAGCCCGTCCCCTCGGCGGTACCGCAACAGCCAGCACGGGCATGCTCGACCGCCTGGGCGTGAAGCGGGGCAGGGGTGGCGTCGCCCCCTTTGTTCCCCCATCCCGTCGGGCTGGTCGGCGGTTTGCCCTGCGTCGTTTGAAGCGCCGGGGGTTTGTGCCCCTCAGCCCCGGCCGCCCTAAGCTCCGTCACCGGGTCCTGCCCCGAACGGTGATCGGTATCGCCTTCATGCTGCTCGCCCTGGCCGTCGGGTCGGCGTTCAGTGGGGCTGCTTTCTACGCATACTACGACAACCGTCTGGCCACCAGTGAGGCCACCGTGGCCCGATTTGTTGAAGGCTTCGACCAGCAGTTCGCCGACGCCGCCGGGGTGCTCGACGATCTCCGGGTTGAGTCGATCACCGACATCCGCACCGAGTTGTCCCCCCTGGGCGAGTTCGTGAGTGATGCCAACGGTGTCGTCGGCCTCCCCGCTCTCGCTGGCCCCTCGGTTTGGACGGTCGAAACCCGCGACGAGGCGGGCAAGCCCATGCTTGGTTCTTCCTTTGCCGTTGCCCCCCACCGTGGTGGCACGGCGTTTGTCACCAGCTACGAGTTGGTTGTGGCCTCGACGGTGGCGCCTTCGCCCCCGATCGAGTTGGTCAAGGGTGAGCAGCGTCTGACTGCTCAGCTCTGGGCCTGGGACCAGGCCAACGACATGGCGCTGCTCGTCGTCGACGAGGTGGTTCCTCCGTTGGACATGGCCAGCGACAGCCAACAGGTCGATTCGGTCGGCCGTCGGGTGTTTGCACTCAGCGGGGTTGGAGGTCAGGGGGCGACCGCCTCGCCTGGGGTTCTTCTCGATCATGCCGAACAAGGTCTGCAACACACCGCCCCCGTTGGGGCCCTGTTCCGTGGTGGCCCCCTGGTAACCGGCGATGGTGTCGTGGTTGGCGTTGCCAGCAACGGCTACCAGCCCTACGGCATTGATCAGGGTTCGGTCCCGGCCGCTCCCGCCGTCTCCGCCTTGTGCAGTCAGTTGCTGGAATGCGCCGGGAGCAGGGGTGTGCTGAGCGTCAGCGTCGACGGTGAAGCGGCCGACGTTCCTGAAGACGCCGAGGTTCCGGGAGTGGCGAACGCCACCGACTCTGAGCCTGCGGACGCAACCACTCCGGCCGCCAACGCCGGCACGACGGTCAACGGTGTCGACGACGCAGCAGGGGGAGCTGAGGAAGAGGGCGACGAGTGAGCTGAGCGATTAGCCGGTGGCGCCAACCAACCAGCGGCACCGTCGAATCAGAAGGGGGCGCTCAACCACTCCGACGAAGCGGTCGGATCACACGGGCCTGACGGGATTTACCTGTCAGGCCCGTGCCCGTTCCCCTGGGGTCAGTTCCGACCGCGGCCCAGGACGAACAGGGCGGCCAAGCCGGCCACGGCCTTACCCAGGGCCAACGGTTCGGCCTCGGTGGTGGCCTCCGGACCCTGAGCTTTGTTGGCCACCGACGGCAGGTTCAACTGTTGCTCACGTTCAGCGTTGTACTCGGCGCCGATGAACACCGCGATCGAGGTCAGCTGAAGGAAGATCATCAGCGCCGCCAATGAGCCAATGAAGCCGTAGGCGGCGGGCATCCCGCCGACAAACGTCGAGTACAGGCTGAACATCAGGGCGAAGAGAATCCACAATACGGTGGCCACCCCCGAACCGGGGTTGAGCCACGGGGTCGGCGTCGACCGGTCGGGGGCGTAGCGATAGAGCACGCTCAGCCCCCCGATGAACAACAGCCCGAACAGGGGGAGCTGCCCGATCTGGATGGCGGCACTGGCCACACCACCCAGGTTGACCTGGGCCAACAACGCAGGCACCACCCCCAACATGGCCACCATCACAACCACCACCAGGATCGCCCCCACGGTCAACCCGTAGGCCATGAGACGAATCTTCCACCCGGGCCTGTTCTCCTCCGCCTCGTAGACGATGCCCACGGTGCCCATCAATTTCTGCATCGCCCCCGACGCCGAGAACAACGCCAGGGCGATACCGATCACCAGGGCCAGGTCGTTGCCGCCGCTGCTGGTGATGCCGCTCAGGATGCCACTGATGAATTCGGCCGTGCTGTCATCGAGCGAGCCGGCGGCGTCCTTGACTTGCGCGGTGATCTCTTCCTCGTTGCCCTGATTGACCAGCCCGTAGATGGAGACGGTGGCCAACAGCGTGGGCACCAGGGCCAACAGACCGTAGAAGGCAATCCCGGCGGCCGCCACCACCACGTTGTGTCGCTTGATCCGTGGCGGCAGGCCCTTCAGTACCTCGATCACGGTTGGGCCCGGTTGCGGCGATGAGGTGGTCATTGACGGGTTGATCCTCCATTGGTCGACGAATCACCGGCGCCGTTGCCTGCGTTGTTCCCAGTGTCGACGCCGTTGCCTAATCTATTCGCCCCCGCATCCGGGATATCGACCCGTTCCACCTGGCCGGTGGCGGGCCTGCCGTCGTCGAGGATGTGGGCTCCGGTGCGGTCGCGCCCGGGCCCGCTGGCCGCCGGACGTATGCGCTTGGGTCTGAACGGCTTCTGGGGGAAGTTGACCCGATCGAGTACCACGGCCAGCGCCCCGAGCAGGAGGGCGGCCACCACCAGCCAGGTGATTGTTCCAGCGTCGACGGTCATAGCATGGCCTCACCCAGGATGCGCCACTCCTGCTCGGGAACCCGGCCACCGTCGTCGATGAGGACCTGTACGCAGACGTGGTCGGCGCCGGCGTCGTGATGGGCGTTCACCCTGGCCAACACGTCGTCGAGCGAGCCCCAGGCGACGATGGCATCGACCACACGATCGCTGCCATCGGCCACCTCCTCGGCGCTGAAACCGAGACGGACCAGGTTGTTGGCGTAGTTTGGGAGCCCGAGGTAGACGGCCATGTGTTTGCGGGCGATGGCCCGGGCGGTGGAGGGATCGGATTCGAGCACCACCATCTGCTCAACCGCCAGCAGCTTGTCGGGCCCGATGGCCTCGCGTGCGATCACGGTGTGCTCCACCGGCACGAAGTAGGGGTGGGCACCATCGGCCATCTCGGCCGAGAGGGCCAGCATCTTCGGCCCCAGTGCGGCCAAAACCCGATTGGGGGCCTCGGCCGGCGCCACCCCTCTGAACGGCGAGCCGTCCATGCGTTCCAGGTACTGACGCATGGTGGTCAACGGCTTGGAGTAGTCGTGCTTGCGCACCCATTCGGTCAGGGTGTGGTGGCTTACCCCGAGGCCAAGCAGGAAGCGTCCGTCGTAGGCCTCGTTGAGGGTGAGCGAGGCGTTGGCCGTTGTCAGGGCGTCGCGGGCCCAGATGGAGGCGATGCCGGTGGCGATGCGAAGATTGGTCGTGGCCTCCAACATCATCGAGGCCGAGACGAACGGGTCCCGGTTCACGGTTTCGGGGATCCACAACGTTGGCCAGCCCGTCTCATCGAGCTCGGCCACAACCTCGCGCACCTTGCCTGCCGGATGCCCGTCGAGCACACCCTGCCAAATACCAACCCGTCCGATTTCGATCATGGAAAACACGCTACCGCGCCCGGGGTTCGGGCCGGTGGGGCCTCAGCCCCGTTGCACCACCAACGTCAGCGAAGCTTCAGCCCGGTCGGCCCAGCGGCGCTTGTATTCGAGATCCATACCCAGGTCGTAGACGGCGGCCTCAGCGGTGTTGTTCAGCTGCTTTATCTGGTGCCATTGCAGCAGGTGACCAACCGACAGATCGGCCACTTCAGTGTGGTAACTGATCTGGAGGCCGCGGTATCGGCCGTTGCGCACACCACCGAGGATGTAGCCAACGTCGGCCCCCGCCAGACGGGCGACGTGGACCCGCAAGCGGCCCCGACTCCGCAGCCGTTCGATCATGGTCCCGTAGACGGCGGCCATCTCCGGGCTACTGATGCCGCTGTCCTCCTGGCCCTTCCACGAGGTCTGCTCGATGGCGAGTAGGCGGGGCAGCAGCTTGTCGTCGGCGCCGAGATCGGAAAAGGTCAAGCCCTCGGTTGCCGCTCGCTGCTCGGCCTGGCGCAGGCGTTGGCGGAACCGCCGGCTGCGGGCCGCCAGCCACGCGTCGAGCCCCGACCCGAGATCGGCCACCTGGCGGACCATGCCCTCGCCGGCGCGTACCGGACCCAACACGCTCAGACCCCGCGCCACCCGGGCGGTGAAGGAGGAGTTGTCGACCGGGATCGGCATGCCAGGCAGTACCAGGGCACCCCAGTCGTCATCCTCGGCCAGTAGGGCGGCCAACTGGGCGGCGACGCTGTCGATATCGGCCCCGATCAGGGGGGAGGCGAAACCCCACATCGGTTCGAGCCCGGCCAGGGTGGGGGCCTCGTCCACCGACTGCCCGTCCAGTGATTGGTAGCGGGCCAGCAGGGCGAATCCAGGGCCACGACCGGTCGTGAACCGCACCGCCAGTGGTTTGGATTTAATCTCGCATCCGAACCCCTGACGGACGGAGAGGAACCAGTCGGGGGCGGAACACCAGGGGTCGATCTCCGGGGTCTGATCGACCGCCGACTCGATCTCGGCCCAACGGGATTCGACCTCGAGGATGGACAAAAAGAGCACAGCCACAAGTCTGTCGCCTCCTCGGGCGGGAATGACGTCACAGCACCTCGATACATGGCTCTTGTGGCCTGGTGGGGTGTCTAGTGTTGCAAATCGGATGACTCTGGCGCCCGAGCCTGCAACATCACTGCTGAACAGGGTAAAACGAAACAATGGTTGCCGATGACGCAGTTTCTGCCTACGCACGAGATGGCGTTGTTGTTATCCGGGGCCTGGTGTCGAAAATAGAACTTGAGGCAATCAGCACTGGGATCGACAAGGTCCTGGCCGAGCCGAGTTCGGCTGCGGTGGTGGCCAGCGGTCCGGAGGATCCAGGCCTGTTCATCGAGGACTTCTGTCGCTGGAACGAGATCGACGAGATCGGTCGCACGGCCTTGCGGTCGCGGGTGCCCAAGGCTGCCGCCGAACTGATGGACGCCTCGACGGCGCGCTTCTACCACGACCACATCCTGGTGAAGGAAGCGGGGACTGAGCAGCGCACCCCGTGGCATCAGGACCAGCCGTACTACAACGTTTCCGGTCGGGGGATCAGTGCCTGGATCCCGATCGACCCGATTCCCAAGGATGGTTCGCCCGAGTTCTGGGCCGGCTCGCATCTTGGCCCCTGGCGTCTGCCCCGAACGTTCCTCGACCGGGAGGCCAAGTGGTTTCCCGAGGGCGCCCTGGCCGAGCTGCCCGACATCGACAGCGACCGCTCCCGCTACGACATCCGCCGCTGGGCCATGACCCCGGGCGATGTCATCTTCTTCGACTTCCTGACGGTTCACAGCGCACCGGGATTCTCCTTCGATGGTCGCCGACGGGTGCTCAGCCTTCGTTACCTCGGGCCCGACGCCCGTCATGCCCAGCGGCCGTGGCCGACCTCGCCCGAGTTTCCTGGCTTGCAGCGGGAACTGCCGGAGGGGGCCGAGTTCGAACACCCCTATTTTCCTTTGGCCTGGCCTCGGTAAACCAACTCGACAACCCCGGCGTCGTTACCAGTGATGGGAGTAGCGACATTGACAACCGGTGAGCGGGTGCCCCCAGTCGAAACTTCGGCGACCCTGGACCTACCCGCGCTCTACGACGAGCACTACCGGTCGCTGGTGCGGCTGGCTGCACTGTACGTCGACGACGTTGGTTCGGCCGAAGAAGTCGTTCAGGACGCCTTCGTCAAGATGACAACCGGCCGCTACCGGGTCGAGGTCGGCAAGGAGGGCCCCTACCTGCGCGCCATGGTGCTCAATGGGGCCCGTTCGTTGCTGCGCAAGCGCCGGGTTCGCCGGGCCCACAATCCCGAGCCGCCAGGTCTGGTGGCGGCGGCGGAGGTTGCGGGATTGGCCCGGGCCGAAGGGGATCGGCTGTTGGCCCTGATCCGGGAGTTGCCGGCCAAGCAGGCCTCGGTGCTGGTGCTGCGTTACTACCTGGACCTGTCGGAGCGGGAGATCGCCGAAACCCTTGGCATCGCCCCCGGCTCGGTCAAATCACACACCCACCGCGGGCTACAGAAACTCAAGAAGGCACTGGAGAACGAGCGATGAGCGACTCCCTGCATTCGCTATCGGAAGACGAGGAGTTGGCCGCCATCGAGGCCAAGGTGCGGGCCGCGCTGTCCCGCCGGGCCGAGGAGGTCGAGCCGGACCCCAACGCCTACGCCCTCCTGGCGGCCAGGGTGGTCGAAGCGCAGAAACCACCGGGCCGGTGGGTTTGGGGGCCCAGGATGCGCATTGCCGTGGCCTCGGTGGCGTCGGTTGGTTTGTTGGCGGCGGGGGTCGCCGCGGTTGTTGGCGGTGGGGTCGGGGAGATCGACGCCACCAATGGCGTCAGTGTCGTCGTCGCCCCGTCATCGACGGGTAACGACCGGGGGGCCGATGCCGACGCCGATACCGGGCCTGAGGCTGATGCCGCCCCACCTGGGGCACCGAGGGAGCTCGACACCGAGGGCTCCGACCAGACCGAAGAGAACGGTGAGTCGACCTCGTCGGCGGACGCCGAATCTGGTGCCGTGGTCACTCGGGAGGAGGCGGCCGAGGCCTTCCTCAAACTGGTCGGTGTCGGTGTCCAGTCCGTCGATGTGGGGTTGGGCGGGCTCCCTGATGACGGGGAGGTTGTCGACGGGGGGCCCGTTGACGGGGCGGTCGTCGACGTCACCATGATCCCGGTGGTGTCGCGGCGGGAAGGTGCGGGGGCACCGGGACCGGTCATTGCCACCCTGTCCCTGGCCGAGACCGGCACTGACGGCACCGTCGGCGACGCCGGTCGGTTCCAGGTGGTTGAGGCCCGCTCCGACCAGGTGGTTATTGACACCCCGACCGCAGACGCCGCCCTGACCGGGCAATCGGAGCTGATGGTCTCCGGTCGCGCCACCGGGTTTGAAGGCCTGGTTGAGATCGAGCTGCGATCGGCGGCCGACGGATCGGTGTTGGCCTCAAAAACGGCCACCGCGGGCAGCCTCGGTGAGCTGCAGCCGTTCGGGGCCACGCTGCGGTTACGGGGAACGGAGCGGGCCTGGCTCATCGTTCGTTCCTCCGGTGGGGCCGAGGAGGCGGCATCGGCCTTCGCCGCCGTGCCCGTCTCCTACGTTGGCCCCGACGACGGGACCGACTACCGGGTCGTGAACATCGGCCCCGACGACCCCGACGGTGGGCTTAACCTGCGGGCTGCCCCGTCGATCAAGAGCGCATCGCTGGCGGTGATCCCACCGGACACTCCAGTGCGCCGCCGCAGTGGGGCCATTCCCACCGTGACCGGCACCACGACCTGGTGGCCGGTGGTTGTGCCGTCCAGCGCAGGCGGCACCGACCTCGAAGGCTGGGTCGCTTCGTCGTACCTGGCCGTTGTCGACCGTGTTGACTCCCAGGATGACGAAGCCTCGCTGGCGGCCCGCTACTGGGCCGCCAGCGAGGCGTTTATCAGCTTCGCCGCCTCCGGTGTGTCCGGGGCCGGAGACGAGCTGGTGTTCTCACCCCGTTTGGGGTTGGGCGTGGCCCTCAATGAAGCAGATCCGATTGAGCTGCGACCCCGCCGCCAGGCTGACGCCGAACTTCTGGCCACCACCCACTCGCGTTTCGCCGACCGTTCCCTGGCCGAGATCGTGGTCGGCCAGGGAGAGGCAGGGGCCACCGTCGACGTGGTCGAACTCACCGTCGGCGAGCCACGTTTCATCCACCCCGCCAGTCGACGCCTCGCCGCCGGCTACTTCGGCGGGGCCGACTACTCCACCACCGACTACACCGGGATCGATGGCCTGGCCCGCCGGACCCATCTGTTCTTCACCAGTGAGCCCGACGCCCCGGCCGTGGTTTTTGGGGTGATCGTCGAGATGGTGGAGTGATGGGCCGGAGAGCAGACGGGTGTGCGGGTTGGCAAGGGGTGGGTTGACGAGGGCCAGCGGCTCAGCGGCCCTTCCAGTTCGGGGCCCGCTTCTCCGAGAACGCCTTCGGCCCCTCGATGAAGTCCTCGCTGGTGGCCATGGCCGCCACCGAATCGTACTTGTGCTCCATCGACTCCTGAAGCGAGGCCATGTCGAGGCTGCGGTAAACGACATCCTTGCTGGCCCTGATCGACAGCGGAGCGCATTGGGTGACCATGGTGGCCCACTCCCGGGCCGTGGCCATCAGCTCGTCGGCGGGAACGACGGTGTTGACAAAACCCAGCTCGTAGCCTTCGGCGGCGGGAACGTGACGGCCGGTGAGGATCATCCCCAGGGCCCGCTTGGAGCCGATCTGGCGGGGCAGCCGCTGCAGGCCGCCGGCCAGGGCGGCCAGGCCGACCTTGGGCTCGGGCAGAGCGAACGTGGCCTGCTCCGAGGCGATGATGATGTCGCAGGCCAGGGCGATCTCGACACCGCCCATGGCCACCCCATTCACCGCCGCGATCACGGGTTTGGTGAGATCGAATCGGGAGCTGAGGCCACCAAAACCGCGTGGGGTTGGCACCCGCTGGCCCCCTTCGGCCTGGTAACGCAGATCGTTGCCAGCGGAGAACCCCCGGCCTTCGCCGGTGATGATGGCAACCCACAGGTCGTCGTCGGCGGCGAAGTCGTCGAACACCTCGCCGAGTTCGACGTTGGCCGGCGGATGTAGGGCATTCAACCGCTCGGGACGGTCGAGGGTGACGGTCATGATGTGATCGGATTTGTCGACCTTGCTGAATTCCATGGAGTTTCTCCTGTTCGACCCGGCCTGATCGGGTGTCAGCGACCATCATGGGTTAGCGGTCACCGGTCGTGCCAGATATCGGGGTGTTTCGGCCGCCGACGCTGCGCTGATTGCAGTTTGAAGACTGCCGGGCCGGGTGGTGTTCGTAACGGTGGCGGTCCGGATAGCACCTACGGGCATGGATCTGAGTGGCTTCCCGTTGCTGTCTGGAACCGATCTTGGCTGGTTGACCGAGATCGAGATGATCGAGGTCGACCGGGTGATGATGTACGAGTTGAAGATCGACCTCGTCCAGATGATGGAGAACGCAGGCCGGAACCTGGCCCGGGTCGTGCTCGACGGCTTCAAACCGAGCCGGGTGGCGGTGCTGGCCGGTTCAGGTGGCAATGGGGGAGGGGGGCTGGTAGCCGCCCGCCACCTGGCCAACGCCGGGGTCGATGTTGTCGTCACCACCACCAGACCGGTTGAGGAGCTGCGCGGCGTGCCCCGACACCAACAGGAGATCCTCGACCGGATGGGGGTAGCCAAGGCCGACCAGCCGGTGGCGGCCGACGTGGTGATCGATGCCCTCGTTGGTTACTCGCTGCGGGGGGCGCCCCGGGGGCGGACCGCGGAACTCATCGGCGCCCTCAACGCAGATACGCCAATCGTCTCGCTCGATAGCCCGAGCGGGCTCGACGTCACCGCAGGAACGGCCCCCGGGGCCGTGGTGCAGGCGGATGTGACCATGACACTGGCCCTACCGAAGATCGGTTTGCGATCGTCGCCCCAGGTCGGTGAGCTGTTGTTGGCCGATATCTCGGTACCCCGGTCGGTCACCGCCGCCCTCGGTCCGGCCGCTCCCGATTTCTCCCGCTCGTCGATCGTGCGGGTGTTGATGTAGCCGACGGTGATCAGCCCTCGGTTGCGGCTTCGCGACGGGTGCCCGCGTACCAGAACGGCAGGGCCACGAGGCACAGGGCGCCGAGGATGTTGCCGATGGCGGCTGGGAGCACACTCCAGGCCATGGCGTCGCCCCAGCCCGGTCCGGCCCCGGTGGGTTGGATCAAGGAGAAGAAGGCCATGTTGGCCGGGCTGTGCAGGAAGCCGGTGGCGACGAAGGCCGACACGACCAGGAACACCGGTATGTACTTGCCGATGATGGTCTTGCCCATCACGGCGAAGAAGGCGGCCATGCCAACCAACCAGTTGCCCAAGGCGCCCGAGACGATGGCTTGGAGGAAACCGTCGACTCCGCCGACCTCCTGGTAGCGCAGCTTGGAGGCAACGACTTCCGACAGAAGCTCGGCGGTCTCGGCGTCGAAATCGTGGGCGTAGTTGATGATCAGCCCGAGCAGGAAGGCGCCGAGGAAGTTGCCGACAGCGGCCAGAATCCACAGCCGGGCAACGGCGCTGCCCAGGGTGCTTCCACCGCCATGGTGGAGGATGGTGGCTGGCATCTCCACGTTGACCTCGGTGAACAACAACGCCCCGGACAGGATGACGAGGAAGAAACCGACCGAGAATCCGAAGCCCTCCAGGAGCCGCTTGACCCCTTCGTTCTCGGTCCCGGAGGCGATGAGGATGCTGAACAGGGCGCCGACGGTTATGAAGGCGCCTGCCAACATCGACAGCACCATGACCTTCGAAGCGGTGAGCGTCAGCGCCCGCTTCGCTCCCCCCTGAGCCATTTCCAACAACACGACGTCTGGCGCGAGGTGTTGGTCCTTGGGGAGTTCTTGAAAGTCGTGCACGGAGGTCCTGCGGGTTGGTGATGCGGGAGGAGACGGGTGGCCGCAAGCGCTCAGCGTTGCGCATCCTTTGGCCGTCGGGTCCATCGCCGGGTCGGCGACGTTGACCGAAGCTACGGTACCGGACCATGGATCTCGGCGTTTTCTCTGTCAGTTTGTCCGTGCAGGACTTGACCGCTTCTCGGGACTTCTACACCAAGCTCGGTTTTGAGGTCACCGGTGGTGATGAGGAGAGTTGGGCCATCCTGGTCAATGGCGAAACCGTGCTTGGTCTGTTTCAGGGCATGTTCGAGCGCAACATCATGACCTTCAATCCGGGCTGGAACGGCCCGGGTCAAGAGGCTGAGTCGTTCACCGATGTTCGTGAGCTACGGGCCCAATTGGCAGCCAAGGGCCTCGACATCGTGGACGATCACACCGGCGACTCTGATTCGGGGCCGGCGAGTTTCAGCCTGGTCGATCCCGACGGCAATCCGGTCCTGATCGACCAGCACCGCTAATCAACCTGTCGAGCGAGGAGATCCAGGTCGTCAACGCCCACCGGGTGGCCGATCGCTACCACGTCGTCCCGACACGTCGTCCCGACACGTCGTCCCGACACGTCGATGTGAGATCGCGGTTTCGCTCCCACTAGGTTCGGGCCATGGTAAGCGACGCCCCGACCAGCCGCGGACCCTTGGAGGGCCTGCGGGTGGTGGAGATTGCGGGCAGTATTCCTGCCGCCTTCTGCGCCCGCCAACTCCGAGGTTTTGGGGCCGACACCCTCCGCATCGAAGGGCTGAGCACCACCGCCGCGGCGGGATGCCCCGATTCGCTGACCGACGACCAGCGGATCTTTCTGGTAGCCGGAGCCCGCCGCTTCACCCTCACCGGCTCCTCCGCAAGCGACCACCTGGCCTCGGTGTTGGCCGAAGCCGACGTCATCATCGAAGACCAAGGCCCCGGGTTCTGGGCCCAACATGGTTTCGACCCTCGGGCGGCGGCCGGGCAACCCGGGGGCCCGGTCGTCGTCTCGGCCTCGCCCCTCGGTCACGACGGGCCACGCTCCCACTGGCAGGCCACCAACGCCGTGCAGTTCGCCCTCGGCGGGTTGATGACGCTCACCGGTGATCCTGACCGGCCACCCCTCGTCACTGGTGGGGAGCAAGCGTTGTTCCTGGGTGGCTTGCACACCTGGGCCGCCACCCTCGTTGCCCTCATGGGCCGGGCCCGCACCGGGCGGGGCACCTGGATCGACCTCTCCCTGCAGGAGGTCGCCGCCTCCATGCCCGAGCTCTACGCCGCCCAAAGCGAATACGACCTCAACGAGCCCGTGCCCCGATCGGGAAACTCGGTGCGGGCGGTGTGGGGCGTATACCCCTGCGCCGATGGCTACGCCGGAGTGTGTTGCCTGGAACGCCAGGTCCACACCTTCCTCGGGTTGTTGGGCCCCGACATCGCCGGCGACGCCCGCTTCGGTGAGCCCATCTCCCGCGCCGAACACGACGACGAACTCCTGGCCCATGTGATGTCGTTCATGTCCGAGGCCACCAAGGACGAATTGTTGGCGCTGTCGCCCGTGCACCGAGTTCCCTTCGGAGCGGTACGAACCCCGACCGAGCTACTGACCGACGAAACCTACGCTCAACGAGGCTTCTTCGATCACATCGCCACCACCCACGGCGAAGCCACCGTGCCGGGCCGCCCTTTTCCCGGCCTGGGGTGGGTCGGCGCCGAACGGTTCGAGCCTGCCCGCCCCGAACCACCAACGTGGCTTTCAGCGGGGGCAACTGATGACTTCAATGCGGCCACCACCGGGCCCAGGGACCAGGCCTGGCTCAAGGCCGGGAGCCTCAGCCCCGTTTCGACAGGCGACTCCGAACAGGTCCCGCCCCCACTGTCGGGCCTGCGAGTCGTCGATCTGACCATGATGTGGGCCGGGCCCTACGCCACCAAGCTGTTGGCCGAGGCCGGAGCCGAGGTCATCAAGATCGAATCACCTCGAGCGTGGGACAACATCCGCACCCTCATCCCCCAGGACCCGTCCATCACCGAGCCCTGGGACAGCTCCTACTACTTCAACGAGTACAACCATTCAAAGAAGTCACTCACCCTCGACCTGGCTCAAGAAGCAGGCCGAGAGGCCCTGCTGCGGTTGGTGGCCACCGCTGATGTCGTGATCGAGAACTACCGGGCCGACGTGCTCGAAAACCTCGGCCTCGGCCATGAGGTCCTGACCCAAGCCAAGGACGACATCATCCTCGTCTCGATGGCCGGGTTCGGCAAGACCGGGCCCTTGTCCGACCATGTCGGCTTCGGCCCCATCATCGAGATGATGTCGGGCCTGATGTCGTTGACCGGCTACGGGGACGACAAAACGCCGTACAAAACAGGTATCTCCTACGGCGACCCGGTCGGCGGCCTCAACGCCGTGGCCGCCACGGTGCTGGCCCTCGTCCAACGAGAGCTGACCGGCCAGGGCGTGCACGTCGATCTGGCCCAACGGGAAACAGCGTCAACCATGGCCGGCCCCAGTTTCGTGGCCGCCTCGCTCCGGGCTGAGGCTCCCGTCCACGAGGGCAACCGAGACGCCCGCTTTGTGCCCCAGGGTTGCTACCCGGCCGCAGGCGACGACCGTTGGGTGGTGGTATCGGTCCGCACCGACGACGAGTGGGCCAGCCTTGCCCATCACCTGGGCCGCCCCGACCTGGCTGCCCTCGATCACCAGCAACGCAGCGCCCGTCACGACGAGCTGGATCAGATCATCAGTGCCTGGACCGCGAGGCTTCCCGCCGGCGACATCGCCACTCGGCTCCAAGGCGACCCCACCTCGTCGACGGTCGTCGTCCCGGCGGCCGAAGTCATCGACACCCTCGACGTTCACGACGACCCTCAGCTCACAGCCCGTGGCTTCTACCGGGTTGTGCCCAACCCCAAAATGCGGCCTTACCGCCAAAGCGGTCCCACCTGGCGACTGCACGGCCCGTCTCCTTCCCCCATGCGGCACTCCCCCTGGTTTGGCGAGCACAATGACGAGCTCCTGAGCGAACTCGGCTTCAGCCCCGCCGACATTGAGGCCCTGGTTTTGCTCGATGTGGTGGCCGACGCCCCCATCAATCCCAAGGCGGGCTGAGACCCGGGGGTGAGAGTACGAGGCGGCTCCCTGCTGGGCACCACCAGCGTCGACCCCTATGCTCTGGGCCCGGGGAGGAGCTACCAAGGCTCCTCAGACCCTGTTGTGTGGAGGTCATCACTTGTCTGTCACCGTCAACGTTTCCTATCCCGCTGAAGGGGTAGGACTGATCACCTTCGCCGACCCGCCTCGCAACTTTGGTAGCGGCGAACTGGCCGACAAGATCATGGCGGCGGTGGGTGAACTGGAAGAAGCCGACTGTCGAGCTTTCGTTCTGGCCTCAGACACCCCCGGCTACTTCATCGCCCACTGGTCGCTGCAATTCATTATCGACCGTCAGGCCGGCGTTGCCGCCAACGGCAACGCTGTTGGCCGGCCCGTTCCCCGCATCTTCGACCTGATCTCCGACACCCCCATGATCTCCATCGCCGCCAACAACGGCCAAGCCTGGGGTGGGGGAGCGGAGTTGTCGTGGGCCTGTGACCTGCGCATCGCCGCCGAATCAGCAACCTACGGCCAACCCGAAGTGGGGCTGGGGATCATTCCCGGCGCCGGTGGAACCACCCGACTGGCCCGCTTGATCGGTCCCGCCAAGTGCCTGGAGATGATCCTCGACGGGCGACCGATCAGCGCGGCCGAAGCCCACCAGTTGGGCGCCATCAACAAGGTCGTGCCCGACGACCAGCTGCGCCAGGGCGCCATCGACTGGGCGGCCCACATCGCCCAATGGCCTGCCTGGTCGCTGGAAGCCTGCAAACGCAGTTTCTACGACGGCCGCGACCTGCCCCTCGATGCTGCGGGCCGAAACGAATCGCAGATTTTCGCCAGCGTGTCGCGCCGCGACGATGCCTTGGCACTCTTGGCTGAGGTGCAGGCCCGTTACGACGCGGGCCAGGACTCCTACGATGCCATCGGCTTACCCCGCCCCGACCAGGGCTGAGGGTGGATCAGCTTCCCCCCGGTCTGTACGACCAACTGATCGACGGGCGACTCAGTCGGCGCCTCGATGCGGTCGCCGGGCAGCGTTTAGCGGCCGACATCCAGGCGGTGGAACCGGCCGAGCTTCCCGGCCGGGTGGGTGAAGTCCTGGGGGGCTGGGCCCGCCAGGCCCTGGCTATTGTCGGGCCACAGGATCGGGTGGCGGCGGCGCAGGAACTTTCACAGGTCGTGCTGGAGGTCATTGCCCGCTTCCAGCAGGGTGCCGTCGATGCCAATCAGTCCTTGGAGGCTCCGGTTCGGCGCCTGGCGGCGGTGCAGCCTCTGGATCCCACGGATGAACCCATTGCCATCAGGCAACCCCTGACCCCGCTGCGCGACACGGTGTTGATGACCAACGCCCGGGATCAACCGGGGGTGGGTCGCGAGATCGAGGCTGAGATCGACTCGGCCGATCGCATCGACCTGGTACTGGCCTTCATCCGATGGACGGGCATCCGTGCCCTCCTTCCCTCCCTGCGCCGCCATGTTGAAGCGGGGAAGCAGTTGCGGGTCATCACCACCGTCTACACCGGCAGCACCGAACTGCGGGCCTTGCAGGCGCTGGCCGAGCTGGGGGCCGAGGTAGGGGTGTCCTACGACATCTCCACCACCCGTCTGCACGCCAAGGCCTGGTTGTTCCAACGCGAGAGCGGTTTCTCCACGGTGTACATCGGCTCGTCGAACCTGACGTTTTCGGCTCAGGTCACTGGCCTGGAGTGGAACGTTCGAGCCTCGCAGTCGTCCAACCCCGAACTCATCTCGTCGTTCGACCGCACCTTCGCCACCTACTGGGCCGACCCTCACTTCGAGCCCTTCGAGCCGGACCGATTCGCCGAGGCCACGACCGTCGCCCGGGCTGATGATTCGATCCTGACCCCGTTCGCCATCGAGCCCTACCCCTTCCAGCGCCAGATGTTGGAGCGGCTCCAGGTCGAGCGGAGCCGCGGCCGTAGCCACAATCTGATCGCCGCTGCCACCGGCACGGGCAAGACCATTGTCGCCGCCCTCGACTACCGCCAGCTCAGACGCGAGCTACCACAGGCCCGCCTGCTGTTCGTGGCCCACCGAACCGAGATCCTGGAGCAGAGCCGAGCCACGTTCCGTCACGTGCTGGGTGACGGCGCCTTCGGGGAGTTGTGGGTCGGAGGTGAGCGACCGAGGCGATGGGACCATGTGTTTGCTTCGATCCAGTCGATCACGGCCAACGAAGCGGTAGCGCTCGATCCTGAGCAGTTCGACGTGGTGATCGTTGATGAGTTCCACCACTCCGGTGCCGCCAGCTACGAGGCGTTGCTCGATCACCTTCGACCCCAGCACCTGCTTGGTCTCACTGCCACTCCGGAACGAGCTGACGGCTTCAACGTGCTGCGCTGGTTCGGTGACCGGATCGCCGTCGAATTGCGCTTGTGGGACGCCCTCGAACAGGGGTTGCTCGCCCCCTTCCACTACTTCGGCCTGCACGATGCCACCGATCTTTCCAGGGTGACCTGGCGCCGGGGTCGGGGCTACGACCGGACTGAGTTGACCAATGTGTACACCGCCGACGATCTGTGGGCCTCCAAGGTCGTGCAGGCTGTCGGCGACAAGGTCGGCCAGCCAACGGCCATGCGGGCGCTGGGCTTCTGCGTCAGTATCGATCATGCCGAGTTCATGGCCGAACGGTTCCAACGGGCGGGGTTGCAGGCCCAGGCCGTTACCTCGCGAACCACCGAAGGGGAACGACGCCAGGCGCTGACCGATCTCCGCAACGGTGAGGTGCAGGTACTGTTCACCGTCGACCTGTTCAACGAGGGGGTCGATATCCCCAGCGTTGATGTGGTGCTGATGCTCCGCCCAACTGAGAGCGCAACCGTCTTCCTGCAACAGTTGGGACGTGGTCTGCGTCGCAGTGAAGGCAAGGACGTGCTCACCGTGCTCGACTTTGTTGGTCACCAGAGCAAGGAGTTCCGTTTCGACCTGCGCTACCGACGATTGCTGGGCCGTACCCGTCGGGAACTCGAAGACGATGTTCAACAAGGTTTCCCCTACCTGCCCGCCGGTTGCTACCTCGACCTTGACGAGGTGGCCCGCGACATCGTCCTCGACAACATCCGCAATGCTCTACCGCTCCGCTGGCCGCAGCGGGTGCAGGAACTGCGAGATTTGGGCGACGTCGACCTGGCCCGCTATCTGCACGAGACCGGTCTGGACTTGGCCGACCTCTACCGGGGTAACCGCACCTGGACCGAGCTCCGTCGGGCGGCAGGTGTCGATGCCTCCCAGCCCGCTGATGGTGAGCGTCCTGCCGGACGAGGCCTGGCCCGGCTCCTGCACCTCGACGACCAGGACCGCATCGACACCTACCGTCGGCTGCTGGCCGCTCCCCGACCGCCCCGGAGGGCGGAACTCGACGAGCGCGATCGCCGTCGCTTCGAGGGGCTGCTGCTCACGGTGTTGAACCCTCGCAAGGACACCTATGACGGGCTGGATGAAGCCGCAGCGGAGTTGTGGCGCCACGCTGGCCTGCGGCGAGAGTTGCTTGCGGTGTTGCCGCTGTTGGCTGAGCAGGTCACCCACCTCCATCAGCCCCTCGGACTCCTGCACCCGGTGCCGCTGCAGGTTCACGCCAGCTATACCCGGGAGGAGATCCTGGCTGCGTTCGGGGCATCGACCGTGGCCCGGCCGATGCCGCTTCAGACGGGGGTCTATTGGCACGAACCGACCCGCACCGATCTGCTGTTCATCACCCTGAACAAGGCTGAGAAGGACTATTCGCCAACCACCCGCTACCTCGACTACGCCATCAGCGAACGGCTGTTCCACTGGGAGAGCCAGGCCAAGGATCGGGTGGATAGCGAGCGGGGGCAGAACTACATCCACCACCAAGAGCGGGGACGATCGGTGGCGTTGTTCGTGCGCACGGCCAAGAAGACCAGTGATCGCACCATGCCCTACTTCTGCGCCGGCACTGCCAGCTACGTAGAGCACCAATCGGAGCGTCCCATCCAGTTCACCTGGCGGTTGGATCACCCGCTACCGGGCGATGTGTTCACCCAGTACCGGGCGGCCGTGGCCTGAGTATCGGCTCTGAAACTAGATGGCGACAATCTCGACAAGGTCGTCGAGTGCAGCGAAGTTGTCGGGGTTGCGAGTGTAGAGAGGGAGTTCGGCCGCGAGCGCGATGGCGGCGATGAGCAGGTCGACAGCGCGTGCGCCCCGCGGTTTCCGCCCTGCGGCCGCGACGGCAGCAAAGACTCTGCCGTAGGCTCGCCCGGCATTGCTATCGAAAGGGATCGGGTCGAACGTGGCTTCGGTCCGTTGCAGCCGGTCTTGTCGGCGGCCTCGTTCGTTGGGATTGGTTGCGGCGTGGGGGCCGGCCGCCAGTTCAGCGAGCGTTATGGCGCTTACCGTAACCTTAAGCGGGAGGTCTTCTGGAGCGATGTGCTCGAGATCGATGACCACGGAGGTGTCGAGCAGTCCTCTGGCGTGTTTGTCCGGTTCAGCCACGGGGCGTGGCGTCTTGGTCGGCCATGGCATCGAGGTCTTCTCGGAGGGTTTGGTAGTCGAGCCCAGGAGCATTTCGGAAGAGTTCGATGGCTGCTTCGGCCTGAACGAATCGCTGGCGGCGGAGTGGGATGAGCTCACCGACAGGGTCGCCATTGCGGGTTGCAACGAAGGTGCCCCCTTGATCGAGCTCGCGCATGATCTGACCACTGTCGTTCCTGAGTTCGCGCTGAGTGATCTCTCGTCCCATGAGAACTCAGCGTAGTACGGCATGCTACGCATCTGAGCTGGAACATCTCATAGGCCGGCGGCGGTGTGGGTATCTCCATGGTGAGGTGTCACGTCCTCATCGGGTGCGTGGTCAGGGTCCGAGAAGGGCAGCGGGAACAACACCTATGCCATCGGTCCTTCGATAGGCGGAGGGTCCGGTCGTGATGATGATGGCATCAAGTAAGTCGCCGCCGATGCGTTCCTGCAGCCATTGGAGATGGCGAGTGTCTCTGTCATCCGGTGTTCGTTTGAGTTTGACTTCAATGGCGACGACCTTGCCGTCCCCTCGACGAACAATGTTGTCGACTTCGTGATCGCCGCGATGTGTGCGGAGATGGAACACCGCGGCCTCGCTGTGCTGCGCATAGGTCCGAAGGGACTGGGTCACCAGGGACTCGAACAAAGCTCCGAGGAATGTCCCGTCCCGGGGCAGGGCGACGCTGGAGTCGACGCCATCAAGCAAGCTGTCAATGGTCGCCCCGGCCAATCTTGCAGCCAAGGCCGGGTCGGCAAGGTTGTGGACTGGGGCCGAACCCACTTGCTGGAGTTGGTTGCGGCTTGGGAGCCACGCCGGCAGTTCCTCGATGATCCACAATTGTTCCAAAGTCCGTCGCTGCGTCGCCATGGTTGACGGAGAGAACGAGCGACTTCGGCGTGCTGTTACTGCGTCTCGGAGTTTTGCATCCGATGTCGTGGTGCTAGTTGCCGCCGCCAGGGCCTCCATCCACAGTCGCAAGGCACCCTTGTCTCGTGTCGAGTAGCCGACCTCGGGTAGGTCGTGCTCGATCGTGTGTTCGATGTAACCGTCGAGTTGGCTTCTGATGGCTCGTTCGGATGGCAGGATCCGGATACCGGGGTAGCCGGAGCGGAGGATCTCCTCGGCATAGTCAGTGAGCTTGAGATCCGTTTCGCCCGCCAGGCGGGGTCGACCCCCGGAAAGAAGGTCGGCAAGACTGACGGTTGGGGTCTCGATGGCTCGCTCCGACAAAGCCATCGGTCGCATCCGCACCGTGACAATCCGACCCGCCCCTGAATGGGTGGGGGTCTCTGGCGGCGCGGCGGAGCCTGTCAGGAGAAACCGTCCTGGTGAGGGATTCTCGTCGACGGCACGCCGGACCCGATCCCAGATCTCGGGCAACTTCTGCCACTCATCGATCAGCGTAAGTTGGTCTTGGGCGACCAGGCGAGCTGGGTCTGCGGCAGCAAGCTGGAGTTGATCGGGATCGTCAAGGCGAAACACTCGGGAGGCGAGCCTCAGCGACGTTTCCGTCTTGCCCGCGGCTCGGGGACCTTCGAGGGCTATGGCCGGAACCCCGTTGAGCAGTTCGGTCAGTTCGTTCTCAACGACTCTCGGAAGATAGTTCAACCTTTGACCCCCTGGGCGGTCGCCCCGGCGGACCGTACCTCGACTTGAGATCGCGTCCGGTGGCAATGCCGATCCTTCGCCCTACTTTAACGTTTCGTCCATCCTTACTAGCATATTTCGTCGGCTGCTATTAGAACGTTTCGTCATTAGGGTGCGTGTGCTGTTCGGCCTGAAGCGTTCTCGTTGGTGCGATCGGTGTCACGCTGCGCTGGCAGTAAGAGTCGCTGTGTCGGGAATTCGTGATACCGGCGGCTCAAGGTGCCCGGGCGGCTTCGAGCCCGGGGACCAGCTCACTCCTCGGCCTCGGGAATCCAGGCGTCGACCTCGATCTCGATGACGGCACCGTCGCCGAGCAGGCCCGATACCTCCACCAGAGTGGATGCTGGGCGGATGTCGGCGAAGAACTCACCGTGGGCCTGGCCGAAGCGTTCCCACTGGCTGATGTCGGTGATGAAGGAACGGGTCCGGACCACGTCGGCCATCGTCGCCCCCGCTTCGGCCAGAGCGGCCGAGATGGTGGTGAAAATGGCCTTCGTCTGCTCGTAGGCATCGCCGGGGGCAACGATGGCTCCGTCGGGGCCGGCAGCCACGGTGCCGGCCACCGAGACGTGGTTGCCGACCCGCACCGCCCGGGAGTAGCCGACGATTGTTTCCCACGGGGCACCACTGGAGATCGTCTGTCGATTGGTCATGGCCCAGTCTGCCTCAACCCGAGCCCCGGTGATCAGCCGTTCCTGGCGCCCGGTCTGCCCGCACGGTGAGGATCTGACCGCGAGCTCGAAGGTCAGCCGTGCATGCCGCCGTCGACTACAAACTCCTGGCCGGTGCAGTAGCTGGCATCGTCGCTGGCGAGGAACAGCACCAGGGCGGCCACCTCGTCGGCGTCGGCCTCGCGGCCCAGGGGCACACCCCGCAGCATGCGGTCCTTGGGGAAGTCGGTGGTCATGACGGTGTCGATCAAGCCGGGGTGGACCGAGTTGACCCGCACCCCTGAGGATCCCAGTTCTTTGGCCGCCACCTTGGTCATGCCCCGCACCGCGAACTTGGAGGCGGTGTAGGCCATTGATCCGAACATGCCCTCGAGGCCCGCCACCGACGAGATGTTGACGATCGAGCCGGAACCCTGCTCGATCATGGTGGGAGCCACGGCCCGCATCCCCAGGAACACCCCGGTCTGGTTGATGGCGATGACCCGGTCCCAATCCTCGGTTCGGGTGTTGACCAGGCGGGCGGCGTGGAGGATGCCTGCGTTGTTGACGAGGATGTCGAGGCGCCCGTGGTTTTTGACGACGGTGGCCACCACCTCGTCCCACCGGTCTCCCGACACCACGTCGTGCACCAGGAACTCACAGCCCAGCTCACCGGCGGTTCGTTCTCCCTCTTCGACCAACACGTCGGTGATGACGACGGTTGCTCCCTCGCCGATGAACATCTTGGCCTCGGCCGCCCCTTGGCCCCGAGCCCCTCCGGTGATCAGCGCCACCTTGCCTGTCAGTCGATCACCCATGGTTCAGCTCTCCTCAGTCTCGGCCGTATCCAGCGAGCGGGCCCGAAGGCGGCGCATCCCCTTCAGCCAGCGGTCGGTGTCATCAGCCTTGCGTTTCATGTAGTCGGCCACCTCGGGGTGGGGGAGGATGTGGAACCGCTCCTCCCGGATGGCCTCAACCACCACGTCGGCCAGGGCGTCGGGTTCGATGATGCCGTCGGTCTGGCCGTCGCCCAGGCTGGCGGGGGCCATGGCCGTGTTGACACCCTGAGGGGCCAGCACCGAGACCTTGATGCCGTCATCGCCGTGGGTGATCGACAGAAACTCGGCCAGCTTCACCGCCGCTGCCTTGGTCACGGTGTAGGGGCCGGATCCAATGGCGGCCAACAGTCCGGCGGCCGAGGCGGTATTGACCAGGTAGCCATCACCGCGGGCGATCATGGAGGGGAGCACGGCGCGGGCGGCGTAGACATGGGCCATGACGTGCAGGTCCCACTGGAACTGCCACGACTCGTTGGGGGCGTCAGTCAGCACCCCTTCGGCCCCCGCTCCGGCGTTGCTGGCGAACAGATCAATAGGGCCGTGGGCGGCCAGGGTCGATTCCACCAGCTGGGTGATCTGGGCCTCGTCGGTCACATCGCACACCGCGCCTTCGCAGCCGATCTCCTCGGCCGCCCTGGCCACCAGGTCACCGTCGAGGTCGGCCAGCACCACGGTGCGGGCTCCCTCGGCCAGGAAGGCCCGGGCCATGGCCTGGCCGATCCCCCCGCTACCTCCGGTGATGACTGCGACCCTGTCGTTGAGCTCCATGGCGGCGACACTACGTTGGCCTCGGAGCGGGCGGCAACCTCTCGCCGTCGTCAGAGGTCAGGTGTGGCTCAGTCCTGGTTGGCAGGCAGCGACGTGATGCCGGCGAAGTGGGGGTGGATGCGCTCTACGAAGTCGGGGTCGTAGGCCTCCTCGGGGGCGTCGCGCACGGCAACGTCGAGGGCATCGGCGTCGTCGCCGACGAGGATGCGCCACTGTCCGGCGGCCACTCCGTCGAGGATGATGGTTGCCGCTTCGTCGGCGGTGGTTGGGGCGCTGGTGCGGAACAGGGCGGCCCGTTCCGTCATGGCCGGGTCGAGTTCCCCGCCGTGCACGGTCATGGAGTTGGCGGCGATCCCGGTGCCGATATGGCCGGGCATGACCACCGAGACGCCGACGTGGGGGGCGTTGGAGCTGAGGTCACCGATGAGGGCTT
>Ga0316187_10000825_pt1 | contig 25507 bp, 30 predicted proteins | sample CroRivburrow1_MG_FD_204927 | JGI IMG/M metagenome (GOLD analysis project Ga0316187, IMG submission 204927) | Coastal sediment microbial communities from Maine, United States - Cross River worm burrow 1 | ecosystem: Environmental > Aquatic > Marine > Coastal > Sediment | place: USA: Maine...
TAATGGGATGTTCGGGATTAAATCTTTGGATTCCTGCTTTCTTACTTCCCGCCAGATAGAGGCGGCTCGTATAGCTGCGACCAGGTATATGAAAAGACAAGGACAATTATGGATTAAAATTTTCCCGGACAAGCCAATTACCAAAAAACCTTTAGAGGTTCGTATGGGTAAGGGTAAAGGAGCCCCGGAATATTTTGTAGCCGTAGTTAAGCCCGGAAGAATAATGTTCGAGGTTGCTGGTGTACCCATGGACATAGCTAAGGAAGCTTTAAGGCTTGCAGCGCAAAAATTACCAGTAAAGACAAAATTTGTAGTGGCCAGGAATTACGAAGCGGCATAATTTTTATAATTAGGATGATGAAACAATCAGAAATAAAAGAATTATCGGTAGAAGAATTGAAGGAAAAAATGGCTCATTTTAAGAAGCAACACGCAGATCTTAAAATAGCCCACGCTGTCACTCCACTGGAAAACCCCCTTCAAATTAGGAAGGCAAGAAGAACTGTGGCGCAATTAGCTACTGAATTAACAAAAAGGGATAACCAATAATTGGTTCTGCTTTATGGAAAAAAGAAATTTAAGAAAGGAAAGAGTAGGCGTTGTAACTAGCAACAAAATGGAGAAATCTATTGTGGTTTCTGAAGTTAAGCGCGTTAAGCATCCTATGTATGGTAAGTTCGTACTGCGAACAAAAAAGTATGTTGCACATGATGAGACCAATGATTGCAATATTGGGGATACTGTTAAGATAATGGAGACACGTCCATTGAGTAGAACCAAATGTTGGAGACTGGTTGAAGTCCTAGAAAGAGCCAAATAATTATGTTACAGCAAGAATCGAGATTAAAAGTAGCAGACAATACAGGTGCCAAAGAGGTGTTAACCATACGCGTACTTGGTGGTACAAAGAGGAGATACGCATCGGTTGGAGACAAAATTGTAGTTACTGTTAAAGAAGCTACTCCAAACGGTGGTATAAAGAAAGGTACAGTTTCAACGGCCGTTGTTGTACGAACAAAAAAAGAAGTAAGGAGACCGGATGGTTCTTATATTCGTTTTGATGATAACGCCTGTGTTTTGTTAAACCCTACGGGTGAAATGAGAGGAACCCGCGTTTTCGGACCTGTTGCCAGGGAGTTGCGTGATAAGCAATTCATGAAAATTGTTTCATTAGCTCCTGAGGTGCTTTAAAATATTGTAAGATGAAGTTAAGAATAAAAACGGGAGATACAGTTAGGATAATTGCAGGTGACCATAAAGGAACCGAAGGCAAAGTTACTGTTGTAGACCGTGAAAAGAATAAGGCGATTATAGAAGGTGCCAATATGGTATCTAAACACGAAAAACCGAGCGCACAAAACCCTCAGGGAGGAATAGTGAAAAAAGAAGCTCCTATACATTTATCTAACTTATCACTTATTGATTCCAAATCTGGTGAAACAACAAGAGTGGGCTATGAGGTAAGAGAGGGTAAGAAAGTACGTTTTTCTAAAAAATCTAACGAAGTAATTTAGTTATGGCTTACGTTCCAAGATTAAAGCAAGAATATGGAGAGCGCATTGTTAAGGCTCTCAAAGAAGAATTTGGTTACAAAAATGTAATGCAAGTACCTAAGCTACAAAAAATTGTGCTCAGCAGGGGTATTGGTGCAGCAGTAGCCGATAAAAAATTGGTAGATCATGCCTTAGATGAGTTAGCCCTAATCACTGGTCAAAAGGCGATAGCAACGATTTCAAAAAAGGATGTTGCAGCTTTTAAACTCAGAAAGGGTATGCCGATAGGGGCTAAAGTCACTCTTAGAGGTGAGCGCATGTATGAATTTTTAGACAGATTAGTTACTACTGCGTTGCCAAGGGAAAGGGATTTTCAGGGAATTAGAGCTACAGGTTTTGATGGAAGAGGAAATTACAATCTTGGTATAACAGAGCAGATTATATTTCCAGAAATTAATATTGATAAGATCAATAGGATTAATGGCATGGATATCACTTTTGTAACTAGCGCTGATACAGATAAAGAAGCAAAATCATTGTTAACCGAATTGGGATTACCTTTTAAAAAGAATTAGTATGGCTAAAGAATCAATGAAAGCCCGTGAAAGAAAAAGGGCGAAGGTTGTAGCAAAATATGCGGAGAAGAGAAAGGCTTTAAAAGAAGCCGGCGACTATGAGGCTTTGCAAAAACTGCCAAAAAATGCTTCTCCTGTTCGTATGCACAATAGATGTAAACTGACAGGCAGGCCTAAAGGGTATATGAGAACTTTTGGTATTTCTCGTGTAATGTTTAGAGAAATGGCTAATCAAGGATTGATTCCCGGTGTTAAAAAAGCAAGTTGGTAACCCAATATAAAAGTTAAGAAGATGTTTACAGATCCATTAGCAGATTATTTAACAAGAATTAGAAACGCCAGTAGTGCGGGTCATAGGGTAGTTGAAATTCCGGCTTCTAATTTGAAAAAAGAGGTAACTAAAATATTATTCGATCAAGGATATATTTTGAGTTATAAATTCGAGGAGAATGAGGTACAGGGAATTATTAAAATTGCCCTAAAGTATGATAGGCTGACCAAAGAACCGGTGATTAGAAAGATTCAGCGTATAAGTACGCCAGGTCTTAGAAAATATGCCAGTTCCGGAGATATGCCAAGAGTGCTTAATGGCTTGGGAGTTGCTATTGTGTCTACTTCTCATGGAGTTATGACAAGTAAGCAGGCTAAGCGAGATAATGTTGGCGGAGAAGTTTTATGCTACGTTTATTAAGAAATAAAGAGATAGGAAAATGTCTAGAATAGGTAACAATCCAATAGAAATTCCGGAAGGAGCCACAGTTGAACTGCAGGATAATATTATTACTGTAAAGGGGAAATTGGGCGAACTAACTCAGGAATATTCATCGGTTTCCATAAAAGTTGAAGATGGTCAGGTTTGGGTAACAAGACCTTCTGAATCAAAAGAACATAAAGCCAAACACGGCCTGTATAGATCCTTGATTTCCAATATGATTTTGGGAGTGACCAATGGATGGACTAAAGAGCTTGAATTGGTGGGTGTAGGTTACCGCGCAGGTAATCAAGGTCAAAAGTTAGATTTGGCTTTGGGTTTCTCTCATAATATTGTTTTGGATTTAGCTGCTGAAGTTAAAGTTGAGACTATTTCTGAGAAGGGTAAAAACCCAATTATAAAGCTTACCTCACATGACAAACAATTGGTAGGCCAGATTGCGGCTAAAATAAGATCATTCCGCAAACCTGAACCTTACAAAGGAAAAGGTATAAAATTTGTCGGAGAACAATTAAGAAGAAAAGCAGGTAAATCCGCTTAAGAATTGAATTATGGGATTATCAAAAACTGAAAGAAGAGCGCGCATTAGAAAAAGGATAAGAAAAGTATCCATTGGCACAGCTGAGAGGCCTAGATTGTCTGTTTTTAGAAGCAACAAAGAGATTTATGCTCAAATAATTGACGATAATAATGGAACTACTTTAGCTTCCGCTTCTTCTAGGGATAAGGAACTGAGTAAGGCAAAAGGTACCAAAGTAGAGATTGCCAACCTGGTAGGTAAGGCAGTAGCTGAAAAAGCGAAGAAAGCCGGGATAGAAGCTGTTGCTTTTGATCGCGGCGGTAATTTGTATCATGGTAGAGTAAAATCATTGGCCGAAGGTGCCAGAGAGGCCGGTCTAAAATTTTAATAGGAAATATGTTCGGGAATTACAAAAACGTAGAAATTGTTAAACCGGGAGGTCTTGAACTAAAAGACAGATTGGTTGGTGTTCAAAGAGTTACTAAAGTAACTAAAGGGGGTAGAGCTTTTGGTTTTTCTGCGATCGTGGTTGTAGGTGATGAGAATGGTGTAGTAGGTCATGGTCTTGGGAAGTCTAAAGAAGTAGCTACCGCTATAGCTAAGGCTATTGAGGATGCTAAAAAGAACTTAATTAGAATACCACTGAGTAAAGGCACTTTACCACATGAGCAAAAAGGAAAGTTTGGCGGCGCACGGGTGTTTGTTAAACCTGCTTCACATGGTACAGGAGTAATTGCCGGAGGAGCGGTTAGAGCCGTATTGGAATCAGTTGGCGTACAGGACGTTTTGTCCAAGTCTCAGGGATCCTCTAACCCGCATAATGTCGTAAAAGCTACATTTGATGCTTTACTACAATTGAGGGATGCCAGAACTGTAGCAAAACAAAGAGGTGTTTCGTTAGAAAAAGTCTTTAAAGGATAAGTAGCAAGAGTATGGCAAAGATTAGAGTTAAGCAGGTAAGAAGTAGCATTAAAAGGCCACAAAATCAGAAAAGAACACTGGAGGCACTTGGATTGCGTAAGATTGGCCATGTTGTGGAACATGAAACCACACCCAATATTATGGGAATGATCAATAAGGTTAAACACTTAGTTTCTACGGAAGAAGCATAAAATATATTTGTAATGAATTTAGGGAATTTAAAACCAGCTAAAGGGTCTGTTCACAAAGCCGGGAAAACCATAGGCCGAGGCCAGGGTTCTGGCAAAGGAGGTACTGCAACAAGAGGACATAAAGGTGCTAAATCAAGATCCGGGTATTCCAGGAAGATTGGTTTTGAAGGAGGTCAAATGCCTTTGCAAAGACGAGTACCCAAGTTTGGTTTTACCAACATTAACAGAAAAGATTATCAGGGTATAAATCTGAATAAACTTCAGGAGCTTGCAGATAAAGGATTGGTTAAAAAAACAGTCACTGTTAAAGATCTTGTAGATAACGGAATGGCTCATAAAAACGATTTGGTTAAGATATTAGGCGGTGGTGAACTAAAAGCGTCTCTTAAAATAACCGTACATAAATTTACTGCAACTGCGAAAGCTGCGATTGAAGCTGCTGGTGGTGAAGCAATAAATTTATAAGTAAAGAAGATTATGAAGAAATTTTTTGAGGTTATATCAAATATCTGGAAAATAGACGAACTGAGGGGCAGAATTATTGTAACCTTAGGTCTGCTGCTTGTGTATCGTTTTGGTGCTCAGGTTGTTCTTCCTGGTATTGATACTTCTCAATTGGCTGAGCTTTCTTCTAGCACGGAGTCAGGTATTTTGGGACTTCTAAATGCGTTTACCGGCGGTGCATTTGCCAATGCTTCTGTATTTGCTCTTGGTATTATGCCTTATATCTCTGCGTCCATTGTAGTTCAATTAATGGGAATCGCAGTGCCTTATCTTCAAAAACTGGATAAGGAAGGTGAAAGTGGAAGAAAAACAAAAAACCAGATAACGAGATGGCTTACCATTGGTATCTGTATTGTTCAGGCTCCCGCGTACCTTTATAGTCTGGGTGCCCTGGGTGTTCCGGATAGTGCTTTTCTTTTAGGTAAAGGCTTGGGTTTTATCGTGCCTTCGGTAATTATTTTGGTAACAGGTTGTGTCTTTGCCATGTGGTTAGGAGAAAAAATTACAGATAAAGGAATTGGAAATGGTATTTCCCTTCTTATTATGATAGGGATTATTGCCACTATGCCGCAATCTTTTGTTCAGGAGTTTGTTTCCAGAACCGCTAATAATACTGGTGGACTGATGTTTATGCTGATAGAAATTATTCTTTGGTTTCTTGTTATTCTGGCCAGTGTTCTATTGGTTATGGCAACGAGGAGAATACCGGTTCAATATGCAAGGAGGTCAGCCTCCGGAGGGTATGAAAAAAACATTGCCGGTTCCAGACAATACATTCCTCTGAAATTGAATGCTTCGGGAGTAATGCCAATAATTTTTGCACAGGCCATTATGTTTGCGCCGGGCTTATTAGGAAGAACTTTTAACAATACAGCAGTAGGCCAATGGATGGAAGTACAGTTTCAGGATATTTTTGGATTGGCTTATAATATTTTATTTGCATTACTGATTATAATTTTTACATATTTCTATACTGCCATTACAGTTCCAACGAATAAAATGGCCGATGATTTGAAACGCAGTGGTGGTTTTATACCAGGTATCAGACCAGGTAAAGAAACGGGAGATTTTCTTGATAAAATAATGTCATTAATTACCTTGCCGGGATCCGTTTTCCTTGCCTTATTGGCAGTTTTACCTGCCTTAGTGGTTAAATTAATGGATATTCAGGCGGGTTGGGCCTTGTTTTATGGAGGTACATCACTTTTGATTATGGTAGGGGTAGCTATTGATACTGTACAGCAGGTTAATTCTTACTTGTTGAACAGGCATTATGATGGATTGATGAAATCAGGTAAAAACCGAAAAGTTGCATAAGTTATGGCCAAACAAGCACCCATAGAACAAGACGGTAGTATTATAGAGGCTTTGTCCAATGCAATGTTTCGTGTGGAACTTGAAAACGGTCATGTAGTTACTGCTCATATTTCCGGGAAGATGCGTATGCATTATATAAAATTGTTACCCGGAGATAAAGTAAAACTGGAAATGAGCCCATACGATTTAACAAAGGCTAGAATTACATATAGATACTAACAAAGACGAAATGAAAGTTAGAGCATCCATAAAGAAAAGAAGTGCTGACTGCAAAATAGTACGCAGAAAAGGCACATTGTACGTAATTAATAAAAAGAATCCTAGATTCAAACAAAGACAAGGGTAATTATGGCAAGAATTGCAGGTGTAGATATACCAAAACAAAAAAGAGGTGTCATAGCACTTACCTATATTTTTGGTATCGGTAAAAGCAGGGCACAGGAGATATTAGAGAAAGCCCAGGTAAATCTGGATAGCAAAGTATCAGACTGGAACGATGATGAAATTGGTCGTATTCGTGATGCTGTTTCTTCTTATAAAATAGAAGGGGAACTTCGTTCTGAAAATCAGTTGAATATTAAGCGTCTGATGGATATTGGCTGTTACAGGGGAATCCGCCACAGATCTGGACTTCCACTTAGAGGACAGAGAACCAAGAATAATTCCAGGACCAGGAAAGGGAAAAGAAAAACGGTTGCAAATAAGAAAAAAGCAACTAAATAAATAGCATAATATGGCAAAGACAGGTACCAAAGCAGCTAAAAAGCGCAAGGTAATCGTTGAATCGGTTGGTGAAGCCCATGTAACGGCTTCCTTTAATAATATAATAATTTCTTTGACCAACAAAAAAGGCGATGTTATTTCATGGTCTTCTGCTGGTAAGATGGGATTTAGAGGTTCCAAAAAGAATACTCCTTATGCCGCTCAGGTGGCCGCTGAAGAATGCTGTAAAGTAGCTCATGAAGCGGGATTGAGAAAGGTAAAAGTTTATGTAAAAGGACCGGGTAACGGAAGAGAATCTGCAATTCGTTCAATTCACAATGCTGGTATTGAAGTTACGGAGATTGTGGATGTAACACCATTACCACATAACGGTTGTAGACCACCCAAAAGAAGAAGAGTTTAATTAAGTAACATATTTATAAAAGGTTAATTCACAGGAAGTGCAATTACGATTATCGAAGGATAAGCCTTAATTCATAATCACATTTCCAAATTAAAAGAAGATGGCAAGATATACAGGACCTAAATCAAAGATCGCACGTAAATTCGGCGAAGCAATTTTCGGAGACGACAAAGCCTTCGAGAAAAAGAACTATCCCCCGGGACAACACGGTAATAACAGACGTCGAGGTAAAAAATCCGAGTATGCTATCCAGTTGATGGAAAAGCAGAAAGCAAAATATACCTATGGCATATTGGAGAGACAATTCAGAAACCTCTTTGCCAAAGCTAACAGGAGTAAAGGCGTAACTGGTGAAGTACTGCTCCAATTATGTGAAGCACGTCTTGATAATGTAGTTTACAGGATGGGGATTGCAAATTCCAGAAGAGGTGCAAGACAACTAGTTTCCCACAGGCACATTACTGTTAATGGTGAATTGGTAAATATTCCTTCTTATTCCTTAAAAGCTGGTGATGTCGTAGGAGTTAGAGAAAAATCAAAATCACTTCAGGCCATACAAGATGCACTTAGTGCAAATAGCAGTGTGTATGAATGGATGACATGGAACAATGATAAAATGGAAGGGAATTTTGTTTCCATTCCAGAAAGAATTCAGATTCCGGAGAATATCAAAGAACAATTAATCGTGGAGTTATACTCTAAATAAAAACAACACAAATCCGACTATGGCATTATTAAATTTTCAGAAGCCCGATAAAGTTATAATGATAGATTCTTCAGATTTCGAAGGCAAATTTGAATTTCGCCCTTTGGAACCTGGTTATGGTTTGACTGTTGGGAACGCCTTGCGAAGGGTATTGCTTTCTTCTTTGGAAGGATTTGCAATTACATCCGTAAGAATTGATAAAGTAGAGCATGAATTTTCGGTTATTGAAGGTGTTGTGGAAGATGTCACCGAGATCATTCTAAACCTTAAACAAGTTCGATTTAAAAGACAAATTGAAGATGTTAATGAGGAAACCGTTTCCATATCTGTAAGTGGTAAGGAACAACTTACTGCAGGAGATTTTCAAAAATTTATCTCTGGTTATCAGGTGTTAAACCCGGAACTGGTTATTTGCAACATGGATCCTAAGGTGAGCATAAATATGGAGATAATCATTGAAAAAGGTCGTGGTTATGTACCTGCAGAAGAAAATAAAAAGTCTAATGCACCTTTGGGAAGTATAGCTGTCGATTCAATTTTTACTCCGGTAAAAAATGTAAAATACAGCATTGAAAACTTCCGTGTTGAGCAAAAAACGGATTATGAGAAATTGGTATTTGAGATCGTTACCGATGGTTCTATTCATCCAAAAGATGCATTGACGGAAGCGGCTAAAGTACTGATACACCATTTCATGTTGTTTTCTGATGAACGAATTACTCTTGAAGCTGATGAAATAGCGCAAACAGAGACCTATGACGAAGAATCTCTGCATATGCGTCAGCTTTTAAAGACCAAACTTGTTGATATGGATCTTTCGGTCAGGGCATTAAATTGTTTAAAAGCTGCGGAAGTTGATACCTTAGGAGATTTGGTTTCGTTCAATAAAAACGATTTAATGAAATTCAGGAACTTTGGTAAAAAATCATTGACAGAATTGGAAGAGCTGGTTATAAACAAAGGCCTCAATTTTGGAATGGATCTTTCAAAGTACAAATTAGATAAGGATTAATTTATCAATAAAGACGGGACTTTTCCTGTTTTTAGTAAGCATTTATATAAGTAACGATGAGACACGGTAAAAAAGTCAATCACTTAGGTAGAAAGTCAGCTCATAGAAAAGCTATGTTGGCTAACATGGCTTGTTCTTTGATTGAACATAAAAGAATTAATACAACTGTGGCAAAGGCTAAAGCCTTAAAGCAGTTTATAGAGCCATTAATAACTAAATCAAAGGCTGAGAATAATCAGACTACAGAAAAAGGAACACACAACAGACGTATTGCATTTAAAAACCTTAGGGATAAGTATGCGGTTACAGAATTATTTGGAAGTGTTTCTGATAAGGTAGGTGAGCGACCAGGAGGTTATACCCGAATTATTAAATTAGGAAATAGGCTTGGCGATAACGCAGATATGGCAATGATAGAACTTGTAGACTATAATGAGATTTACAATTCTGAAAAAACTGCTAAAAAGAAAACTACAAGAAGAAGTAGAAGAGGGAAAAAGGCCGATGAGGTAGCAGTTGAAACTGCTAAGGAAACTACAGTAGCTGAAACCGCTAAGGAAACAGCAGTAGCTGAAGAGACTGCAGAAGCAGCAGTAGTTGAAGAGACTGTGGAAACAGTAGGGGAAGAAATAAAGGAGACAGAGTCTGTAGAAACCGAGGAGGCGACTCAAGAAATTGAGGAGGTTAAAAAACCAAAGGCAGCTAAAGAAGAAACGTCAGAACCTGAAACAACTGAGCCAGAAGATTCCGAAGAAGAAAAAAATGATTCAAAAGCATAAATTGTTTATAAAATCATTAATATTTAATAAAGGATAGACCTAAAAGTCTATCCTTTTTTTATGTTTATTTGTGAAATGTAATCTTATTTAACACTATGAAGTATCAATCAAAAAAAAGAGCACTATTATTATTGGAAGACGGCACTATTTTCTTTGGTAAGGCAGTAGGCAACAAAGAAGGAACTGCGTATGGAGAAGTTTGTTTTAATACCGGGATGACTGGATATCAGGAAATATTTACAGATCCTTCTTATTTCGGTCAACTCATGGTTACTACAAACGCACACATAGGTAATTATGGGACCAACAGGGATGAGGTTGAATCCGGTTCGGTAAAAATAGCGGGATTGATATGTAAGAATTTCAGCTATGAGTATTCAAGACCGATTGCAGATCAAAGTCTGGAGGAATTTTTGGAAGCAAGCAACCTGTTTGCTATTTCCGATGTAGATACCAGAGCCCTGGTAAGCCATATACGAGATCAGGGTGCTATGAATGCGGTAATCTCAACCGAAGTAGAAGACATAGACAGCTTGAGGGAATCCTTAAAAAAAGTACCTAATATGGAAGGATTAGAACTTGCTTCGAAAGTATCAACCACAGAACCTTATTTTTTTGGAAATGAGAATGCTCAATACAAAATAGCAGCCTTGGATATTGGAATAAAAAATAATATTTTACGTAATCTGGCTAAAAGAGATGCTTATATAAAAATATTTCCCTTCAATGCTACCTATGAAGAAATGAACGAATGGCAACCTGATGGGTTTTTTATTTCCAACGGGCCCGGAGACCCGGAACCTTTGCATGAAGCTGTCGAGGTAGCTCGTAAGATCATGGCTAATGATAAACCTTTATTTGGAATTTGCCTCGGTCACCAGGTTATCGCATTGGCTAATGGTATATCTACTTATAAAATGCATAATGGGCATAGAGGGATAAACCATCCGGTATTGAACCTTTTATCAGGCAAAGGTGAAATTACCTCTCAAAATCATGGGTTTGCCATAAGCAGGGAAGAAACGGAGTCTAATCCGGAAATTGAAATTACCCATGTCCATCTAAACGACAAAACAGTGGCAGGTATCAGGGTAAAAAATAAAAATGTTTTTTCTGTTCAATATCATCCTGAAGCCAGTCCGGGACCTCATGATGCAGAATATCTTTTTGATCAATTTTTTGAAATGATCACTTCCAATGTTAATAAAGATACATTGGTTTAAGGAATTGTTATATTCCGGTCTTTGTGAGGCCCGATATAGCATTGGGTCCATACTCCTTTTGTATCTTTGTCAAATAATTCAACCTAAAAATTTAACAATATGAGTACCATAATTGATGTGCATGCAAGGCAGATTCTCGATTCCAGAGGAAATCCGACCGTAGAAGTAGATGTTATAACCGAAAATGGCGTTTTAGGACGCGCAGCAGTTCCTTCCGGTGCTTCTACCGGTGAACATGAAGCTGTTGAATTACGTGATGGAGGGAAGGCCTTTATGGGTAAGGGTGTAACCAAAGCTGTAGAAAATGTAAATAATATATTAGCCAAGAAAATAATTGGGATGTTGGTTTTTGATCAAAACCTAATAGACCATACCATGATAGAACTTGATGGTACTCCGAATAAATCTAAATTAGGAGCCAATGCAATCTTAGGAGTGTCTTTAGCAGTTGCCAAAGCAGCCGCCAATGAGCTGGGAATGTCCTTGTACAGATATGTAGGTGGTGTTAGTGCTAACACTTTGCCGGTGCCTATGATGAATATAATTAATGGTGGCTCGCATTCAGATGCGCCTATAGCCTTCCAGGAATTTATGATTATGCCAATCAAAGCAAAGAGCTTTTCGCATGCTATGCAAATGGGGACGGAAATATTTCATAATCTTAAAAAAGTATTGCACGATAGAGGCTTGAGCACTGCCGTAGGTGATGAAGGTGGGTTTGCGCCTACATTGGATGGTACCGAAGATGCGATAGAGACTATTGGACTGGCTGTTAAAAATGCGGGATATTCTTTTGGTGATGAGGTTATGATTGCACTTGATTGTGCAGCAGCAGAATTCTATGAGAATGGGAAGTATGATTATACCAAATTTGAAGGAGATTCTGGTGCCATTCGGACCTCAGAAGAACAGGCAGCTTATTTAGCAGATCTCAGTAAAAAATACCCTATTATATCTATTGAAGACGGGATGGATGAAAACGACTGGGATGGCTGGAAGACATTAACTGATATGATTGGTGATAGCGTTCAATTAGTTGGAGACGATTTGTATGTTACCAATGTGGAAAGATTATCACGGGGAATCAAGAGTGGCATTGCCAATTCAATACTAATAAAAGTTAATCAGATTGGCACACTTACAGAAACTATTGCCGCTGTGAATATGGCTAAAAATGCGGGATATACTTCCGTAATGTCTCACAGGTCAGGTGAAACTGAAGATACTACTATTGCAGATTTAGCCGTAGCACTTAACACCGGTCAGATAAAAACAGGTTCGGCTTCCAGAAGTGATCGTATGGCTAAATATAACCAATTGTTGCGGATAGAAGAAGAACTGGGTGATGTGGCCTATTATCCGCAGGAAAAAGCATTTAAGTTAGGATAGAGATAATCCTCAATATTATAAAAGCCTTTCTTAGATAGAAAGGCTTTTTTTTATAAAATGAATACATCAAAGTAATTCTATAACATATCTCGAATTAGAAGACTATTTTAATGAGAAATATTCTGTGTGGAAGCACAAAGCGAATCTAAATGAAAATAGTTATTTGAACTTAGAAGCAGCTATTATTTAGATCAATTATTTTTCTTCAAGTTTTACACTTCTTATTCCCCTCAGTAATTGTTAACGTCCTTCCTTTTTCTTAAATTTACACTACCGTTCTATTAATCAAAATCAAGCATATGTCCGAAAAAGCTACATTGCAAGTTAATGGGGAAAAGTATGAATTTCCTGTTGTCGAAGGTACTGAAAATGAATTAGCCATTGATATTAAAACTTTACGTTCGTCTAGTGGTATTATCACCCTGGATCCCGGATATAAGAATACGGGTTCCTGTGAAAGTGCCGTTACTTTTTTAGATGGGGAGAAAGGTATTCTCAGGTATCGTGGCTATGCTATTGAAGAATTGGCGGAGAAAGCAGATTTTCTTGAAGTTGCATACCTGCTCATTTTTGGTGAATTACCAAACGAGGAGCAACTAATAAAATTTGATAAGGATATTAAAGCAGAGTCACATGTAGATGAGGAAATGAAAAAAATCCTTGATGGATTTCCAAAATCGGCACATCCAATGGGTGTTTTATCATCTTTGACCAGTGCTCTGATCGCTTTTAATCCAAGTTCTGTAAACGTGACTTCAGAAGAGGATATGTATCATGCAATAGTTCGGATTTTAGCTAAATTTCCTGTCCTGGTCGCCTGGACCCTCCGCAAGAAAAAAGGGCTGCCCCTGGAATATGGAAGTAGCTCATTGGGTTATGTGGAAAATATTCATAAAATGATGTTTAGAAGGCCTGATCAGGATTATCATAAGAATGAAATCGTAATTGAAGCTTTGGACAAACTATTAATTCTTCATGCAGATCATGAACAGAATTGTTCTACGTCTACTGTTAGAATAGTTGGTTCTTCTCATGCAGGATTATTTGCTTCCCTGTCTGCTGGTATTTCTGCACTTTGGGGCCCTTTACATGGGGGTGCTAATCAGGCCGTGCTGGAAATGCTGCAAGCTATTGATGATGATGGAGGTGACACCAAAAAATATATGGCCAAGGCCAAGGACAAAAACGACTCGTTCAGACTTATGGGATTTGGACACAGGGTGTATAAGAATTTCGACCCAAGGGCTAAAATTCTTAAAAAAGCGGCTGATGAGGTTTTGGGAGATCTTGGCATTGAGGATCGCATATTGGATATTGCCAAGGGTCTGGAGAAAGAAGCTTTGGAAGACCAGTACTTTGTAGATCGGAAGTTGTATCCGAATGTAGATTTCTATTCCGGAATTATTTACAGGGCTTTAGGGATACCTGTAGATATGTTCACAGTAATGTTTGCTTTGGGCCGCCTTCCCGGATGGATAGCCCAATACAGGGAAATGAGGTTAAGAGGTGAACCAATAGGAAGACCACGGCAAATTTATATAGGAGAAAATTTAAGAACTTTTAAAGAAGTTAACAAAAGATAGACTTACATAGACAACACAAATGCTGCATTTAAACGTCTATGATGAGACATCCAGGTTGAGATCTGTTTTATTGGGAACAGCCCAAAGTAATGGTCCTATTCCAAAGCCGGAAGACGCTTATGATCCTAAATCTCTGGAGCATATCCTGGCAGGTACATATCCCCATGAGAAAGATATGATTGCGGAAATGGAGGCATTTGCCGCTGTTTTCATGAAATATGGTGTAGAAGTTTACAGGCCTGAGATAATAGCTGATTGTAACCAGATTTTTTCAAGGGATATTGCCTTTGTTATAGAGGATAAACTCATCAAGGCCAATATACTTCCTCATAGGGAGGAGGAATTTCAGGCCATTCTTCATGTTCTTGAATTTATTGCCCTGGAAAACATATTATATCCACCAGAGGAAGTTCATATAGAAGGCGGGGATGTTATGCCATGGAAAGAATACATTTTTATTGGCACCTATACCGGTCATGATTACCCGGATTATATTACGGCAAGAACCAATTGGGAAGGTGTGGAATACATCAGAAAGATGTTTCCTCACAAAAAGGTTAAATCCTTTGAATTGCGCAAATCAATCAGTAATCCAAAAGAAAACGCCCTGCATCTCGATTGCTGTTTTCAACCCATTGGACATGATAAGGCCATCATTCATAAAAATGGCTTCCTGATCGAAGAAGAATATGAATGGCTGGTTTCACATTTTGGCAGGGAAAATATCTTTGAAATCACCGGCGATGAAATGTATCACATGTTTAGTAATGTATTTTCCATAAGTCCGGATGTTATTGTCTCCGAGAGAAATTTTACAAGGCTGAATAATTGGCTTAGAGATCAGGGTTTTACTGTGGAGGAAATACCATATGCCGAGGTCTCTAAGCAAGGCGGGTTGTTAAGATGCAGCACCATGCCTTTAGTCCGGGACTAATACTTTAGTTCTGCACATTCTTATAATTCATAATTGGCTACAAGGATTGATCGGTTGAATTTGCCCTTTAAAAGTTACTTTTTCCTCTTTTTGATTTTTGGCACTTCCGTTTAAGAATTTGAATATTGATTAATATCTTTTGCCAAACAGTACTGCTATACCATTAGTTGAAATTTGTAGCAAAATGATTTGCGAATTGGTTACTTTTATCCAGAATTTTTAAGAAGCTAATGGAACAGATTACCAACACCATTTTGATGATTCGCCCGGTACAATTTCGTATGAACGAACAGACCGCGGTGAATAACTATTTTATGGAAGATATCGACATCAAAAACAGTACAATTAACCTAAAGGCACAGCAGGAGTTTGATACCTTTGTTGATGTTTTAAGGGCTAAAGGAATTGAGGTAATAGTAATTGAGGATACGCCTGAGCCTGATACACCCGATTCAATTTTTCCAAACAACTGGATTTCTTTTCATTCAAATGGTACGGTAGTCATTTATCCGATGTTCGCCGAAAATCGCAGAAAGGAACGAAGAGAAGATATACTTGATATTCTTGAAGCCAATGGTTTCCTGATAGAGCATATAATAGACTATACTTCTGCGGAAAAAGAAGGACTTTTTTTGGAAGGTACAGGAAGTATTTTAATGGATCGTGTAAATCAAAAGGCGTATTGTGCACTTTCTGATCGGGCGCATGAAGAATTGGTAATTGAGTTTTGTGAAGACTTCGAATGTACTCCTGTTATTTTTACTGCAAATCAATCTGTTAATGGAGAGCGATTGCCTATATACCATACCAATGTTATGATGTGTTTGGGAGAGTCCTATGCTGTAATTTGTTTAGAATCTATAGATGATAAGAAAGAAAGAAAAAACGTTGTAGATCATCTTAAACAAGACGGGAAAGAGATCATTAGCATCACTGAGGAACAGATGCATCACTTCGCAGGAAATATGCTCCAGGTAGCCGGAGCGTCAGATCAACGATATCTGGTAATGAGTTCTGCGGCTTACAACAGCCTCAGACCGGATCAGATTAGTATTTTGGAAAAGTATAACCCTATAGTGCATAGCACTTTAGATACCATTGAGACCTGCGGCGGCGGTAGTGCACGTTGTATGATGGCAGAGGTATTTTTACCAAGACCTTAATTTTAAAACGCTTTAGCCTCACTAATTCTTATTTATTACATCTTTCTTGAATAAGGTTATCCTAATTACCATAAAAAGGGCAAAGATGTTATAAACAGTAATTTTTGAACTGCCACAAGGACATCAATATGCGGTTTGGAATTACTTAATAATAAGTTTAGTCTGTCAGGAAAATTAATCCGGGATAGTATTCGCCCAATTCCACCAGGTCTGATTATTTTAACAAATACAGCTTATTTATCAGAAACTGTAAATTCTCTAATAGCTTTATTGGGTTCCATAATATCATATCCTTCCCAGAATTCAGGATTGTAACTGGAAAGGTATGTGGCTTTAACAGCTTCATTTTCAACCGAATTGGAAAATTCCCCAGTGCTTATTAGCTTGGAATCAAAGACTACTAATTCGTATTTTTCTGTATTGAAATTAATAATATCCAGCTCCATAGACAATTCATTTTGCTTCCTTCTTCCCTTTACATACTTGTTTTTCTCTATTACACTCAAAGGCCTTCTTACACCCATTTTACGCCCGAATACCTTATCAATAAATCGTAAATCGTACTTATTATTGCTTCCCTTGCTGAAAATAGTGGTTCCTTTATAGGTGATTTCTTCATAGGAGAACCCCAATAATTTTATTCTTTTCAATGAATTTACGTTCTCATAGTCTATTCGCATTATTGCAAAATCTTCTATGTTTACATAGATTGTTCCTCTAAAGTCTTCAGACCTTTTTGGATCAAATGCTATCACATATACGCCCTCGTCTTCTATGGCTGTAAATCCTTTTAATCTAAATTCATAACGGTTAGATTTGTCAATAAAATTTAGCTTGGTCTTATCATTGTAGAAGAGTTCAGAATAAAGATCGTGAAGCTGATTTTTTTTGGATGACAGAAAATGTTTATTACCCTCATCTTTGAGTTCATCCTCTATCTCAGCAGTCTCGTCTGAAGAATCGAATATTGAATCTAACTCGACTTTTTGACCAAACCAGCCCGATTTAATTTTTAAATAGGAATCGGGTTTTACATTTTCTTTAAAAATACGCTCTAATTTGGCCGAAAGAGCTTCCATAGACCCTTCATTATTTTTATCATATAATTCAGCGGCCTTTTCTATGTATAAGCGGTGCTCGTCTGGTTTTCTGTAAAAATCACACAGACTTTCCGTATAGTAGGACGCATTTCTTGGCAAAATGGAGATCACACTATCCAGAAATTTTTTATTAAGCTCTTCAATGGTCGATTTTTCAAACTCAATATCCAGCTTAGTCATGGTATTCAGGCTGGATTGCCTAAAGAACAAGCGCTGTTTTATGGGTTCTCTATTGTAGTTTATCGGTAAATTTTCTTTTACTTTTTCAATGATTTCATCAACACTGAGATCATTGTTAAATAGATATACTTCATTTAGTTCAATAGCCTTTGGTTCTATATGTATAACACTATCCAAAGCAGCCTTGAAGTGGATTGCTGTTTTTTTATAACCCATACTGGATATATAGATGGAATCTTGCTGTTCCAGCCTGGAGTTCAGATTTATACTGAACCTGCCTTCCTCATTCGTAATAATACCACGATTCTCGGCGAATTGAACCGTTGCATACGGGATACCTTCGTTTGTTTTGGTGTCTACTACCCTGGAGGAAATAGATTGGCCATGTATTGATATAGAAGCAAGCAGGAATATGTAAATAAAAATGTTAGATATGGGTTTGCTCATAAGTAATATTCTTGATTAATATTTCATCTAAGACGAAGTAACCTTATAAAACGTTACTGATTTTTATAATTAATTATGCTTTTGCCAGATTTTTTATCATTCCTCCAAAAATGAAATAATGAAAAGGTAGTACACTATACCAGTATAGCCTGCCTTTTAGCCCTCTTGGCCTAAAAGTAGCCGTCTGATGCAATACGCTGTCTTCATCAATTCTAAATTCTAACCAGGCTTCCCCGGGCAAACGCATTTCCGCAAATAACAGAAGTCGTTTGTTTTTTTTATCGGCTAATAGAACTCGCCAAAAATCCAGGGCATCTCCTGGAAAGATTTTATCAGGGTGTGTACGCCCGCGCCTTAGTCCAACACCACCTATTAGTTTATCTATAAACCCCCTCAACCTCCATAACCAATTGCCATAGTACCAACCATTATCTCCGCCAATCTTCCATATATTCTTTAAAACCGCTTCCGTATCCTGCACTTTTAGTTTTTTCTCGTCTTTAAGAACACCGTATTTAGGTACCTGGATAAACTTGCCCAGATTTTGATTTAACCTTCCGCTAATCATACTATCCTTCCAGCTACTTACAACCTGGTTTTGTTCAATTTTTATAAAGGCCATATCTATCGCCTCCTCATAGGTATGTGTTTTTATCCCCAATAATTGTTCCAGTTGGTTGTCCTTTGCCACTACTTCAATTTTCATGCTGTCCACAAGGTTTAAAGCCAATTTATAGGAAGTTGAAGTAATAAAATACAACCAATAGGAAGATAACTTAGGGGTCATTACGGGAACAGTAATAATCCAGTTTTTAAAGCCCCTTTTCCGAGCGTAACGCTGCAGCATTTGCTTATAGGTAAGGACATCCGGGCCTGCAATGTCAAAAGATCGATTATATGTTTTTCTGTTACCCAGCACACCGGTCAGAAAAAGCATGACATCTCTAATAGCAATAGGCTGGGTTTTTGTGAGGACCCATTTAGGCGTAATCATAAAAGGCAACTTTTCACAGAGGTCACGTAGTATTTCAAAAGACGAGCTCCCGGATCCTATAATAATCCCTGCTCTGAGTACAGTAAGGTTATATTCACCTTTAGATAATATCTCCTCAACATTTTTCCTGGACCAAAGATGTTTTGACAGATTCTCATCATTTACGATACCGCTTAGGTAAATGACCTGTTCTACCTTGGTTTTATTTATATAGCTGTTAAAATTATGCGCTGTCCTGGCTTCCATTTCATCAAAATCGCGGATGGATGAGCTCATGGAATGAATTAGAAAATAAGCGACATCAATATCTACCGGTATTTTTCCTTCCTCAACAGCGTCTAAAAAATCGATTTCAATAATTGTAACCTTAGCGCGCGTCTCAGCATCTATGGAAAGACGTTCCTTGTTGCGGACGGCGCATATTATTTCATGGCCCTCATCCAGCAGCAGCGGTAATAAACGCATTCCAATATATCCGTTAGCTCCGGTTATTAGTATTTTCATAGGTTATAAATCTTCAATAGAGGTTGGTAGATTGTCCGCTTTAAAATCCAGTATTTTTTTAAAGAACTTCTGAATAGCTTTGGTATCTGATTTCACTTTTATAAAGTAATGGTCGCGAAAGATTGAATATATAGCAAAATCACCTTTATAGATAGTAAGTTTATAATATGGAATTACCAGTGCATAGGTCTCTAAAAGGGATCGGAATCGCACAATTATCCCTTTTGGACGCATTTCCACGTTACAACTATTCAAATTATTATCTAAAAGAAGGAGATTCCCAATTTCTATACTGGTTTCGGTTATAAATAGTTTTGGAGATCCTATTCCATTCATCGCCCACCGTTCTTTTAATGTAAAAGGCTTACCTACTTCACTATCAATTCTCCTTGTAAGATCGCTGTTATTATAGGATACGTTTACCAGCATGGTTTTATTTTGTTCTATATTCTATTCAATGAGAGTACTTCCTGAATGTAGCAATTTTCAACAAAGTTGACGAAAACTCCATATTTTTGTAAACACCAAAGGATACGAGCTATAAAAGTCTAAAAATTCATTAGTTTTGCAGCCTTAATTGGGGAAATTTTATGAATATTCAGGAGGTAATTGAGAATAAGGTGATAGAGGCAGTAGCTTCTCTGTATGATATGACATTACCCTCTGTTGAATTTCAACCTACCAGAAAAGATTTTGAGGGAGATATTACCGTAGTTGTTTTTCCCATGCTTCGCTATATAAAGGGTAATCCCGAGCAAATTGGAATTCAAATAGGCACCTATTTGGAGAAGGAACTAAATGAGGTTAAGGGATTTAACGTAATAAAGGGATTTTTGAACTTAGTGATTACTGATAATTACTTCAAGAATTTTTTTAATTCCATAAAGGATGATGAAAGTTATGGGCGCAAGCCAGAGCAGGATAGAAATGCCATCTTAGTTGAATATTCTTCACCCAACACCAATAAACCGCTGCATCTTGGTCATATCCGGAATAATTTACTTGGTTATTCTGTGGCAGAAATTCTAAAAGCTGACGGGAATAGGGTATATAAAACACAGATCATTAATGACCGGGGTATTCATATCTGTAAAAGTATGCTTGCCTGGCAAATGTTTGGGAATGGGGAAACACCTGAGAGTACCGGATTAAAGGGAGATAAATTGGCCGGCTTGTATTACGTAAAATTTGACAAGGTCTATAAGGAAGAAGTGGAGAAGCTTTTGGCGGCCGGAAAGGATAAAATAAAGGCCGAACGCGAAGCTCCAATGCTTCTAAAAGCCCAGGAAATGCTTCGCAAGTGGGAAGCCGGAGATGCTGAAGTAGTGAAGCTTTGGAAGAAAATGAATAGCTGGGTGTATGCTGGCTTTGATGAGACTTACGCAAATTTGGGAGTAAATTTTGATAAACTCTATTACGAGAGTGAGACTTATTTGTTAGGGAAAGATGTTATTGCCGAAGGGATAGAAAATGGAATATTTTACAGGAAGGAAGACGGGAGTGTATGGATAGACCTCACTGATGAGGGACTGGATGAGAAAATTGTTCTTAGGGCAGACGGCACAGCAGTGTATATGACACAGGATATTGGCACTGCTATTCAGCGTGTAAAAGATTTTCCGGATATTGGAGGAATGGTCTATACCGTAGGTAATGAACAAGATTATCATTTTAAGGTTTTGTTCCTGATCCTAAAGAAACTCGGTTATTCCTGGGCGCAACATTTATACCATCTGAGTTATGGGATGGTTGACTTGCCGGAGGGGAAAATGAAAAGCAGGGAAGGTACTGTGGTTGATGCGGATGATCTGATTGACGAAATGACCAATACTGCTGCCCAAATCTCTGAGGAATTGGGGAAACTGGATGATTACTCTGAAGAAGAAAGAAAAAAACTATATCGCATCATTGGCCTGGGAGCATTAAAGTATTATATATTAAAGGTTGATCCAAAAAAGCGAATTTTATTCAACCCTGAGGAATCGGTTGATTTTCAGGGAAATACGGGCCCCTTTATTCAATATACTTATGCCAGGATTCAATCTATTCTTCGCAAAGCAAACCTGAGTTCAAATGATCTTGTAAAAAAACTAGGTGAGAGTGTTGGGCTACATCCAAAAGAAAAGGAATTAATAAAACTATTAGAAATTTATCCTGATACTGTAAAACTTGCCGCTGAAAATTACAGCCCGGCCTTAATTGCCAACTATACTTATGATCTGGTAAAGGATTTCAATTCATTTTATCAACAGGTCTCTATATTAGGTGAATCAGAGGAAGAGATAAGGGTATTTAGAGTACAGCTTGCAAAGAAAGTGGGAGAGGTAATTAAATCTGCTTTTAAGCTGCTTGGTATTGAAGTTCCTGTTAGAATGTGAAACACCGAAACTATAGTGGGATATTCTAACAGTAATAAAAACCTTCTTGCATTTTTATTAATAATTTGATCCGTAAAGGCTCAAAAAGATACCCTAAAACTGACATTGGGCGTGAATCCTAAGGAAACACTTTCAATGGTCACTATTTCGTCCTGATCGTTTAATCTGTAGTAAGTATTTAATAAGTTTTCCTTATTCAGAATATTTAAGATGGATGCGCCTGCTGTGGCCTTTACCCTTTTTGAGATATTAAAGTCGTAAATAGCGGAGGCATCAGCCCTTAAGTAGTCAGGAAGTCGGCTGCTGTTTGGTTCCTGATAATTAATTGAGACTGGGAAAGTTGTAAAATCAATTCCGTCTGCTCCTTCCTGGGGCTTTGTAAAAGGTTTACCCGTTCTGTAATTAATACCTATTCCAATTTTTAGATTTTCATAAGTATAAGTGCTGGCAAAAGTGAGTGTATGGCGTATATCAAGATTATTAGGAAAAACATTAGGTACGATATCCTCGAAGGTGTAATTATTTAAATTATAGGCATAGCTCAACCACGTACTGAATAGGTTATTTTTGTGATTAATCAAGAATTCCAGCCCTTTTACTTCATACTTTCCAATTTCACCATTGAACTGATTTTGGTTCTGAAATCCCTGTGTTGCCGTACTGATTCCATTTACTTCTTTATAATACCCTTCCAGACCAATAAACCATTCCCCCTTATCATAATTTATTCCCATAGAGCCTTGTTTGCTTTTCACAATGGGCAAATTTGGATTTCCCGGGACCGTATCATTCTTGTTGTTGGATAACATCCAGCGCCTTTTTTCTATCCCAAGAAAATTCTGTTCCAAATCAATTATTTGATTTGTGGTCTGGTTTTTAAACTCCCCTTTTACTTCCAATAGAAGATTTGGGTAAAGCGAATAACTTAGGTTTAAACGGGGTTCAACAATAAATTCATCAAAATATTTCACATTTACTATATAATTCAATCTGCCACCACCTCTTGCAATTAATCTCTTATTGGGTGAAACATAGGAAATTTCACTGTACAAGGAATTTGTGCGTATGACGCCCTTAATGTTGCTCTCATAAGGAGGTTGTGTGACATCGGTAAAATTGGAGATACCAACTTCTGAAAATTGATATCCATTGAGCCAGTTTAATGTAGGGGTGAGTTCGTAATTTGTATTTAATTTTATAGAGGTCTCTATTACCTCATTTCTTTGATCAAGAATTTGTTGTCCATTGTTTATACGGTTCTCAGAATCAAGGTTATAGTTAGAATAATAAGCATTTAACTTAGTTGAGAACCTGTCTGTCCATTCACTTTCAAGATTTCCTCCAAAAGAAAGATTGGTTTGATTCAGATTGCTTTGGTCTGTTCTTGATGAACTTACAGTCGTTTCCGTGTATTCAAGATTGTTGTTGATATTAATAAAACTAAAGCGTGCCTTATGTTGATCGTTGATATCATATAATACTTTAGCGGTAAAATCATAGAAATAGAATGTTTCATCCTGATTTATATCAACATCGCTGTTTGGGTTAGGACTCCCTTCAACTTCGGTATCCTGAAAGGCTCTTTTAGAAAACTGCTTATAGGTTGGGGTGTTTAATATATCAGTAATGGAACGTCTCGCTGAAATTTGCAGCGCTAATTTATTTGAGATTGGAATCTGACCAAAGAGGTCTCCGCTGATCATGTTAATGCCCGCTCCACCAAAGAAATTACCCGCAATTTTATTTTTCGATTGCATATTAATTATTCCGCTAACCCCGTCTCCATATTCAGCGCTCGTCCCATCTTTTATTATGGTTACATGTTCCGTTAAATAGGGGTTAAAGGCAGAAATTAATCCGAAAAAATGACCGGATTGATACATTTTAATATCATCCCAAAGAATAAGATTTTGATCGTTTGTCCCTCCTCTGATATTAATATCTGATACGGTCTCATCTATACTTTTTATTCCAGGAAGGGCTTGCACGGTTTGAAGAACGTCGGGTTCTAAAAGTCCCGGGAGGATACCAAAGTCTTCAGTGTTGAGGGTAATACTGCCATCCGTTTGTTTGGTAAGTCCTGTGGTCAAAAATTTATAGACCACAACCTCATCCAGCTGTTGGTAGTTTAGGCTGAATAATAGGGTAGTACAGGGGTTTTTACTTACCAGATCCTCGGCAGTTACGTATTTTGGTTTAAAACCTATATGTTTTATTCGAATTGAGGCTTTCCTGGGGATGTTATTTAGAGAAAACCGGCCGTTTATGTCCGTTACCGTAGAAATGCTGCTGCCCAATACTTCTACAGATGCTCCTGAAGTGGTATTCTCACTGTAATTATCCAGGACAAATGCACAGATATCCACCGTAGTACTTTTGGAGAGCGTATAGTAACGTTCACTGAGCTTCTTAATGATTAATTGAGTCTGATTCTGAATATCATTTAATATATCCTGAAGAGAATTACCTTTAGGGGTATCTATAAGTAAAGGCTGAAGGTCCTCATCAACGTAAGAAAATTTTACATCAAAATCCTCCTCTAACTGACGGATATAGGAAACCAGGCTAATATTTTTTGGGGAGGTAGCTACCTGTGCCCTGCCTGAAAAAAAGGCAAACAAAAGTATTAGGTATAAAAGTAGTATACTATTATGGCGCGTTTTCGGCATAGAATAGCACGTTGTTCCCCTCTAATTCAAACTTTATCTGAGAAGGAGTACTAATACTCTGTAACGCCAAATTTATGTTTGTGTTGCTAAAAGAGCCGGTAAATAATTGCTCAAGATTAACATTTTGAGTTTTAACTTCAACGTTGTATTGTCTTTCAAACTCATCCAGGACATAATTCAACGGTATACTTCTAAAAGTGCTTTCATTACTCATCCAAGAAGGAGTAGTATTTACAGGGGATTCTGTTTTCAATACATTACCGTTAATTGCTATAAAAGAATTCCCGGCAGGAAGTTTTGTTTCTTCACCATTAAAAATGACGCTTACCAGACCTTCATAACAGGTAACCTCAAAAAATCCTTTTCTGTTTTCAACATTAAATTGAGTACCCAATACGGTAACTAAACCATCATTGGTAGCAACCGTAAATTTTTGACCTTTAGCAACCTTAAAGAAAGCTTCCCCTTGCAGGGAGATATTTCGTTCTTTATCCCAGTTCTTTTCACTATAGGTTATCCTGGAATCGGCATTTAAGATAATCTCAGAATTATCTGGAAGCCTTACTTCACTGCGTTCTGCATATTGTGTAGAAACAGATTCATCTAAAGTTGATATATAAAAGTAAGACGCTATAAAAATAACTGCTATGGCAGCTGCAAGGCGCCATAACTTCCTTAAAGGATTCAACGTAATTACTTTAACATCTTTATTAAGCTTATTATTGTTGAGATCATTCAAGGCCTTATCAATATCAAAATCCGGTGCTTCCAAAGTACCACTGACCTCCATTAACTTCTCATAAGAAGCATACTCTGCAGATTTTTTAAATACTGCGAGTTCTTCCTCTGAGAGGTCATTATTCAGCCATTTTGCTAAGTAATTTTCTTGCATGATTTCTAGCTTTATAACATTAAAACAATTAATTCTTAAAAAACCCTACCCTCAAGGTTAAAAAATTCTATATCACCTGGATTTTAGTCCCGGATATGACCGCTAAATGCCTTCTATTTGATCTCTTAGTGCTTTTAAGGCCAGATGCATGCGCTTTTCAATAGCTTTTACACTTACACCCTCCATCTCTGCTAT
>Ga0316187_10000827_pt1 | contig 25506 bp, 26 predicted proteins | sample CroRivburrow1_MG_FD_204927 | JGI IMG/M metagenome (GOLD analysis project Ga0316187, IMG submission 204927) | Coastal sediment microbial communities from Maine, United States - Cross River worm burrow 1 | ecosystem: Environmental > Aquatic > Marine > Coastal > Sediment | place: USA: Maine...
CGTGGCTGTTGATACTGGTGCTGGCCGGTGCCGCCGGAAACATCTGGGATCGCATGCAGCTTGGTTATGTGGTTGATTTTATCGACTGGTATGTCCGGATTGGTGGTACAGAGTATCACTGGCCTGCCTTCAATGTCGCTGATGCCTGTATCAGCATCTCCGTAGTCCTGCTGCTCGTCACCAGCTTCAAGAAAGGCTAACCCAAAAGCACTTCCTCGCATGTCCGCTTTCGGCCAAAAGCAGACATTCACAATCTGGTAAAATTTAGTCTATAGTCCCTTCTTAAGGAAGGCGGAACCATGAAAGATATTCTCGGGTTGTTGGTACTATCATTGCCTCTAGTGCTATTGGCTCTCATCGTGCTGGCAGTACTAGTTGCTGTGACTCTGGCAATTCGCTATGCGAGAAAAAGTGGCCGCAATAGGTGGGCGTGGGGCATCGGTGTGTTTCTGCTGATATTCTTGCCGATCTTCTGGGACTGGGTTCCGACAGTGCTAATGCACAAATATCACTGCTCTACCGAGGCTGGCTTCTGGGTCTATAAAACCATGGATCAGTGGAAAGCAGAGAATCCTGGGGTTATGGAAACGTTGGTAGATAATTCACCACAGAAATATTCTAACTGGCCAAGAGAGAGCTGGAATGGGAAAGAAATTACCAGCATTAACCAACGGTTTGGATTGCAATACAAAAACCATTTATACAGCTCGACTAAGCCAAATGAAAAAGAGTTGTTTTTAAATGTATGGCGTTGGGAAACTGAGGTAATAGATAAGAAGACAGCTTTCGTATTGGCACAACGGGTAGATTTTTCGAGTGGAAATGATGGGTATATCGGAGGAGAGGGTCCGTTGAAGTTTTGGTTGGTAAACAAAGGCTGTAATCAAAGTAGAGAATACTCGAATGCCTTCAGGGGTTTTCTAGAGAAACTCAGGGGAATGAAGCAATAAATTTATCGAGGTAATCTCACTAGAAACAACTAGATATCCATTTGTTGAATGTCCGCTTTTGGCCGAAAGCGGGCGTTCACTTTATTCTATTTCGCTCTCTTTCTTGGACGCAGGCGAATGCCAAACACCAGCTTGGCCACATCCTCAAAATGTCTGGCATAGTGAAGCGTCAGACCCTCAGGCACCGACTCTGGCAGCTCTTTCACATCCACCTCATTGGCTTTGGGAATAATCACCTCATGCACACCAAGCCGTTTGGCAGCAAGCAGCTTTTCACGCACGCCACCGATGGCCAGCACTTCGCCGGTCAATGTCATTTCACCGGTCATCGCAATCGCAACAGGCGCCTTACCAAGAGCCAGTGAGAGAAGAGCCGTAGCCATGGTAATGCCTGCCGACGGGCCATCTTTGGGCACTGCACCCTCAGGCACATGCATATGAATAAATGCCTTTTTATAAAAATCTGCAGGCGCTCCAAAACGCTGCAGATTGGCGATCAGGTAGGAGTAAGCGATCTCGGCCGACTCCTGCATCACCTTGCCAAGCTGTCCGGTCAGCTTCATGCCCCTGCGATCATGATGAGCAACGGCAGCTTCCAGTGTCAGTGTAACGCCGCCCAACCTTGTCCAGGCAAGTCCGGTTGCAAGCCCAACATCCTGGCGTAGCGGCTGTTTGGCAAATCTTGGCTTGCCGATGTAGTCGCTGAGCTCACGGGCTCCGATGGTAATCCCTGGTTCAATCTCATGACTCTCCAGCTTGTAAGCTGACTTGCGCAGAATCTTCTTAAGCAGCTGCTCCACTCCTCGCACACCCGGTTCCCTGGCATAATCCTCAACAATACGGCTAATGGCACTTTTGCTGATTTTCACATCACGACTGGTCAGGCCATGAGCCTCCATCTGCCTTGGCAGCAGGTGTTTGCGGGCAATCTCCAGCTTTTCTGATGCGATATAGCCGGGAAGGCGAATAATCTCCGCCCGATCCATCAGCGGTGCCGGAACCGTATCCAGCTGATTGGCCGTCAACAGGAACAGCACACGGGAGAGATCAAAACGTACATCAAGATAGTGATCCATAAAATCGCTATTCTGCTCGGGATCAAGCACCTCAAGCAGGGCGCTGGATGGATCGCCACGGAAATCGTTTCCGATCTTATCCACCTCATCGATCATGATCACAGGATTGGCCGCTTTTACCTGTTTGAGTGCCTGCACGATCTTGCCGGGCATGGCTCCAATGTAAGTTCTGCGATGCCCCTTGATCTCCGCCTCATCACGCATGCCGCCGACAGAGAAACGGAAAAATGGCCTGTTAACCGCCTCGGCAATGGCCTTGCCCAGAGATGTCTTGCCCACGCCCGGCGGGCCGACAAAAAGTATAATCGAACCACCCACCTCTTTTTTGCGGGCGCCTACAGCGATAAATTCGAGCATCCGCTCCTTGATGTCATCCAGTCCTGCATGGTGTTTGTTCAAGGCCTTGGATGCGGCCTTCAAATTGAAGCGATCACGTGCATAGAGGCCCCACGGAAGGCTGACCATCCAGTCCAGATAGTTTCGGGTTACCCCGTATTCCGGTGAAGAGGGGTCGAGCGTCTTCAGCTTCTCCAGCTCCTCATCAAATACCCCTTGCGCCTCTTTGCTGAACTTGAGCCTGGAGGCAAGTTTATTCAGCTTCTCAATCTCCTGCTCCTGAGGGTCGGCATCCAGCCCCAGCTCCCGCTTGATCTCATGCAGCTGCTCATTCAGGAAGAATTTACGTTGCTGATCCGAAACACGCTCCTGAATATTTTCACGGATACGCGTCTGCGTTTTGCTCACACTAAGCTCTCGATTCAGAAGGGTAATCACCTTCTTCATCCGATCAAATATCGGGTAGGTTTCCAGCACTTCCTGAAGCTCTGTCCGGTCTGCCGTGGTCAATCCTGCCGCAAAGTCAGCCAGCCTTGCCGGCTCATCGGTACTGAATCGGGATGAAAAGAGTCGAAGTTCCTCTTCGTAGAGCGGGTTATGCTTCAACAGCTCTTTGATGGTATTGATAATTGCAACGGTATAGGCGCGCATCTCAACATTATCTTCATAGGCCGTTGCCTTGTAGTAGTCCACCCGTGCACTGAGCATGTGATGGCCCTCCAGCCACTCCTCCACCCTGAATCGCTCCAGACACTCCACCACTAGATGCAGTCCGTGCCCATCAATCTCAACCGCTTTAATCACCTTGGCGATAACACCTACCCGGTAGAAATTTTTCGCCTCTAACGGACCATCTTCATCACGAACAAGAATCAGACCGATATGGTTCTGGCCAACATCCGCAAGCTTGTGAATCACATGCTTCATCTCCTCACCCTCATAGACCAGCGGGACAATCAGGCCAGGAAAGAGAGGCCGGTTAGAGAGAGGGAAAATTCGCAGATGTGATGGCCAGGCCTCACTCGCCTGAATTAACGAAGCACTGCTCTCATCATCTGCAATATCTGCATCAATAATTTCTGGTTCGTGTCTCTTATCATTCATAATGTCTATGTAGGTAATCATAGCAGTTTTTTCAACGCTTAAAGGAATCAAAAGCTGTTTTCACCATTTTTTAACCTTCATGCTCTTGAATTAGAGGCTGTGGAACCCCACATTTCATTTAAATCGGAGAAGGAGTCTCTCTATATGCGTTCAATTAAAGGCATCGGCCTACTGATTATCACCAACCTGATGATCATGGTGACACTGATCATCACGGGTAATATTCTGATCAACTTCGTCCTGCCACAGTTTGGCATCGATCTACGTGGTTCTTTGGCAACACAGGATTTCCTATGGGCACTGGTCTTCGGTTTTGGTGGCGCTTTTATCTCTCTGTTCATGTCGAAGTGGCTGGCCAAACGCGGCATGAAAATGCAACAGGTACTCACACCATCCACACCAAAAGAGAAACTTGTGTTTGATACGGTTCAACAACTGGCCGAGCGCGAAGGCATTAAGATGCCGGAGGTCTGGGTTTACTGGGATGATACCCCCAACGCATTCGCCACAGGGCCTACCCGCAACAACGCAATGGTGGCCGTCTCCTCAGGCCTGGCCATGAGCATGTCTGATAATGAACTCAAAGCCGTACTGGCACATGAAGTGGGTCACATCTCCAACGGCGACATGCTGGCAACCACGCTTTTGCAGGGGCTGATGAATACCTTTGTCTATTTCGTGGCACGTATCATTGCCCGCCCGATCATGGAACGAAACTACTGGATGGGTTTTGCCGTCTACATGGCTCTCCAGTTTATCCTCTCTATTCTGGCCATGATTCCGATCTGCTGGTTCTCTCGCAGGCGTGAGTACCGAGCCGATGCCTATGCCGCCGAAGCACTGGGCGCAGAGCATATGGTCAGTGCCCTGCAGAAGCTGGAGGTTCTTTCACAGCAAAACGCTGTTGCCCATCAGGGTGAACACCGTGAAGAGGATGCACTGGCAACCATGAAGATCTATGGTGGTTTTTCAGGCCTGTTTGCAACACACCCACCCATTGCTGACCGTGTCGCGGCGCTCAAAATTAGGTGATTCGGCTTCGGAGCATCCTGCCCTCAGCCTTTTGACGCACTCGAAAACGCGGTTTACGAGCACTCACTAAAGCCGCCCATCCTTGGGCGGATGTGGTGGCCCGTTCAGATGGCTGCCGAGACAAGTTTAAAAATGGGATGAAGCAGCTACGTCGCGCCCATTTTCATGCGCAGTCGACGACTGCATGGATGCAGGAGGTAGAGCAACGCATGGAGCAGTTGCCGAGGGCCCCGAAGGGCAGGCAAATGCCGGGTGCCCTTTCTTTGGTTCATTTCTTTGGGCAAGCAAAGAAATGAACAAGTACCTTGGACGAGCCTGACAATCTGGCTATGATGTTTCCTTATGGGACATCAAACAGCAGCTATTCTTGTGATCGGAAACGAAGTTCTCTCCGGACGAACACGTGAGGCCAATGCATATCTGGCAGCCCAAAAGCTGTTTGACAGAGGTTGTAAACTGGGTGAGATCGCCATTGTTCCCGACATTCAGGATGCAATTGTTTCAACGCTTAACAGACTAAGGGATCAGTTTGATGCTGTGATTACAAGTGGAGGTATCGGCCCGACACATGATGACATCACCATGGATGCGGTCTCCGGTGCTTTGGCTGTCACCTTGCTGGAGCATGCGGAGACCATCGAACTGATGGCAAGCCATTATGGCCGCGAAAAACTGAATGACGGACGCAGGCGCATGGCCCGGCTTCCTGATGGCGCCCGGCCGATTCTCTGTGACAAATCGATCTGCCCCGGTGCCCACATTGAAAACGTCTATGTGCTGGCCGGCGTTCCCTATATCTTTGAATCGCAGCTTGATTCGATTCTCTCCGAATTCGGAGATGGCGAACACCCGTTTATCCGCCACGAAATTGATGTGGCGCTGCCTGAGAGCACGTTTGCTCATGAACTGGAGACGATTCAACAGCAATTTCCGGGAATTGAGATCGGCTCCTATCCGAGAATGTGCGGCAACAAACCGTGCGGGAAAATATGTCTAAGCAGTAAAGAGCAGGATGATCTGGATTGTGCTGTCAAAGAGGTCAAATTAATGCTGGAAACTCTTCACGCCTAATTAATCTGGCCCACGGAAGGGCCAGCAAATCAAGCATGAAACTGCTTGATTTGTGAGTAAAGCCAAAATCACATTTTGATTTGCGTTTAAGAATCAGTGCACTTCGATCTCTCGACCTAGGCCTGATCAACCTCAAGAATCGTTGCTGTTTCAGCTGAAGCCAGACCCAGCCTCTTCTCCATCGCAACTTCGTCGCAATTTGAAAATTTTTCGCAATGGATACATGCCGTCCAGATCTTATGAGGCAGGCTCTCTTTCGGAACAACACGGTAGCCCATGTGTGCAAAAAAATCGGTTACGTAGGTCAGTGCAAAAAGCCTTTGAATGCCGAGGCCTGAAGCCACTTTTTCACTCGCCTCCACCAGCAGTTTCCCAATACCCATGCCCTGATGAGAATCACTAACAACCAGTGAACGAACTTCTGCAAGATTGGATTGATAAACATGAAGTGCTGCCAGACCAACCAGCCTGCCGTCATACTCGGCAATAACAAACTCCTGCAGGTGCTGGTAAAGACTGTCATGGCTTCTTGGCAAAACGATTTTTTTCTCTGAATAGGGGAGTAGCAGTGCATGCATTGCTTCCACATCATCCGCTTCAGCCATTCTTATCCGAATATGGTGCATCAGGCGGCCTCTTCCAGAACTGCCTTGGCGCCACGTTTAAGCATCTGCCCGGCATGCTGCAGGCTCTCCTCACTGGCACCACCGAGCATGCGTGCAATCTCCTCCTGACGCATCTTATCCGAGAGGCTCTCCAGCCGGGTCAATGTGCGCGAACCCTCTACCCCTTTGCGGATACAGACCTGCTGATCGGCACAGGCAGCAACCTGCGGCAGATGTGATACCACAAACAGTTGGCGATCCCGGCTCATTGCTGCCAGCAGTTCGCCGACACACCAGGCCGTCTCGCCGCCTATACCAACGTCTACCTCATCAAATACTGCAATCTGGGGCGCATTTACCAGCGCACCGCAACCTTTCAGCGCCAACACAAAACGGGAAAGCTCGCCTCCGGAGGCGATCGCTGCCAGTGGCCTGATCGGTTCGCCTGGATTACTCGACGCCATGATCTGAATCTGATCCCAACCGGAGCTGCCCCAGCCATTCTGCTCACTATTTGCAGATACCTCGACCTCGATCTGCATGCCAGCCAGCCCCAGCCTATCCAGAAAAGGGCGCAACTCTTTTGCCAGGCTTTCGCCAGCCTTGCTGCGCGCTGAGCTCAGCGTGGTAGCAACCTTCCGATAGTCGGCTTCAGCCGTATTCCGCGCTGCCTGCAACTTCTCCTCGTCCCACTCGGATGTCTCCAGCCTTGAAACCTTCTCCTCCCATGACTGCATCAAATCCAGCAGGCCAGCCTCATCCGTTGAATGGCGGCGCATCGCCTCATGCAGGCTCATTAACCGATCTTCTGCAGACTGCAGTTCGGTCACATCGAATGTGGTATCCAGCGCATGGCGCAACAGTGGTTCAACTTCACTTGCCAAGGCATCCATCTGCGACATCAACGCATCAGCTTCACGCAGTGATTCATGATATTCCGAGACATGCCCAACAGCATGGGCCGCCTTTGCCAGAAGCGACCGGACACTCGCATCGTCATCGTCAAGCAGAGTCAGAGCATCCGCTGCCGCCTGCTGAATCTGTGAAGCATGCCTGCCAGCCTCCACCTGTTCAGTCAGCCGCTCAATCACACCCTCTTCAAGCTCAAGGGTTTGAAGGCGCCTGAGCTCATCACGCATCCACGCTTCCTGCTGCTGGGTATCACTCTGTTCACCCTGCAGAGCGACAAGCGCTGATTCGGCCGATTGTAATATCGCATAGGCCTCAGCCACTTCAGAAATCAACTCTTTGGTAAGGCGGGCATCCACAATGTCTCGCTGGAAATCGGGCTGAAGCAGTGCCTGATGCTCATGCTGTCCGTGCAGATCAAGACAGATATTGCCGATCTGTTGCAATAGTTTGGCAGGGGATGGTGTTCCATTCACATAGGCTTTGGAGCGCCCGTCGGCTGTGATGGTCCGCCTTAGAAAAAGCTGCTCTTCCGAATCAATATCCTGCTCTCTGAGCAGCGCCAGCAACCTGCTGTCATCAGACTCAAGAATGGCTGATATATCAGCCTTCTCAGCCCCATGGCGCACCCAGTCGCTGCTGGCCCGTGAACCAAACACCGCCCCCAGCGCATCGACCAGAATCGATTTTCCGGCACCGGTCTCACCGGTAAAGGCAGTCATGCCCGATGAGAAATCAAGTGACACCTCTTCGATCAATGCAAACTGTTTTACACTCAGTTCTGTAAGCATTTGCGTCGACTTACTCTTCGTGCCCTGCCCAATGCAGTTTGCTTCGTAGTGTTTCGTAGTAGTGCCGGTCAGGGAGATAGGCCAGTGTGATATAACCAGCCTTCTCCACACAGATGCAATCACCAGATTGCAGTTCCATGTGCTCCTGCCCATCCAGGTTAAGGGCAGCCATGTTAGGACTCTCAAGCAGTGTCAGTTCAATTTTGTCGCTGGCGGGAACCACAATCGGACGATTGGAGAGAATATGCGGACAGATCGGTGCAACAGTGATCGCATCCACGCCCGGATGAACAATCGGTCCACCTGCGGAGAGTGCATAAGCTGTTGATCCGGCAGGCGTTGCCAGCACCAGACCATCGGCTCTCAAGCGGAAAACAAACTGATCGCGAACGCTCATCTCAAACTCAATCATGCGTGGATGGTCATTGCGCTGCAGTACCACATCATTCATGGCAAGCCCGCAGCCCAGCTTTTCTCCATCACGCCATGCCTCAGCTTTCAACCCGAAATGGCGCCGGGTTTTACTATTGCCCGCCAGTACCTCGGCCACCACATCAAACATGCTGCCAATCGGTGTGTCGGTAAGGAATCCCAGTCTTCCGAGATTAATGCCAAGGATCGGGGTGTCGTGTCCGATAAATCTGCGCCCAACAGTCAATAGCGTGCCATCGCCTCCGAGCACAATCATCAAATCAACCTGGTTCGGCATTTCATCCAATGTTGCCGGGCTTCCGCAATCCTGGCCGACATGCTCAGCGAGAAACACTTCGCAGTCGCGCCCTTGCAGCCACCCGCAAAGCTCTACAGCCAGCGCTTCTGCCCGTTCATCATTGGGTTTGGTGGTGATGCCGATCTGTTTCATGTTGACCTACTTAGCCCCAACCCAGCCTTCAGGCTGAACATGACACTGAAAACACTGATCTGCCTTCGTATGCCGGGCTGGCTGAGGATGGACACCATCTGCATGGTGGCACGCCATACACGCCTCCCGCGAAGCAGCCTGCTGATGGGTTACGTCACCTGGAGTCGGTCTGGTTGTCCGTTCGCCACTCCCCAGCACCAGCAAAACCACCACTGCCGCCACAAATGTCAGAAAGAAAACATCTCGCTTTCCGGGCTTCCAGCCATTCTTTTCCGGAGAATTTTCTGAATCATGATCCGAACCAGACATCCGCACCTCTCAAATAGTGAATCGCTACAAGCCTAAGTTCTATTCCAATAACAGTCCATGTTGCAAGCCCATAACTTGTATAAGTGGTTGAAATCAACATAACTGCTATAATTGCGCTCAAATTTCCCTTGGAGGAGAAGCAAATATAATGAAAATCTTTACAGATCATCGCTGGACCATCGGTGCCGGCGTCATTCTTACCCTTGTTCTTGTCGCTATCGGCATCAAAACCACGATCGCTGGTGGTGGTGCATATGATGGCCTCGACCCATTCGGTCTGGCCCGTTACGGCCACATTCTTGCAGGCGTAACCTGGATCGGCCTGCTCTACTACTTCAACTTTGTTCAGGTTCCATCACTTGGTGGCGTAACCCCTGAGACCAAAGCTGATATCTTCAAAGATGGCAGCATTGTTCGTCGTGCATTGTGGTGGTTCCGCTGGGGTGCCATGCTCACTCTTATTTTCGGCCTCATGCTCTATGACAATATCGGTGGTCATGGTGGTGATGCGAGCTGGGATATCAGAATCGGCGCACTATTCGGTATCATCATGTGGTTCAACGTATGGTTCATTATCTGGCCAAATCAGAAGAAGGTCATCGGTATTGTTGAAGCGACAGCTGATGAAAAAGCCGCGGCTGGAAAGAAGGCACTGATTGCATCGCGCCTGAACACGCTGCTTTCCATCCCAATGCTTTTCTTCATGGCATCAAGCGCGCACTTCCCGGTTTTCAACTGATTTAATCAGTAACCGATCATTCAAAGAGCGGCCTTCGGGCCGCTCTTTTTGTTTCTGCTCTTTCATTTAAGCTGCTCTAAACGTACCTTTTCGGCATGAGTTTACCCAAAGGCGTACTTCTTGATCGTGATGGTGTAATCAACTTCGATTCACCTGACTACATTCTTGCTCCTGAACAGTGGGAAGCAATTCCAGGCAGTGTTGAGGCCATCGGCCGTTTGACCAAGGCTGGCATTCCTGTCGCCATCTGCAGCAACCAATCCGGCCTTGGCCGTGGCATGATGAACGAGGAACTGTTCCACGCTATTCACGCCAAGATGCTGCTCGCCATAGAGGAGGCCGGCGGCATGCTCAACCATGCCGCCTACTGCCCACATAAGCCGGAAGACAGATGCAGCTGTCGCAAGCCTCTTCCAGGCCTGATTAACGAGGCTTTGAATGCGCTGAACGTCGATGCAAGAGATGCCATCATGATTGGCGATTCTACTCGCGACATTGAGGCGGCACGTGCGGCAGGAGTCGATTCAATGCTGGTGCAGTCAGGCTACGGCAGTGCCGAAGTCATTTTGCAAAAGTCGATTGCTATTAATCCGGACATCAAGGCCTTCGCCAATCTTGCAGAAGCTGTCGATCATCTTCTCGGAGAGCATTGATGCTGTTTGTTCGTTCAGCCCTCTTTAATCTCTTCTTTTTTGTTTTAACCCCGATCTTTTCCATTCTGATTCTGCTGTTCAGGCCATTCGGATTTTCCGTCTCGTGGTTCTGGGCAAAGCTCTGGTCCAGAATCATGCTCGGGCTGGCACGAATCATCTGCGGTATTAAGGTCGAAATCGAAAGAAGAGAAAGCTTCCCGGCCAAAGCGTGTATAGTAATGGCCAAGCATCAATCAGCCATGGAGACCATCGCCATGCCGATGCTGGTTCCCGCTTATGCGTGGATTCTGAAACGGGAACTCTTCTATATCCCCCTTTTCGGTTGGGCACTGGCCGTAATGGGCACCATCGCCATTCGTCGCGGCAATCCTCGCGAAGCAATCAAACAGGTGATCGAACAGGGTAAACAGCGATTGGCAGAAAACCGCTGGGTAGTGATTTTTCCGGAAGGGACTCGATCAGCTGTCGGCACCACCGGCAACTATCAGCCCGGCGGTGTGATTGTCGCCCAGAAGGCTGGGGCCGCCATCCTGCCAATGGCACACAATGCCGGTGCCCACTGGCCAAAACGTGGCTTCATCAAAAAGCCCGGTACGGTCACTTTCCGCTTCCTGCCGCTGATTGATGCAGAGACCGTCACCAACACCAAGCGCAATGACCTGTTGGAAAAGCTAAAAACAGATATCGAGGCCGAAACCCGAAAACTGGGCGGGTAACTGAACGTCCGCTTTTAGCCGAAAGCGGACATTCGATTTGGATAGAATGAGAGGTGGCCCTACAAAATATCCAATACGGATTCGGGTGGACGGCCAACGGCAGCCTTGTCGCCATTCACGACAATCGGTCGCTCAATCACCTTCGGGTGCTGAACCATCAGGCTTACAGCCGCGCTCCTTGACAGGTCGCGCCCCTTGAAATGCCGTTTGTACTCATCTTCGCCTCTGCGCATTAGCTCTTCAGGCTCTTTGCCAAGCATGGTCAGAATAGAGTCGAGCTCAGTTTCTGATGGTGGTGAAGTCAGATATTCGATGATATTGGGTTCAATACCCTGCTCCTGAATCAGGGCCAGCGTCTGGCGGGATTTTGAGCAGCGGGGGTTGTGGTAGATGGTGATGGTCACATATCTCTCCTTTAAATCATTCCAGCATGGCTATAATGGGCGCCGGTTTCTCTTTTTCAAGTCGTGGAGGTTTTCAGTGGCGTTTATGAATAGGTTGTTGCATGCATTGCTTCTCACAATGTTGCTAACCCCGAACCTGTGGGCCACTGAAGATGCTGATGTTGACCCCTCGTTTGCTGACCGAATCTCAGCCTATAAACAAAACTATCTGCTCTTCTATACTCATAACGGCAATAACAACTATAATCAGATCTATGGTCCGGCTATCGGTCCTCAGTACCGCCGCGAAGAGGTGAAGTTTCAGATCAGCTTTCAGGGTAAAATATGGGAAAACGATTCGTTCGACGTTGGCATGGCCTACACCCAGCAGTCCTACTGGCAACTCTATAGTAAGCCGCTCTCATCTCCTTTCAGGGAGAGCAATTTTGAGCCGGAAATTTTTATTAAATGGAAAGATGCACGCGGCCCCGAAGGGTTCAAAACAAACTACAGGTTCGGGTTTGATCACCAGTCCAATGGCCAGTCAGATCCACTCTCCAGAAGCTGGAATCGTATCTATGGTGAAATTCAGCTGACCAAGCCGGGCTCCGCCTACGATCAGGCAAGCCCCTACTATATGGCACTGAAAACCTGGGTTCGTATTCCTGAAAAAGCTGTCGATGATAACAATCCCGACATCACGAAATATTATGGCTACTGGGAATTCAATGGCCGGCTAACCAATGGTAATCACCGCTATCACCTGATGCTGCGAAACAACCTGCATACAAAAAATAACCGGGGGGCTGTGCAGCTGGACTGGAGCTGGAAGATTTCCGAGGAGTTTGATTCCTATGTGCAGCTTTTCCACGGCTATGGGGAGAGCCTGATCGAATACAATTATCGCAATACCCGTATTGGAGCCGGTATCCTGCTCAGCAATTGGTGATGGGTCGATTGATACGGGATACGGCCATCGATGCCCTTACCCTTTTACGCAGGAGACAATGTGCGAGTTTCCTCCTGCTCACTAAAGCCACGCCTCCTTGTGCGGATGCGACTAAAACCCTAAAGCGGTGCCAGTGAAGCATATTTGAGCATTAGTCGTTTAATGCCGACATTTCTAAACTGCACCGTTACACGCACGGCATCACCGCCCCCTTCAAGCCCGAGAATCACGCCCTCTCCGAAAGTCGGGTGCATCACACTGCTGCCGATGTCATACCCTGTTTCGCTGGAAGAAACCGAAGTTTTCACAACCGTTTCGGGCTGCTTCAGCACATCGGGGCCGAGCTTGGAGATAAAACGACTTGGTAGTGGATAGCTCATATCACCATAGACTCGACGCACACGCGCTGAGGTAAGCAGCAGTGCCTCCTTGGCGCGGGTAATCCCCACATAGAGAAGCCTTCGCTCCTCAGCAACACCTGACTCCCCTTCATCCAAAGATCGCTGATGTGGAAGCAGGCCATCTTCAACACCGGCCAATACCACCGAGTCAAACTCCAACCCCTTTGCCCGATGCAAACTCATCAGAGAGATCAGATTATCATCCGCCTGCTCATCACCATTCAGGTCTTCGCCACTCTGCAGCAATGCAGCCCGATCCATGAATTCGATTGGTGTAACACCCTCTATAATGGTCATCTCAATCGCACCCTGCAGTGCGCGAATATTCTCAATACGTGATTCCGACTCCACCTGCCCCAAGGCCTTAAGGCTCTCAAGATAGCCGCTCAACTCAAGCAGTTCGCCCAGCCCCAGATCGGGCATATCTGCTGATCTTTCTCGCAACTCCACCATCAAGGTGGCAAGAGGCTCGAGCTTTTTGGCCGCTCCCTCTGCTCCGCCACCGGCAAGAAGATCCAGCCACTCGGAAGCGCGCATGCCGCTGCCTGCCAATTGTGCTGCAATCGTCTCCTGCCCCTTGGCTCCAATACCTCTTTTAGGTTTGTTACAGATACGCAGAAGGTGCATCGCATCGGCACAGCGGTTAAGCACAGCCCAGTAGGCCAGGGCATCCTTGATCTCCATCCGCTCAAAGAAACCTACGCCACCGACAATCTGGTAGGGCATCTCCTCTTCCCGAAGAATCTGCTCCATCGCCAGTGATTGCCGGTTGGAGCGGTAGAGTACTGCCAGATCACGCCACGCAACACCCTGCAGGTGCCTCTGATTCAGAAAACGACAGATCTTTCTCGCCTCATCGTATTCATCATTGCAGACCAGCCACTCCGGCATCTCACCCTCAGCATGCGTTGCGGCAAGCTTCTTCTCATGCCGGTCTGAATTATCCTGAATTATGGCATTGGCCAATCTCAGAATCGCGCCACTGGAGCGATAATTCTCTTCCAAGCGATGCACGCCTGCCCCGTTCCAGAGCTTCTCAAAATCCAAAATGTGGCTGATATCCGCACCCCGCCAGCCGTAGATGCTCTGATCATCATCGCCCACGACGGTAAGGTTATGGTGTTCGGAACATAACAGTGTCAGCCACTCGTGCTGGGCCGGATTGGTATCCTGATACTCATCAACCAGCACATGATCAAAACGGCTGCGTATCGCTGCTGCAATATCTGCCTGCTCACGAAGCAGAACAACACAGTTGAGAATCAGGTCGGAAAAATCCATCCGTTCCAGTCGTTTTAGTTCACTCTGATAAGTGGCATACAGTTCGCGCAGATCAATGTTGTTCCAGCGCTGTTCAGGGGCCTGTTCCGGTAGTATGCCGGCATGTTTACAGTGCTCAATCCAGTTGAGCAGGTAACTCGGATGCAGTTTTTCGGAATCGATATTGCACCCTTTCAATACTCTTTTAACCAGCGTCTTCTGATCATCCGCATCCAGCACCTGAAATGAGCGCGGATAACCCAGAGCATCGGCATAACGACGCAGAATCCGAAGCGAGATGGAGTGAAATGTTCCTGAGATAACACCCCCGCCATCATCGCCAATCAGACCGGAGAGCCGCTCTTTCAGCTCGCCTGCCGCCTTATTGGTAAAGGTAACTGCCAGAATCCGGTGCGGCGCATATCCTCGCTCGGCAATCAGGTGCCCGATCCGGTGTACAATCGTCCGCGTCTTGCCGGAGCCTGCGCCCGCTAGAATCAGCTGCGGCCCATCACCCGCCTCAACCGCTCTTTTCTGTGCCTCGTTCAGATCAAACATGCGGGCAGCTATCTACCCCGCACAGGATGTGCGGCGGCCGAATGTCATGAGGCCGTAAGTGCAGGCGGACATGCGCCGCCGGAGCGATAGAAGCAGAAGGTAGACAAATCGATAGGAGCGTCGATTTGGACGGGCTTCCGCCCGAAGGGTGAGGGACATGGATGCTCTGAATCAAAGCCTTTTGCGGATGTTTTAAAAGATCACACATTCGTATGATCAGAGGCCTCGCCATGTTTGACGATAAGCTTATGATAGGTAGAGAAAACAGCATTTCTCGAGAGGATTCCCAGCACCCGGCGAGGCTCATCCGCAGCAACCACCGGCATCTGTTCAAACTCCTCCCGGTCCAGTATCCGAACTGCATCCAGAAGGCTCCCTTTCTCGGAGACGGTCTTCACATTCCGGTTGGCCACTTCCGAAGCCACAACAGCATGATCCAGAGTCGGATCAAGCAGCCACTCTTTCAGATCTTCAAAGGTTACGATGCCGATCATCAGGCCATCACTATCGGTAACCTGAACGCACCCTTTGCCGGATGAGATGTAGACTCTTTTCAACTCCTCCAGACGTGCATGTTCCGACACGGTAGGGATCGCTCGCCATGGGATCCGCTTGATAGGAACGGCCCGCATCCATGATCGCTCAAGTCCCCACCCCGTCTCAATGCCACGCGCCTCAAGCGACTCAGTAATCACCGACTCGGCTCCAAAAGCCCGTTTCACCAGTGCCGCAACAACGCAGGCCGCCATCAATGGAACCATAATGTGATAGTCGCCAGACAGTTCGAAGATCATCAGAATCGTGCTCATTGGAGCCTGGACAGTTGCTGCCAGAAGCGCGCCACAACCAACCAGCGCATAGGCACCGAAGGTCTCCGAATATTCGGGGAAAATGCCGTGTGCAATATAGCCGAAGAGTGCTCCGGCCGTTGCACCCATAAAGAGTGAAGGGCCAATCATGCCGCCACCAAACCCGCCAGCCGAACAGATGATGCTGGTTCCCACCTTGGCCACCAGAAGAATGGCTAAAAAGAGAGTAAGCGGAATTGCCCAGCCCAGACTGTCCGAGAGAATCTGCTCAAGCAGAATAGAATTCACCGTGCCATAGCCGATCGACATAATCTCCGGAAGCAAGAGCGCAACACAGCCCAGAATAAACCCGGCCACAGCCGGCCTGAACAGAGTGCTGCTAACATGCTTCTCAAACTGCGTACGAACCTTTGGCAACAGCTTCACAATAAATGCCGCGATCAGACCACAGAAGATTCCCAGCCCGATATAGGCAGGAATCTCCCAGCCAGATACAAGCTCAAATTTTGGAATGGCAAAGACCGGATAGTTGCCAAGCTCTGACCGGGTAATCACTGTGGCAATCACCGAAGAGAGCACAATCGGAGTAAATGTGGCAACCGCATAATCGGCAAGAATCACTTCAAGGGCAAAAAGCACACCGGCAATCGGCGCATTAAACGAAGCGGCAATGCCTGCGGCAACACCGCAGCCCAGCAGTGTGCGCATCTGCTTCTCGCTCAACTCCAGCTTCTGCCCCACCAGTGATGCCAGCGCCGCTCCCAAAGCCACCGTTGGCGCCTCACGGCCCATACTGGCGCCGCTTCCCACAGCAATAATATTTCCAGCGAACTCGCCAAAGGCTTTTTTACCACTGATTCTGCCGCCACGCTCGGAGAGCGCCTCGATTACACCCGGAATCACCCTGGCCTGACCCTTTGGTATCAGGTTGGTATTGATCCAGCCCACCAGCAGGCCACCGGTAACAGGTGCAACAATATAGAGATACCAGGGAATGGCGCCCAGCGCCTGAGACCATGTCCTCTCCCCGGTCCAGAGCTGGCTCACCTCTTCAATGCCGAGACGAACAAACAGGGCTCCATAACCGGCCAGCACACCAACAATCAAGGACAACATCCCCAGATAGAGCGCATCCTGACTGCGCAGCCACTGTATGCCGTCATACAGCCGGGCCTTAAGTAGCAGCTTCTTCATCTGTTTTTCTCTTCTTCGTTCATTGGGCAACATCCTGCTATCACTGACCCTGTCGTAGCAACAGCTGATATCAGAGCTCGTCTGCTTCGGTTATGCTTCGGCCATGTTTGCAATTCTTCTTGGTATGGCTGCCATTATTATAGCAGGTCTGTTCTGGCGAATTTTATTAGGCTCTGAAAAAGCAGAGTCCATTCGCGGCCACCTGGTTCGGGCCGTCTACGATGTATTCCTTCCTGCTCTTGTCCTGCATGTGATGTGGCAAACAGAGGTGAGCCTTAATTCCGTTCGGCTGCCGCTTGTCTCTGCGATCGCTATTCTTCTCTCGCTTCTAGCTGCATCTCTAATCTATGCCAGCGGAAAATGGTTGCCTGGCAGCGCAACCCAGAAAAGAAAAGCGGCCGGCGCGCTGCTTCTGGCCTCAAGTTTTGGCAACTTCACCTATCTCGGCCTGCCTGTACTGACTCAAACCTTCGGCCCATGGGCGCAATCAGTTGCTATCTATTTCGATCTCTTCGCCAGTACGCCCCTGCTGTTTACGATTGGAATTCTGGTCGCCAGCCACTTCAGCCATACCACCAAAGCCTCTCATATTGGTATCGAACTGATTCGGGTGCCCGCTTTGTGGGCGGCCATTGCAGGCGTTATGGCCAGCGCATTTCACGTTCCCATGCCGACCTGGATTGATGAGACACTGGGCGTACTTGGTGCGGCCGTTGTACCACTGATGCTGCTATCGATCGGCATGGCGCTTCGCTGGCAGTCCGGCTGGGCCCGGCGAATACCAGTTCTCTTGCCGGTGGTGGTCATTCAGCTTGTTTTCATGCCGCTGGTGGTCTGGGCAGCCAGCATCGGTGTTGGTATGCCGGAGAACCTTCTCGCCCCGGCCATTATTGAGGGAGCTATGCCAACCATGGTTCTGGGCCTGGTGATCTGTGATCGCTTTAAGCTCGACACCAGCCTCTATGCCGAAGCCGTAACCGTCACAACTGCGCTCTCTCTGATAACCCTGCCTCTCTGGCTGGAAGCGGTTCGATAAAACTCCTGCGGAGAAAGAGGATGTTTGAACAGTGTCCTGTTTTCTCTTCTTATATTTGTGCATTCGTAAACAGGCGTCTACAGTCAAAAGACAACGTTACGCTAAGGAGCTTTATTATGGCCACATATGAATGCCCGGTTTGCGGCATGGGTGTCAATGCCACCTGCGCCAAATGCGATGCACCACTGGTTGATGGAATTCTTAAGTTGGATGACGGTACGGAAGTTCAGATTTCTGAATGCCCCAATGGTCACGGCAAAATCAAATCGCCCTTATGCTGTGGCAGGGACATGGTCTGCTCGACTAGTTAACCTCGTTTAAAAAAAAGCCCATGCGATAAAGGCGTAGCGGGCGACTTTACCGAGGCTGACCAGCAACAGAAACAGCAGAACATGGCTTCGTAAAAGCCCCGCCACCAGACAGAGTGGATCACCCACGATTGGAAGCCACGCGAACAGAAGTGAAGGCATGCCATACTTTTCAAACCACGCCTCAGCTCGTGCCACTTTCGCCTCATCCATTCGTAGCCACTTTTTATGCACCGCTTCATTGCCAAGCCTGCCCATGGCGTAGCTGATCAGGCTGCCAAGCACATTGCCGACGGTGGCAATGACTACCAGCGTCACTGCATCGCTACCCTCGTTGAGCTTATAAAGCAGCACTGCCTCCGATCCACCAGGGAAAAGAGTGGAGGAGACCAGTGCAGAAAAAAATAGTGCCCAATCCATCTGCTATACTCTTCCCCAATGTCTATTGAAACGCATCTACTTCGCTATGAATCGCCCCTTGGCCCTATCGGCCTGGAACTTCTGGGTAACGTCTGTCATCGCCTTGAACTGGGAGTGGCTCGGGATAAGGAGTGCTCGCCCGATCATCCGATAGCCCTCTGGTTACGTGCCTATTTCATGGGTAAACATCTTGCACTGCCTGCCATTGTCCCGGCCAAGTCCCGATTTCAGGAACAGCTTCGTCATGCGCTGCTAGATATTCCAGCTGGCCAGACCCGCACCTATGGTGAGCTGGCAAAGCTCTTGAAAAGCTCTCCCCGAGCAGTCGGTCAGGCTCTCGGAGCCAACCCTCTGCCGATCATGATTCCCTGCCACCGCGTCGTGGCTGTAAATGGTTTGGGCGGCTTCTCGGGCGGCGAAGGCTGGAAAGAGAAGCTACTCAGATTTGAAAAAGCTATTTGACCGGAAAGTTTTTGAACGGTACCTCGATGGTGCCTGAAACATTCACCTTGATGCTACTTTCGCCTGCACTCATTTGTGGTGCACTGGAAACCATAGATTTTATCGAATATTCCCTCGCTCTATATGCTTCCATCACCGGAGCGCTGCCGCTGGTATTGAGTTGGATGATTTTATAACTCTTGCCCGAAAGTCCTTTGGTAATCGTTGCCGCTTTGGCTCTAAATAAAGCAATGGCTTCCCGTTTCAGGCGCGCCTCGATCTTTTTATAGGCTGCATCACTCACCTTGAACTGCAAACGGTTGAGCTTGGCACCCGTCGCTTCGATATCAGCCAGCCAACCTGAGACGGCCTCCAACTCCCCTGTTTTGATCTCACCACCCTGCATCATCTCCCACTCACGCGTAGAGAAGACGCCATCACCTGAAACAGGCGAAAGCCTGCGACTGGTAGTCTTGTGTTTCACCTTCTCTTTCTTCAACCGGGCGTCGATAGCGGCGGCGGTTGCGTTCACCTTCTTCCGCAACGCCTTGGCATTCCCGCCCCGCTCTGCAATGCGGTAGTGAACAATCAACTCATCATTGAGCGCCGCCTCGCTTGCTTCAGCCGAAAGCGATACTCGCGTGCCTTCCGGCTGGTTCGTTTCCGCATGGGCCAATGGCATAAACAGTAGTGTGGAGAGAATAAGTAGATATTTCATAGCTCTTAATATGGTTCAACCAGCGCCAACCCGCAAGCCGGTCATTTGACGGCCAAACGATATTAAATCACGATAACTACCGGAAAAGGGAGAAACTGGTATGAAAAAATTCCTCCGTGAAAACCCCACCATCGCTTTCGGGCTGGGTCTACCGTTGTTACTCGTATTGGTGTTCCTGCTTGTTTCGGGGCTCCCCGCCCTGCTAGTGGCACCGCCGCAATATGCGGTTCTCTATGCGACGGAGCACTACAACTATCCCAATGGTGTGCAGATATCCGTCGTCAACGATAAGGTTCAGGTCGCCTATCAAGGTTACCTGCAGAACAGGCAGAGGCCGCGCATCTGGCGTTACAATCCTCAAACCGGTGCCGTAAAAGAGATCGGCTATATCCTGCCACCCGGCCTTTCGCCACCCGGGAAAAAACAGCCCACGCCCGAGAAGGCTGCAAAAATGACCCGAATCGATGTGCCGGAACTTGATGCACTGACGGTCGACTCCTCAAGCATTGCGCCGGATGGCTACGAGTTCAGCGTCGATCGTGACCGCTATTCGCGCGGCCTCTTCGGCGGTCTCTTCTACTCGTCGCGCTATCGGCACGAGGGCGTGCTGACAAAAGACGGACGCACCATTCGACTGCCCAATTCAGCCGATCGCTATTATCGGGGTAATACCCGCTTCATCGGCTGGATCACACCATCATGACTTCGCTGCTGATCCTCATTGTTATCGTGCTGTTGATCGGCGGCGGCATATGGGGCTGGCCGCTGGTGGCCGGAGCTCTGGGTCTATCGACTGTGACGGACAAATCCGGCGCACTGAAACATATCGCGCAACTGATGCGCACCTACGACATCACTCTCACCGAGGTTGAAACCGCCTTTCATGCACCGGCACCAGCCGACCCAGCCAAACGCAGCAAGGGTGATATCGCCAAGACCCTCTTCGCCTATCTCGGCGCCATTTTTATTCTGGCCGGCATCGGCACCTACGTCGGCATGTTCTGGGCAAGCATGGGAAGCTTCATGCGCATCTTCGTCACGCTGGGTATCGGTTACGTGCTCCTTATCGTTCTCGTCTCCGCTCTTCATGAGGGTAAGTTCCCAAGACTGATTCTGCCGCTCGCCCTCGCCTCCGTATTGATGATGACCAGCGGCTGGTTCGTGCTCATCCACGAACTCTTCCCAAGGGGTGATGACTGGCGCATCGCTGCCCTCTTTGTCTTCGGTGTGATGGCCCTGCATCAGGGCGCCCTGTTCGCGAAATATCGGCGCACGGTGCTGGCATTCACCGCCCTCTTTTTTGTTTACAGCTTTCTCGATGTCGGCCTCGACCTGCTCGGCATCCCGGTCGAATATATCGCCATCGTTCTCGGTGCTTCGCTGTTTCTGGTCGGTAGCGCACTGGAAAAGAGCGCCCACCGCATTCTCACCGAGGCTGCCCTGCTTGCTGGTATCTGCTGGCTGAACATGGGCATATTCGAATTCATCGCGCTCGCCTCCTCCACAAGCTGGGCAAGCCTTATCGTTGGCCTCTGCGTGATCTTTGCCGCTTTCGGCATGCATCGGGCGGATCGCTATCCGCGCCTGTCAGGGCTGGGTTACTTCATCGGCTCGATCATGGCCTACGGCGGTCTGTTCGATCTTGTACATAACAGCGCCATCGAACTTCTCTATTTTGCCGCCACCGCATCTGCCCTCTATATCTGTGTCGTGCTACAGAGCCGGGCACTGCTGCTGACCACGGTCATCGCGATGCTCTCCTACATCGGATACTTCTCCGAAAAGCATTTCGCCAACTCACTCGGCTGGCCACTCACACTCGTCCTCATGGGCATTGCCTTCCTCGGCGTCGGCGCCATCGCCATCAAGGTCAAGAAGCGAATCTAGGTTCGTTTGATCTAATTCCTTGTTGTCCGTCCCTCCTCTTGTAGCCTCGCGGCATGAGTGAAATTTCCCCACAAACTGTAACGATCATTGGTGCCGGATTGGCTGGCTCGGAGGCGGCTTGGCAGTTGGCCAAGCGTGGCATTCCGGTGCGTCTGCATGAGATGCGGCCTGCCAAAATGACCCCTGCCCACAACACCGGCAACTGTGCGGAGCTTGTCTGCTCCAACACCTTCCGCGCCGATCACCTGGAGAATGCCGTTGGCCTTCTGCATGAGGAGATGCGGCGCATGGATTCGCTGATCATGCGCTGTGGTGATGAGGCACGTATTCCGGCGGGTACGGCGCTGGCGGTGGATCGTGAACAGTTCTCGCAGCTGGTGACCGATGCCCTGAAAGCCGAGCCACTAATTGAGTTCATTGAGGGTGAAGTGACCGAAATTCCGAAAGAGGGGTTGGTACTGATCGCCTCCGGGCCGCTAACCTCCGACAGACTCTATGAGGAGATTCGCCAGTTGACCGGTGAGGATCATCTGAACTTCTTCGATGCCATTGCCCCGGTGGTCGATGGCGAATCGATCAACATGGATATCTGCTTCTGGAAAAACCGTTACGACAAGAACGTCGAAGAGGGCGAGCTGGGCGACTATCTCAACTGCCCGATGCATGAGAAGCAGTACAAGGCCTTTATCAAAGAGCTGGTGGATGCCGAGAAGGTCGCCTTCAAAGGATTTGAAGATATTCCCTTCTTTGAAGGCTGCATGCCGATTGAGGAGATGGCCGAGCGTGGTGAGGATACCCCCCGCTTCGGACCGATGAAACCGGTGGGGCTGGACCATCCCGAGACCGGTGAAAGATATTACGCCGTGGTACAGCTGCGCCGCGACAACCGTATGGGAAGCCTGCTCAACATGGTTGGCTTCCAGACCAAGATGACCTACGGCGAGCAGAAACGGGTCTTCACCATGATTCCGGGATTGGAAAACGCCGAGTTCTTCCGGCTTGGTTCGCTGCACCGTAATACCTTCATCAAATCCCCTGCCCTTCTCGATGGCATGCTTCGGCTGAAGAAGGAGCCGCGCATTCTCTTTGCCGGTCAGATCACCGGTGTCGAAGGCTATGTCGAATCGGCCAGCATGGGGTTGATGGCAGGCCGTTTCCTTGCTGCCATGGCCAAGGGTGAAGAGCCGGGTGCACCACCAGCCGATACCGCCCACGGTGCACTGCTCGGCCACATCTCCGGCACCCGCATCGAGGATTTCCAACCGATGAATATCAATTTCGGCCTGCTGCCTCCGGGCAAGAAGCGTGAAGGCAAACGCCGCTTTTCAAGGGCAGAGCGCAGACGTTCTGTCTCCGATCAGGCGCTGGAAAGGCTTTCGCTCTGGCTGCAAGAGAACTAAACTAACCACAGCTTCACAGAACAAGGAGAGCGTTATGGCTTACAAAGAGTACAAGATAATTGAAGTCTCCGAGGGTGCACTGGGCACCATTTTTCTCGGTGCCTCGGGCATGCCGATCAAGCAGATGGAGATTCAGCTCAACAAGGAAGCTGCTGATGGCTGGCAGTTGGCATTTCAGGTGATTGAGAAGAAACGCTTCTGGCTCTTCTGGTCACGCGAAACCGTGATCATGACGCTGGGTCGCTGATGTTTCTTAAGCAGCGCGAAGTGGATGCGCGCGAGGAGGAGCTTCGCCTTGAAGCGCGTGAACTGCCAGATGAACAGCGCAAGGCTTACTTCGAGCAGACTGAAAGGCGACTCAAGGACCCGGACACCTATGCCGTACTCAACTACCTTTTCATCGCAGGCCTTCACCACTTCTACCTCGGTCGCTGGTTTCGCGGTCTGATTAATCTGGCCGTCTTCAGTGGCGGCATCTATCTGATGTATCTCGACCAATGGAAAAATGGTTTTATTGTCATCGGTATTATTACTGCACTTGAGCTCTATGCGCTGTTTCGCTCACAGATTATTGTTAAGCATTATAACAACAGGATTTCAGAAGAGATTCTTGATTCCATTGAGGCCTCATAACCGAAACATGAGATCCATTGCCATTTCGCTACTTGCGGCCATCTCTCTTCTTTGCTTTTCAGATATCGCTCAGTCGGATGAGATTGTCATATCAGAAAAGGAGGCCTCCCGCATCGGAGAGCTGATCTTTTATAACGAGTGCGCCGGAGATGAGGCCCTGCTGATATCATGGAACCAGGGGGAGGGGTTTCCATCACTCGGAATCGGACATTTTATCTGGTATCCGGCGGGGAGTAGCGGCCCCTATAAAGAGAGCTTTCCTGAACTGATCCGATTTATTGATGCTAATGGCATTGAAATCCCTGCCTGGCTGCAAAAGGCTGTCGACAGCGGAGCTCCCTGGCTCTCCCGAAGTGCGTTTATGCGCGCCCAGGGCTCTCAACAGATGCAGCAGCTACGCTCCCTGCTTTCTCAAACCAAACAGATGCAGACAGAGTTCATGATCAGGCGACTGCACCGGGCCCTGCCACGCATGCTTGCTTCAGTTCCCTATTCGGAACATCACGCTATTCAACAGCAATTTGACCGGGTTTCTGCGGTCCCGATGGGTTACTATGCACTGGTAGATTATGTGAACTTCAAAGGGGAAGGGGCGCAATCCTCAGAGCAGTATCAAGGTCACGGATGGGGGCTGCTGCAGGTGCTTCAGAATATGCATGGCCAGACGGCAGGTGATAGTGCACTGACAGAATTTGCTGACTCTGCATTAGCGATACTGACACGGCGCACCCAACTGGCTCCGCCTGAACGAAATGAGCAGCGCTGGTTGGTCGGCTGGACAAAACGGATCAACACCTATCGGCCCGTTGGCTTTCGCTAACCCGTACTCTCTTTGGCCCGATCCAGATTCAGCTTCTCTTTTGCCCACGCCTGGGTCATTCGTCGACGCTCTTCAAGTGCTGCTGACTCCAGCTGTTTCAGGGCATTAACCTGATCGACAATCGTTCTCGGAAGCTGTGACAACATCAATGAGACAACACTCTCTTTAACATCCCACTGAAGCTCCTCTGCAACAGAGTGAATGATCTGCTTCATCTCCTGATCTGAGGATGGTGGCAGCATCATGGCCTGCTCCATCATCCGCATCCGACTGCTCAACTCAGCTGGTGCAAGCTCGTCATCCCCACAACGCCAGGAGATCAGCAGCGAACGATTCATCTCCCGAGCTCTCTCAATCAGATGAAAGAGCGCTAATCCACATGTTCTGGAGATCGGACCCGCCGGCAAGTCCACTGCCCAGCAGGCAAAAGGCTCCAACTGCTTAAGCCAGCCTTCAACCAGCCTGACGGAAGGCTCCTCTGCCCCATCAGCGATAACCAGGCCAACGTGTGGATGTTCCTGTTTCAGTGCATGCAGAAAGTGGGTCTTTCCTGCCATGCCATCGGAATTCAACCAAAGCACTCCACCCTGTATCAGCCAGAGTGCAATTCGATTGCAGCCGTTCTCTACACCGCTGTGGCGTATCCAGCTGCCGTACCTGTAGCTGGTCGGAATGTTAAATTTGAGCCTTTGCTGCTGCATAATATGGCGAAGGGGCTAGTGACTCTCTTCTCTGACCGCTTTTCGAGTCCAGACAAGCATATAGTGCAGACCGGAAACACAGGTCACCACAAAAGTGCTCCAGACAACCATTTCGATCCATATATCTCCCAATGGATGCGCCATGTGCAGCAGCAGCGTAACCACATAGACGATCTGCATAAATGTAGTGACCTTGCTGACCATACTCGGCTCCATCTTCAGGCTATGTGTCACCATCTCATAAGCCATCGCGCCGACAACGATAATGACATCACGAAAGATCACAGCCAGAAAGAGAAAAAGAGGAACTTCTCCAACAATAAACAGTGTTACAAACATGCTGATCAACATCAGCTTATCAGCCAGCGGGTCGAGATATGCCCCCACGGTTGTGCGCTGGTTATAGTAACGGGCGATGGCTCCATCGAGCATGTC
>Ga0316187_10000828_pt1 | contig 25497 bp, 25 predicted proteins | sample CroRivburrow1_MG_FD_204927 | JGI IMG/M metagenome (GOLD analysis project Ga0316187, IMG submission 204927) | Coastal sediment microbial communities from Maine, United States - Cross River worm burrow 1 | ecosystem: Environmental > Aquatic > Marine > Coastal > Sediment | place: USA: Maine...
GCATGATTCCGCAGGCTTCGGCCTCCACACGTGCCGGGAAATGGGAAAAGTCCCGCTTCATGGGTATGGAATTGACCGGCAAGAAGGCCGGTGTGATTGGTGCTGGTAATATCGGCGCGATTGTCTGTGACCGGCTCAAAGGCCTGCACATGACGGTATTCGTCTACGATCCGTTTATTTCCGATGAGCGTGCTTCGGCCATGGGTGTCACCAAGGTGGAGACGGTGGCCGAACTGGCTTCGATGGTGGATGTGTTAACCATTCATGTGCCGCTGCTCGATGCAACCCGCAACCTGATCAATGCCGAGATCATTGCCGAAATGAAACCCGGTTCCATTATCGTCAACTGCGCTCGCGGCGGTATTGTCGATGAAGCTGCATTGTATGATGCATGCAAGAGCGGACATCTGAGGGCTGCAGCACTGGATGTATTTGCCAAGGAACCGGCGAAAGAGAATCCGTTGTTTGAGCTGGAAAACATCAGTTTCACCCCGCATATCGGCGCATCAACCAACGAAGCGCAGGAGAATGTGGCTGTGCAGATTGCCGAGCAGATGTCGGACTATCTGCTAAGCGGTGTGGTGCGCAATGCAGTCAATGTGCCATCACTTTCCGAAGAAGAGCAGCGGCTGCTTTCGCCTTACCTGCTATTGGCAGAGCGTATGGGCCGTTTTATTGGCCAGACTATGCGGCCAGGTTATTCGCGCATCACGGCGCATTTCGAGGGTCATGCCGCTTCGATTAATCGCAAGCCGTTGATTAACAGCATGCTTCAGGGCCTGCTCTCGGGAAGTATGGAGGAAGTCAACGCAGTCAATGCAGGCATGCTAGCCAAGGATCGCGGCATCGAGATCAACGAGACGGCTCGCGAGACTTCGGAAAATTTTGCCACCATGATTCGTCTGGAAGTCGAAGGGGATGAAGGCGCGCGTTGTATTTCTGGCACCTTGTTTGATGAAACACGCCCACGCCTAGTCAGCTTTGATACCTGCGATGTGGAAATTGCACCGGCTGGAAACCTGATTTTCGTACAAAACGAGGATCGTCCTGGTGTGATTGCCGCTATCGGCGGTATTCTGGCCAAGGATAATATCAATATCGGTGATTTTCGCCTTGGCAGACGCGCTGATACGAGCAATGCCGTGGCGCTGATTCAGGTGGATTCATCGCCCAGTGAAGGTGTGCTGCAGCAACTGGAGGCACTGCCGAATGTATTGATGGTGCGCTACGCGGAGCTTGGTGAGATGGGCCGGGGTGAGATGTGACTGATCGCCCGATGATCGGTTTGGAGGATGCCTTTGGTGTTCGTGCAGCTTCCCTGCGTAGTCTGCAGTCTAAACTGTTGAAATTGTTTGATTCGGCTGGATATGGCGAGGTGATTCCACCGCTGCTGGAACGGCCTGAGATTCTCAAGACCGGAGCCGGGAAATTCCTGGCCGATCAGACCATGGTTTTTTCCGATCCTGCCGATGCAGGATTGCTGGCTGTTCGTTCGGATATTACGCCACAGATTGCACGCATCGCTGCGACAAGACTGCTTTCCAAGGATGAGCTTCGTCTTTGCTATTCCGGTCAGGTGGTGCTTGCACGTCCCGAGTCGCGGCATGGTTCCAGGCAGCAATGGCAAACAGGCGTCGAATGTCTGGGTGTTCCCAGTCCGGCTGGTGATATCGAGGTCATGTGCCTGGCAGCGCAGTGCATGCAGGCGGCAGGTTTCAAGACACCTGTTTTGCAACTTGGCCACGTTGGCCTTTTGAAATCTCTGGTTGGCGGATGTCACGTTTCTTTGGATCGCTGGACCAAGCGGTTGGCACGACGCTCGCCTGACGATATGGCCGCTCTGGTGGAAGAGTCCGATTTGTCTGATGTGTGCAGAGATGCATTGTTCGTTATGGCTTCCGGTCATGCCGATTTAGCCTGGATGAAGGGGCAAATGGGGCGCATCAATGATGAATTCGATGCGGCGGTAGAGGAACTCATCCATTTGGTCGCTCAGTTGGAGAAAGAGTTGGATGGTGTTTCACTGCAGCTCGATGCGGCGGTGATGCCACGTTTTCTTTATCACAGCGGTGTGGTGTTTGCCGGCTTTGCCGAGGGCGTGCCTTATGCACTGCTGTATGGCGGGCGTTACGACGCCATGATGGCAGCGCATGGACGGGATATGCCCGCAACGGGATTTTCCTTTGATTTGTGGGCCTGGTTGGATAGTGGAGTTGAGGGGGAGTCATGAGCAATACAATCGCAGTCGGCATCCAGTGGGGAGACGAGGGCAAGGGTAAGATTGTCGATCTTCTGACGCCTGAAGTGGATGTGGTAGCCCGCTTTCAGGGTGGCCCGAACGCCGGACATACATTGGTGATTGGCGATAAAAAGACTGTCCTGAACCATATTCCATCCGGTGTGCTGCATGATGATACGCTTTGTCTGATTGGTAACGGTACGGTGGTTGATCCGTTCCGTCTGGTTGAAGAGATGGACATGCTGATTGCCGCTGGTATTCCTGTTGCCGAGCGCTTGAAAATTTCTGATCGCTGCCAGCTTATTCTGCCCTATCATCGGGCACTGGATGCGGCGCGGGAAGCAGCCAAGGGTAAAGAAAAAATCGGCACAACTGGCAAGGGCATTGGCCCATGCTACGAAGATAAAACAGCGCGACGCGGCATCAGGTTGGTTGATCTGGCCTCACCGGATCTGGATGCGCGCATCGATGCCAATCTCGAATATGTTAATTTCATGATGACCCAATACCTCAATGCGGCACCGGTGAATCGTGCCGATGTGGATGTGGCGCTGGATCTGGCCAAGGCACGTATGCTGCCACTGGCTGCTGATGTGCCCCTGATCCTGCAAAAACGCATCAAGGCTGGAGATCGGATTCTTTATGAGGGCGCACAGGGCTCGATGTTGGATGTTGATCACGGCACTTATCCTTTTGTTACTTCATCCAATACCGTGGCCGGAGCTGCTCTTGCAGGTCTGGGTGTGGGTCCGGGGCAGGTGGATGCAGTGCTTGGTATCTGCAAGGCCTATACCACGCGTGTTGGTTCAGGTCCGTTCCCGACCGAGTTGTACAATGCTGAAGGCATGTGCGATGCCGAGAATGCCGGTAAGCATATGGCGGAAAAGGGTCAGGAATTCGGTGCAACTACCGGACGCCCACGCCGTACCGGATGGTTTGATGCCCCGGTGGTTCAGCATGCCGTACGCATCAATGGCGTGACAGGCCTGGCGATTACCAAGCTCGATGTACTCGATGGTCTTGCCGAGGTGAAGCTGTGCGTGGCCTATGAACTGGATGGTGCGCGGCTGGAATCCATGCCTTCTTGTTGCCATCAGATGGACAGGCTTGTTCCGGTGTATGAATCCATGCCGGGTTGGTCGGAGAGCACCTTTGGTGCGACCTCGTTTGATCAGATTCCTGCAGCTGCCAAGGCATTGCTTGCGCGCATCGAAGAAGTTTGTGAATGCCGGGTGACCATGCTGTCCACCGGGCCGGATCGCGATCATATCATCCGGCTATAAAGCCCTTTATACCTGCCTGAAAGGCTGCCCATAGTGGGATGGAGCGAACGATGAATGCAAGGTTCTTTCAGTTGCTGATGCTGCTGTGTGCCATTCTGCCCTTGGCAGGCAATGCACAGGCCGCCGAACGAAAGTATATTCTGGGTATCGAGCCTTATCGGCAGAGCTATATCCTTTTCGACAGCTATAACGATCACTATAATTTTAACTCGATTTATGGTCAGGCAACGGGCAGTCAGTACCTGAATCAGGAAGTGAAGTATCAGATCAGCTTTCAGGGCGTGATTACCGATTTTGGTGAAAGCCCTTATGAGCTGGGCGCTTCCTATACCCAGCAGTCCTACTGGCAGTTGTTTAACAAGCCACTTTCAGCACCTTTTCGTGAAACCAACTACGAACCAGAGCTTTTTTTGCGCTGGCAGCCTGAGGAGCAAATGCTATTGGGCTACAAGCCTTTCTATCGGGTCGGTTTCGACCATCAGTCCAATGGTCAGTCCAATCCCTATTCACGCAGTTGGAATCGGTTATACGGTGAAGTGAAGTTGGCTGATCCGGATGATAGGTGGGTGGCAGCCATGCGTGGCTGGTGGCGCATTCCGGAAAAGTCGATCAACGACGATAATCCGGATATCACGAATAATTATGGATTCTGGCAATTCGATGGACGCTATACGTTCGGCGATAAGCAAAAGCACAAGATTCACCTGATGCTGCGCGACAATCTCAAGGCGAATAACAGAGGCGCGGTACAGCTGGACTGGAGTTGGAGAGTGTTCAGAGATTTCAGCCTCTACGCCCAAGGTTTTTACGGCTATGGCGAGAATCTTATCGCTTACAACTATGTCACCGCCCGCGTCGGCGCCGGTATTCTGCTGACCAATTGGTAGCATGAATACTATTTTGTAGCATCCTTAGCTACACTGCCGCTCCCTGTCGGGGTAAGTACAAGTCGGAGTATGCATGAGCCTGAAAGACGAAATCATTAAACGCCGAACCTTCGGAATTATTTCCCATCCGGATTCCGGTAAAACGACGCTGACCGAAAAGCTGTTGCTGTTCGGTGGCGCGATTCAGATGGCCGGTGCTGTTAAGGCGCGCAGGGCAAGCCGACATGCCACCTCCGACTGGATGAAAATCGAGCAGGAGCGCGGTATTTCCGTGGCATCCTCGGTGATGAAATTCAACTATGTGTATGGCGGCAAGCCGTACGAAATCAATCTACTCGACACCCCGGGGCATCAGGACTTCTCCGAGGATACCTATCGTGTGCTGACTGCAGTGGACTCAGCCATGATGGTCATCGACTCGGGTAAAGGTGTGGAGGCACAGACTGAAAAGCTGATGGAGGTGTGCCGCATGCGTAACACGCCTATCGTCACCTTTATCAACAAGCTCGACCGGGAGGGGCTTGATCCGCTTGATCTGCTCGCCGACATTGAAAACAAGTTGCAGATTGAATGTGTGCCGATGTCGTGGCCGATTGGTATGGGGAAATCCTTCAAGGGTGTATTCAACCTGTACAAAAATGAGCTGAACCTGTTTTCTCCTTCTTCGGAAAGCACTCATGCCGATGCCGTGCATATTGAGGACCTGAGCGATCCCCGCTTGGATGAACTGCTTGGTTCGCAGGCAGACGAATTGCGTGACAGCGTAGAACTGATGCAGGGTGCGGCGATTCCATTTGATCGTGATCAGTTCTTGAATGGTGGGCAGACGCCGGTGTTTTTTGGCAGCGCGATCAATAACTTTGGCGTACGCGAGTTGCTTGATGCCTTTGTCGAACTGGCCCCAGCGCCGGGGCCGCGCGAAGCTGCTGAGCGCATGGTTGAGCCGGATGAGAAGGATTTCTCTGCCTTTGCCTTCAAGATTCAGGCGAATATGGATCCTGCGCATCGCGACCGCATCGCCTTTTTTCGCCTGTGTTCCGGAAAGTTCACGCGTGGCATGACGGTTCGGCACCATCGAATCGGTAAGGATGTGAAGCTGGCCAATGCAACTATTTTCATGGCGCAGGATCGAGCGAATGTCGAGGAGGCCTATGCCGGCGATATTATTGGCATCCATAATCATGGCACCATCCGTATAGGCGACACCTTTACTAGCAAGGAACCGCTTAAATTTACGGGTATCCCCAATTTTGCACCGGAGATGTTCCGCCGTATTCGTTTGAATGACCCGATGAAACGCAAACAACTTCACAAAGGCCTGATGCAGCTCTCCGAAGAGGGAGCTGTGCAGGTGTTTAAGACGATACTCTCCGGCGATTATCTGCTCGGTGCGGTGGGTGTGCTGCAGTTCGATGTGGCTGTTGCCCGTCTGAAGGCTGAATACAATGTGGATGCGGATTATGTTGGCACCGATTTCAAACTGGCTCGCTGGATCAAGTGTGATGATGCAGCCAAGCTCAAGGAGTTTGAGCGTGTGTTTTCTTCCAATCTGGCACACGATTCGGATGGCAGTCTGGCCTATCTGGCTCCTGATGCATGGAAGCTTAACTACACCGAAGAGCAATGGCCCGATGTGAAGTTTTTCAAGACGCGGGAGAATCTGTGAATCCAACCTGCTTGTGCTAAGCTGAGCAGATGCTAAATCCTTTCGATTTCGCGGCTACGCCGCATATTCACTACGGTGTCGGCAAGCGTGCAAGGCTGAAGGATCTGGTCGCGTCATTCGGCCAGGGAAGTAACAATCGGGTTCTGCTGGTCACAGGTGGGCATTCATTCGACACCTCGCAGTTGTGTCAGACGCTGTGGCATGATCTCTCCGCAGACTTCGAGCTTAAGCGCCTGCGTGTCGAGGGCGAGCCTTCACCATCCCTGGTCGATGCGGCCGTGGTTGAACATCATCATTTTGATCCTTGTTGCGTGATAGCTATCGGAGGCGGCAGTGCCGTCGATGCGGCCAAGGCCATTGCCGGTCTTTTGCCTCTGGGGCATTCGGTGATGGAATATCTGGAAGGTGTGGGTAAGGGGCTGGCGTATCACGGGCCGGCGACACCCTTCATCGCTGTACCAACCACGGCTGGAACGGGTGGGGAAACAAGCAAGAACGCCGTATTGTCCGAAATTGGCGAAGGCGGTTACAAGAAATCCTTCCGCGATGAGAAACTGGTCGCCCGGCATATTATTCTGGATCCTGAGTTGACCCTTTCCTGCCCGTCTGATGTTACAGCTGCCTGTGGTATGGATGCTTTTACACAGCTGCTTGAGTCATATGTTTCCAGCGGCGCGAATCCGATGACAGATGCGCTTGCCTTAAGCGGCATGCATAAGGTGCGCGATCATCTGGCAACAGCGGTAGAGCATGGAGAAGAAATTGAGGCGCGCAGTGCCATGTTATATGCCTCTGCCATATCCGGCCTGACCCTGGCCAATGCCGGGCTGGGTAGCGTGCATGGTCTGGCTTCCCCATTGGGAGCGTTTTTTCCGATTCCACATGGCGTGGTTTGTGGCACCTTGCTGCATGCGGCGACTGATTTGAACATCACGGCCATGCAGTCCAGAGATTCGAGTAATGCCGCATTGAGTAAGTATGCTGAGGTGGGGCGTCTGCTGGCCAAGGACAAGGGCTTGCCCGATGAAGATGCCCGGGATGCGCTGCTTGCGCTGTTGCAACAGTGGTGCGAGCGCTTGGCAATGAAACGTCTCGGGGAATACGGGGTCGTTGAGACGGACATTCCGCGCATTGTGGCCAATAGCCGGGGTAACAGTATGTTGACCAACCCCATCATGCTAAGCGATGAAGAAATCGCTGGTCTTATCAGCTGTCGCCTTTAGTGCTCGCGGCGGCCTTTTCGTCAGCCTCTGCATTTTCAGAATTACTGTCATCAATTAATACGCCCCAGGCATCGCGCAGGTATTCATAAGCGGACCACAGGGTAAGCAGGGCGGCAATCCAGAGCAGTATAAGACCGATCAGATGCATATTGATTCCAAAAACAGTGATGTGCAGCAGTAGGCATATAATCGACGCCATCTGCACACCTGTCTTCCACTTCGCAAGTGCTGAGACGTGTACGATGCTCGATACCTGAGCCAACCACTCGCGCAGCGCACTGATTACAATCTCTCGGCCAATGATGATGGCGGCCAGCAGGGCAGGGGCACGGTCGGCCTCCACCAGTAAGACCAGTGCTGTGGCGACCAGTAGTTTGTCGGCTACCGGATCGAGAAAGCGGCCAAAGGCGGTAATCTCGTTACGACTGCGTGCCAGATAGCCGTCCAGCCAGTCGGTTATCGAGGCCAGTGCAAATACGGCTGCGGCAGAAATAAAACCCATCTTGCCCGGCATATAGAAGGCAAGGGCAAGCAGAGGAATCAGTAGCACGCGTGAAACTGTGAGCTGGTTGGAAAGTGTCCAAGTCATGTCCCCTATTGTTGACCGATGTCGCTCAGGGGTAAAGGGGTAAAATGTATCCGAGTGTGGATTTTGCTCGAATTTTTTTCCCTGACGAGAGGCTTGATTGGCTTGAAGGGCTTGCCCCTTAAGGCCTCAGATGAGTTGTCCACAGTTCCTGTGGATAACCTACTGAATAACTTTTACTGGAAGTTGACCGGGCCTATAGAAAGGCATGGCGCAATACGAAGATTAAAATTTAATCACATTAATAGTTATCTTCTAATTAGTAACTTAGGGGAATATAATAATGTATCATATTAATTAGAATGGCGAAGTTAAATGAACGTTCATGATATATCCGCAAGGGTGGATAAGTATCAGCTGGATACATCATATAGGGCTATGGACTAAGGAAACCCCCTATGTCGCGGGGGACTCGGATTGAGCATCGATTTGTCGCAAGGCCTCAAAGGCAACAACAGCACAGGCAGAGGAAAGGTTCAGCGAGCGCACAGGAGCATCGTGGCGCATGGGAATACGTAGAGGCATGACTTCGCCGAGTACCTGGTCGGGAAGGCCGCGGGTTTCAGGCCCCATGACCAAGACATCGCCGGCAGAGAACTGCGTTTGCCAGATGCCCTGTTTCCCTTTTGTGCTCAGGCCGTACCAGTTGTGTCCTTTTAAAGCCTCCCGGACAGCATCCCAATTTTCGTATTCCCGAACCTGCAGATATGGCCAATAGTCGAGACCGGCCCGTTTGAGCTGCTTGTCATTGATGTCGAAGCCTAGCGGATGCACCAGATGAAGTTGGATACCAGTGCAAGCGCAGAGCCGGGCGATATTGCCGGTATTGGGCGGTATTTCCGGTTCGAAGAGGACGATATGCAGCGCAGCGTTCATGGACTTGCACGATGGCGTCGAATGACGCCATTCGCAAGGGGTGAGTCATGCGGACTTGCTCCACATGACGAGGGGAAAGCGATTTCCCCTATGAACTCAGACAGCGCATAGCCGGGCGATATTGCCGGTATTGGGCGGTATTTCCGGTTCGAAGAGGACGATATGTAGCGGGGCGTTCATGGGCTTGCGTTTTATGAGAACAAATCGGGCGTCGAATGACGCCATTCGCAAGGGGTGAGTTAAGCGGACTTGTTTGATGCATCGCAGACGTTTGACGGTTACACTGCGGCGACATGTTTACCGGTATTATTCAGGATGTGGGATGCATCTCGTGCATCAGTCGCGAGCAGGCGCAGGCCCATTTCTCCATTTCTACTGCGTTGGATACCTCCAACTGGCATTTGGGCGATTCGATCGCCGTGGATGGTTGTTGCCTGACGGCAACCGCTGTCCGCCCCGACAGCTTTGATGTCACCTTGTCTCTGGAGACCTTGAATCTGACCGTGTTTGATGCATCTGATCAAGGGCGCAGTGTGAATCTCGAGCCTGCGCTGCGCATGGGTGATGCGCTCGGTGGACATCTGGTCAGTGGGCACATCGATGGCTTGGGTAAATTGGAAGAGATTGAGCCCGTAGGTGAACATCGGGTAATGCGTTTTTCCCTGCCGGCCGATTTGTTGCGCTATGTGGTGCACAAAGGTTCTGTGGCGGTGAATGGCGTGAGTCTTACCGTCAATGTGGCGGATGATCGCGGCTTTACTGTGAATTTGATTCCGCATACGCTGGAGAACACAAATTTAGGCACCCTGAATGTGGGCGATGCCGTCAATATTGAAACCGATCTTCTTGGGCGTTATGTCGAGCGCCTTATGACGCAATCGGGACAATCAGGAGAACTTACAGAATGAAACTGGCCAGTTGTGAAGAACTGATCGAGGAATTGCGCGCCGGGCGCATGATTATTCTCGCCGATGATGAGGATCGTGAGAACGAAGGTGATCTGGTGATGGCCGGTGAGTGGGTGACGCCTAAGGCGGTCAACTTCATGGCCACCCATGCGCGTGGTCTGATTTGTCTGGCCTTGCCTGAGAAGCAGGTGTCACGCTTGGGGATTCCTCTGATGGTCCAGGACTCCAATGCTAAATTCAAGTCTGCTTTCACCGTGTCCATTGAGGCGGCGGAAGGGGTAACAACCGGAATTTCGGCCTTTGATCGGGCCCAAACCATTCGCGTTGCTTCCGATGAGACTTCCACGGCGGCTGATGTGGTCAGCCCGGGGCATATCTTTCCGCTGATGGCTCAGAAGGGCGGTGTGCTGGTGCGTGCTGGGCATACAGAGGCGAGTATCGATCTTGCAAAAATGGCTGGCTTAAAACCGGCTGGCGTGATTTGTGAAATCATGAACGAGGACGGCAGCATGGCACGTATGCCGGAACTGATGGAGTTCGCCATGAAGCACGGCCTGAAGGTGGGCTGCATCGCTGACATCATTCGCCATCGTTTGAAGCACGACTCTTTGGTTAAACGTGAGGTTGAGGTTCGCCTGCCAACCGAATTCGGTGATTTTCGCATGGTGGGATATTCCAATGTCGTCGATAAGGCCGAGCATGTAGCTCTGGTGATGGGCGAGCCGGATGGCGACACACCCTGTCTGGTGCGTGTGCATTCAGAATGTCTGACAGGCGATGTGTTTACTTCACGGCGTTGTGATTGCGGATCGCAGTTGCATGCTGCGATGCGTCAGGTGGCCGAAGCCGGTTGCGGCGTGGTTCTCTATCTGCGCCAGGAAGGGCGCGGAATCGGCCTGTTCAATAAGCTCAAGGCCTATAAATTGCAGGATGCCGGGCACGACACGGTGGATGCGAACAAGAAACTCGGCTTCCGTGCCGATCTTCGCGATTATGGCATCGGCGCTCAGATTCTGCGTGACTTGGGGTTACGCAAACTGAACCTGCTGACCAACAACCCGAAGAAGATTATCGGTCTGGATGGGTACGGCCTGGAAGTGTGCGAACGCGTCTCTCTGGAAATCGATGCGCATGAAGAAAATATCGATTACCTGACCACCAAACGCGACAGAATGGGTCATTTGCTGGATATGAAGAAGGAGCGCAAATGAGTCTGGATGCACCGCATCTGGCCGGAAAGGTTGATGCCACTGGCATGACCTTTGGTTTGATTGTCAGCCGTTTCAATGAGGGGATCACAGAAGCCTTGCTAGAGGGCGCGCGGGATGCGCTGCTTGAACACGGAGCCGTTGCGGAGAATATCCACGTTGTGCACGTGCCCGGTGCGTTGGAGATTGGCACCGTTGCTGCACGTATGGCGGATAGCGCTAACTATGATGCGCTGGTTTGTCTTGGCTGTGTGATTCGCGGTGGGACAGCACATTTCGAGCATGTCTGCAGAGTGTCGATGGATATGATTGCAGCCGTGGCAGCGCGCGGCGATATTGCAGTTGCTAATGGGGTGTTGACGGTTGATACCCTTGAGCAGGCAGAGGATCGTATTGGTGGAGTGCACGGGCATAAGGGTGCGGAGGCGGCATTGGCTGCAGTTGAAGTCGCAACCCTGTTGCGGCAGTGGGAGGTAGAGTACTAATGGCGAATCGGCATAAGGCAAGACAATCCGCGCTGGAGACCCTGTATGCCTGGCATAATGCGGAACAGGACGGCGCAGCCCTTCCCGGACTTTTGGCCAGCCGCCTCGATGAAGAGGGGCGGGGTGATCAGGATAAGGACTATCTGCGCGAAATGGTGCATGGCGTCGTCGAGGATGTGGATAAGATTGATGAGATGATTTCAGGTGCGGTACGCGGCCGCAGTCTGAAGAGCATTGCACATGTCGAACACAATGTTTTACGTCTGGCCATCTGGGAAATGATCAACCGCATGGAAATTCCCTATCGTGTCATTATCAACGAAGCGCTGGAACTGGCCAAAGCCTATGCCGATGATCCGGGCCGATCCTTTGTTAATGGAGTGCTGGATGGCTTGTCAAAGGATCTACGCAAGCAGGAAAGCGGTAAAAAGAAGCGTTAGGATGCAAGCTTCAAGCGGCATCAGGATAAACCTCAATGATGAATGAGTTTGATCTGATCGATCACGCATTCCGTCAAAAACTCAGCTTTAAACATTCCCTTACTAGCCTCTCCCTTGGTGACGATGCCTCAGTGCATGCCGTTCCCGCGGGCTATGAACTGGCTGTCAGTACCGATATGGCAATCGCCGGGGTGCATTGGCCGCACGATTTCCCATTGCAAGATGCCGCTTGTCGGGCCGTGAATGCGGCGCTTTCCGATTTGGCCGCCATGGGAGCGGAGGCCTGCTGGATCTGGTGTTGTGCCGCTCTGAAAGATGGCGCCGCCGCTGAGTTGATGGGTGAGGGAGTTGCTGCAGCCCTTTCCGGAAGCGGTATTGAACTGGCCGGCGGAGATACTGTGCACGCTGCCGAGAACAGTCTCTCAGTTACGGTTGCGGGCATCGTCCCCAAAGGCGAAGCCATGCGCCGCGATACGGCCCGGGTGGGAGACGATGTCTGGCTGTGCGGCGGGCTCGGTTTTGCTGCCCTTGGCCTGCGGCGCTGGCAGCTGGGCGAACATAAGGCGTCAGCAATAAAAGCTTTCCGGGACGTGAAGCCGCGGCTTGGCCAAGGTATGGATTTGCGTAAAGCCGGGGTGCGCTGCTGCATCGATGTCAGCGATGGCTTGCTGGCCGATGCTGGGCATCTGGCCGGAGCCTCAGGCGTGGGGATGGAGATCGAGCTTTCCCGAATCCCGTCATATGCCGAGTTGGCACAGCAGTTGGACAGCGAGACGGCAAGCAGTCTTGTGTTGGCCGGTGGTGAGGATTATGCCCTGGTATGTACAGCACCGGACAGCTTGCGCGATGCTCTTTCCTCAATAGCTGTGCGCATCGGGCATTGCGTGGAGGGAAGCCGGGTTCGTGCTTTGCTTGATGGTGTAGAGATGCATCCGCCACAGCGAGGCTTTGACCACTTTGCCTGATTTTATCGGAATGGCTCGTTTTGTCGCCGCCGGTTTCGGCAGCGGCTGGCTACCCAAGGCGCCTGGCACCTTCGGCAGTCTGGCTGCACTTTTGCCAGCATGGTGGGTGGTTTCCGCCTATGGCTTGATTGGCCTGCTGGGGATGTTATTGCTGTTTCTTCCCCTGGCCTGCTGGTCCACATATATCTCCCTGCCGGGCATGCAGGACAAGGATCCTAGCTGGGTGGTAATCGACGAATGGCTGGGTCAGTGGCTTACCTTGCTACTCATTCTCCCTTTGACGGGTATTGCATGGTGGTCCTTTGTTCTTGGGTTTGTCGCCTTTCGCCTGTTTGATATCTGGAAGCCGGGCTGGGTGGGGCGTATTGAGCATATGGGGCCTGCATGGTGGTCAATTCATGCCGATGATCTGATGGCTGCCCTTTATGCAGGACTCAGTGTCGGCAGCGGATATATTCTGATGCAACTGGCCGGAGTTTCGATATGAATGGAAATACTGTGCGTGCGCAGTTGGTGCTCAGTGAGGCAGGCCTAGCCAACCTGTTTTCCGCAGGGCTTTCACCGGCCTGGTTGAAGGCGTGGCTGCGGACTGCCGGTGCTTATTCGGTTGATATCTGCATGCTGGAACAGGAAGCATGGAAGCGAGCCGCCGACTGGTTTGTGTTCCTTGCCTCCGAAGCCGAGCTGTTGCGGGTGGCTTTGCATTTCGGGCGCCGTATTCAGGTGACCGATGAGGGAAGTGCCGGCCTGCTTGGCATCACACCGTTTACGCTCGACAACCCGAGGCGCAATGCATGGTATTTCAGAAACAGTCCATCCCCCACACGCGTTTTACTCCTGCCGCTCGGAGATATTGCCTCAGATCGGCAGCGCTGGCTGAATCAACTTAATGATGTGCAGCCCTTGTTGCCACTTTATGTGCAACTTCAAGAAGCCGTCGATGCTCCAGCAGATAGCTTTCCATTAGAGCCCGGTCTTTGCGCTTCGCTTGAAAAGCCAGCCAATGGGAGTCTTCTGCTCAACGACGGTGGCTACCTGCCAGAGGAAACATTGATGCAGGTGCTTAGATCGCGGGGTCTGAAGGTACGTTTTGCCGAATCATGTACGGCGGGTGGCATGGCAGAACGGCTGAGTCGTCTTCCGGGCTCATCCGAGGTGCTGGATTGTGCATGGGTGACCTACAGCAATGATGCCAAGCATCGCTTGCTGGGTGTGCCGTCCAAGTTGATCGATAAACATGGCGCAGTCAGTCGTGAGGTGGTGGAGGTGATGGCCAAAGCCGGAGCCGATAGTAAGCATGCCTGTGTCGCTGTCAGTGGTATCGCCGGACCGGATGGCGGCAGTGATGAAAAACCGGTCGGCAGCATTTGGTTGGCAGCAGCTCTGCCCGATGGAAGTCTGCATAGCGCCTGTCATCTATTCCCCGGTTCTCGCGCCGAGATTCGTAACCAGACCATCGTGCATGCCTTTCATCTATTGTGCGACAGCCTTACGAAATGATTCGGAGATTCAGACCGTTCTAGAAACCAGTGTGGCCGATTCGTTTCTATAGAAAGTTGTGATAAACCGGGTTATCGCTTTCGTTCACATAGGCGTAACCCAGTTCGTCGAGAAAGTTCTGTAATTGCTCATGTTCGGTGCCTGGAACCTCCAGGCCGACGAGCACGCGGCCATAGGCGGCACCATGATTGCGGTAATGGAACATGGAGATGTTCCAGCGTCCGGCGGATTGGGTCAGGAATTTGAGCAAGGCGCCGGGGCGCTCGGGGAACTCGAAGCGGTAAATCACTTCATCGTGCACCCTTTCGCTCCGTCCGCCGACCATGTGGCGGACATGCAGCTTGGCCAGTTCATTGTCCATCAAATTGAGTACCGCGTAGCCATCATCAGCCAGTTCTTTGAGCAGATCATCCATTTCGGCGATATCGCGGATGGATGCGCCGACAAAGACATGGGCCGCCTTTCTGCTGGACAGGCGATAGTTGAACTCGGTGATGTTGCGGTCGCCCAGCATTCGACAGAAGCGTAGAAATGCGCCCGGCTGTTCGGGAATAGTGACGGCGAACAACGCCTCCCGCTTTTCGCCCATCTCCGTGCGTTCGGCAACATGCCGCATGCGATCAAAATTCATATTCGCGCCGCTGTTGATGCAGGCCAGCACCTTGCCTTGTATACCTTCACGCGCTACATATTTTTTCATACCGGCCACGGCGAGTGCCCCGGCTGGTTCGACAATGGAGCGGTTTTCGTCGAAAACGTCCTTGATGGCAGCGCAGATTTCGTCGGTATCCACGAGAATGATTTCATCGACATACTGGCGCACCAGATCGAAGGTGTGTTTGCCGACCTGTTTTACCGCAACGCCGTCGGCAAAAATGCCAACCTGCGGCAGTACGATACGTTCCCCAGCGGCGATGGAGTCGTGCATGGCTGCCGAATCCACCGGTTCCACGCCGATGATTTTGGTGTTTGGAGAATAGTGCTTGAGATACACGGCGATGCCGGCAATCAGGCCACCGCCACCAATGGGCACAAACACTGCATTCATATCGTTGCTGGTCTGGCGCAGCATCTCTTCGGCAATCGTACCCTGACCGGCGATGACCTGTGGATCATCATAGGGGTGGACGAAATGCATGCCGGTTTCTTTGCAAAGCTTTTCGGCATGCTTGGATGTGTCCGAATAGGAATCACCGGCCAGAATGACCTCGGCCCCCATGGCGCGGACAGCATGCACCTTGATATCAGGCGTGGTCGTCGGCATGACGATGGTGGCCTTGCAACCGCGATGTGTTGCACTCATGGCCACGCCCTGAGCATGATTGCCGGCCGAGGCGCAGATCACGCCCTTGGCGCATTCCGCATCACTCATCTGTGCGATTTTATTGTAGGCGCCGCGCAGCTTGAAAGAAAACACCGGTTGCATGTCTTCGCGCTTGAGTAAGACTTCGTTGTGCAGTCTGATTGAGAGACGTGGGGCCGGTTCAAGCGGCGTCTCGCGGGCGATATCGTAAACCCGGGCGTGTTCGATGGCATCAAGGTATAAATCAGACATGCGAACTTATAGCATGCGGATTGGTATCGCGGAAGAAAAACCGTTGACAGGAGGCGGCCATCACTAGCGAAAACAGTCTGGATCGTGGCCTGCTATACAGCGAGGCGTGTTTTGAAACGATGCGTGTTATCAAGGGTGAAATCTTTGCCTGGCAGGCACATGTGGATCGTCTACGGCAGGGTCTTGCTGCCTTTGAATTGGAATGCCCGAGCGGGCTTTTACCGCGCTGTATTCAGGCGGCCAAAGAGGCCGGAGAGGACGCACTGCTGCGATTGACGGTAAGTGGAGGGGAAGCACCGCGTGGTTTGCTAGTCGATGGAGAAAGACAACCGCAAGTGCATATACAGGCGTGGCCGTATCGCCCGGTAAGTCATGCGCTTGCCTTGCATACGCTGGACTGGCCGCTCGGCGGCATGGCTCGAATAGCCAAATTCGCTGCTGACTATGCGTATACCATTCGCCTGCTGCATCAGGCCAGGCGCGAGGGCACGCTTCCGGAGGGGGATCAGGCACTGTTTACACATCAGGGTGATCTTCTGTGTATGGAAACGGGGAATATCATGCTGTTGCTGGATGGTGAGTGGGTGACCCCAGACAGCGAGGCGCTGTTGCCGGGAGTGGTCCGTGGAGCATTGCTTGAAGCCGGAGTGCTGCGTGCCTGCCGATGTTCTGTCGATTACTTGCCGATGTGTGAAGCGATGGCCGTGTGTAATAGCGGTTGTTTCGTAAGGCCGGTCGCCAAGATAAATGGTCGTCAGTTAGATGTGAGGGCCGATCGTTTTGTTTCTTTAGTCGAAGCCTTGCAAGGAAAGCCGGGCGTACCGGCGCAACTGTGATGCAAAGGCCGATACAGAGCGTGACGCAGAGGGGCTTCATCGCCTTAGGCTTGGTGGTGACCATGGCACTGGGCGTGATTGGCTTATTTTATTTCCAGTTCAAGGTGCCCGTGCATCCGCCCGAGGAGGTTGTGCTGGAAATTGCGCCCGGCACGCCCAGCGGCGCCATTGCGCGCCGGCTTGAATCCGCCGGGGTGATTCGCTCGGCGAGGATGTTCCTGCTGATGGCGCGCATGCGTGGCGATGCCGGCCGCTTGCAGAGCGGCGAATATCGTTTTGTGAAGCCAGTCACCTTACCCGAGGTTATGCACAGACTGCACAAGGGCGATGTGTTGCTACACCGGGTGACCGTTCCTGAAGGGCTGCGCAGCGACGAGGTGCTGAACTTGCTCGCTGAACACACGGCTACCGACGCAGCCCGCTGGCGCGAGGCTCTCGGGACCCTGCTCGACGGCAAGGAGAGTGAAGGTTTGCTGCTTCCGGAGACATATACCTATCGCAAGCCTGTGCGACCCAGGGCCATCCTGCTGGATATGTTCAGGGCACAGGATGTGCTGCTGCAATTGTTATTGCCCACATGGCTGGATGCGCAGCAACTTCGTGTTGTTGCATCCATCATCGAGAAAGAAACAGCAGTGGATGCGGAGCGCCCCTTGGTTGCCGCTGTGATTCGCAATCGGCTTGAGAGGCGCATGGCCCTGCAAATGGACCCGACCGTGATTTACGGGCTGTGGCATGAGGATGGAAATTTCTCCGGCAATATACGCAAGGGCGACCTGCGACGTGATTCACCCTGGAATACCTATACGCGTAAGGGCCTGCCACCCACGCCGATCTGCAACCCCGGCGCCGCCTCCTTGAGTGCAGCAGCCCATCCTGCGGATGTCGAATACCTGTATTTTGTGGCCGATGGCAGCGGCGGGCATGCCTTTGCTTCCAGTCTTGAAGAGCACAATGCCAATGTTCGTCGGTGGATGAAGCTGGAGAGGCAGCGATGAGGGGTAATACTGAGGCCAGCGATGTGATGATCGTGCGCATCGGCTTGCCTGATCGCGCTGTGGTGCGCTTTCAGGGCATGCTGATGGCCGAGGACGGGCTGGCGACCATGCGTGGTCAGAAGGGTGGAACGGGAGAGCTTGAGCTGTGGAGTACGTGGGCGCAGGAGGAGGCCTTGGATGAGTGGCTGCAATCTCTACCGGGTAGTCTGGAGCTCAGGGTGCTTGAACGCTATGCTTTTGAACCCGATGCAGCTGTTGCAGCGCATGGAAGCAGAGGAGCGGCATGAGCGGACATTTTATTACATTTGAAGGTGTGGATGGTTGCGGCAAGACAACCCAGAGACGTTTAACTGCAGCATGGTTGCGCGACAAAGGATTTGATGTGCTGGAAACATTTGAACCCGGCGATACCCCTCTGGGTGCGCAAATACGTTCCCTATTGCTCAGTGGTGAACATATACCCGCCGCCGAGACCGAATTGATGCTCTTCCTTGCGGATCGTACGCAGCATGTTCGCGAAGTGATTCAGCCTGCACTGCAACGCGGCGCGATTGTTCTCTGTGATCGCTACACCGATTCGACGCGCGCCTATCAACTGGCCGGCAGGGCGCTTGATACCCCCATGCAGGAGAAACAGCTTGAAGACATGCTGCAGGTAGCAGAGTTGGGGTTTAGTCCTGAGATCACCCTGTGGTTCGATATTCCGGTTGAGGATGCACTAGGAAGAATGCGTGGTCGCGTTGCATCAGGTGAGGCGGCCACCCGCCTGGATGAAGAGAAGCGAAGCTTTCACGAGAAGGTGAGGGATGGGTTTGCCACGATACATGCAGCCCGGCCGGAGCGCGTGCGGCGAGTGGAGGCGGGTGCCGATGCCGCGTCCGTACAACAACTGGTTCGTAAAACGCTTGCCGGATTGATTGGGTGAGTGATTCCCCGAAAGAGCCTTTAAGCCCTGTTCTCGGGCATGATGTGGTGCGGCAAAGCTTTGCCGGCTTGCTTGGCAAAGGCAAGTTGCATCATGCATGGCTGCTGCACGGTCCTGCAGGCATCGGCAAACGCATGCTGGCGCAGGCGCTTGCTGCGGATTACCTATGCGAAGCCAATCGCTCGGGAGACACGATGCGTCCGGCCTGTGGGGAATGCCACGGCTGTCGCATGATGGCGGCGGGTAGCCATCCGGATTTCATCCTGCTGGAGCGCGAATTCAACGATAAAACGAAGCGTCTGAACAGAGACGTCAACATTGCACAGGTGCGCAACATGCTTGGCTTCCTGTCGCTTAGCGGCGCTGAATCTTCACGCCGCGTGGCCCTGATTGGCGAGGCTGGCCGACTCAATGGTCAGGCTGCCAATGCCATGCTCAAGGGCTTGGAGGAGCCGGCAGCCGGCAGTCTGCTGCTGCTGGTGTGTGAGGATGCGCTTGCCTTGCCTGCAACGGTTCGTTCGCGCTGTATGCTGCAATTCTTAAGCCCGCTGAATGAAGCCGATATGCAGACGGTTCTTAGCGACATAAAGATTCCACCGGATGCGCTTGATTTTGCTTTGCAATTGGCCGATGGCCAGCCTGGCAAAGTGGCTGCGCTGGTCGATGAACAGGTTGCCGAGGCCTTGCTTGGCTGGAATGAACTGCTCAGCAATCCCGCGACGCTGGATATCGGACGGGCGCAGCAATGGATTACTCGACATGTGCAGCAGGTACCGCATGATTTGATTGTTGATGTGGTGCTCAATGCGGCCCGACCATTGATGCTGCGGGCTGGTGATACACTGTCTATGGATGCCGTATTTGAGGCGGCACGGCAATTGGCAGCTTGGCCACAAGAGGTGCTGCGCCGTACGCTCAGGCCGGGGCCGACGCTACTGGCGCACATGCTTGCTCTGCGGGTAGCCTTGCGCGAACTAAATACAAAAGAAGCCGCCTGAAACACCCCACAGGAAGAAATGATGCAGACCTATTATGTAAGCACACCGATTTATTATGTGAATGACAAGCCGCATGTAGGCCATGCCTACACCACCATTGCCGCCGATGTGCTGGCTAGGCACAACCGGCTTTCTGGCCGCGATGTGCTTTTCCTGACCGGTGTGGACGAACATGGGCAGAAGGTGGAACAGGCAGCGAACGAGCGCGGTATCACGCCAGCTGCATTGGCCGATTCGGTGGTTGATGATTATCGTAGCCTGTGGCCCTCGCTGGAAATATCCAACGATGATTTTGTCCGCACCTCCGAGGAACGACATAAGAAGGCGGTATGGGAAATGTGGCGACGGCTGGATGCTGCGGGAGCCATCTACAAGGGTTTTTACGAAGACCTGTATTGCGTGCCTTGCGAAACCTACTGGACCGCGACCCAGCTTAAGGACGCGGGACACGCCGATGACAAGCGCTGCCCGGATTGCGACCGATCTGTGGAGCAGGTGAAAGAGGAGTCTTATTTCTTTCGTCTCGGTAACTATCAGGAAGCCTTGCTGAAACATATCCATGATAATCCGGATTTCATCGGCCCTGAGTCACGGCGCAACGAGGTGCTGCGTTTTGTCGAGGGTGGGCTGCGTGATTTGTCAGTTTCGAGGACAACCTTCTCCTGGGGTATTCCGGTTCCCGGCGATGAAGCGCATGTGATTTATGTGTGGATTGATGCGCTGACCAACTACCTGACGGGCGCAGGTTTTCCGGATGGTGATATGAAATACTGGCCGTGCGATGTGCATCTTATTGGCAAGGACATTCTGCGCTTTCATGCGGTGTACTGGCCGTGCATGTTGCTGGCCGCCGGCATACCGCTGCCCAAGCGTGTTTATGCTCATGGCTGGTGGACAGTGGAAGGCGAAAAGATGAGTAAATCCAAGGGGAATGCCCTTCAGCCCGCCAAACTGCTCGAAGAGTTTGATGCCGATACCATTCGCTATTTCATGCTGCGTGAAGTGCCTTTCGGGCATGATGGCGACTTCTCCTTTGCTGCCTTAAAAAACCGATATAATACGGAACTGGCCAACGATTTTGGCAATCTCCTGAACCGCAGCCTGTCCATGCTGCACAAGTATCAGGATGGGGTTCTGACTACGCTGGGCAGTGAGGAAGCCATGGATCGCGAACTGGTTGCGGCTATCGAGGGTATGCAGCGCGGTGTGGAAGAAACCATGGGGCGTCAGGCCTTTCATGAGGCATTGGAGCATATTCATGCTGTGGTCCGGCATGGCAATCGCTATGTTGAGGACAATGCACCCTGGGCACTCTTTAAGCAGGGTGAAACCGAACGGCTTGCAACGGTGCTCTATCATCTCGTTGAGTCCTTACGCCTGATTATGCTGCAGCTTTCCCCCTTCATGCCGGTGAAGTGTGCAACGATGTTGGGCCAGATACTCAATGAAGATGTGAGTATTGAGGAACTGTCGCTTTCAAGCCACGGTGGCTGGGGACTGCTATCTGCAGGGCATGCCTGTGCCAAGCCGGTACCGGTATTTCCGCGTCTGGAATAGTCCGTTATCGGCTAAGGCTTACTGCAATCGGTGATTGCCAATTTTACCAAGTAGTAGCAAACTGAAGCGATGCCGCGCAAGTTCATTAAACGCTACATGCCAGACCCGCGAAAGATTAAGGAGCAGAAGTGCCTGCGTTTCCTTGGCACCTGCCTGCATAATCCTTCACTCTGGCATCTCAATCGGCATTCGGTGGCCGGTGCTTTTTTCATCGGACTGCTCTGCGCCTATATGCCGATACCCTTCCAGATGGTGCTTGCCGCGTTCATGGCTATTGCTCTGCATGTAAACATTCCCATTTCGGTGACTCTGGTTTGGCTGACCAATCCTTTGACCATGCCGCCGCTGTTCTATTTTGCCTACGAAATCGGCCAGAAGATTCTCGGTATGCCCGACACAGAGGATTTTGATTTTGAGCCCAGTCTGGAATGGATGACCAATCTTTTTGCCAACAATTGGGAGCCGTTCCTGCTTGGTTGTCTGGTGTGCGGTCTGGCACTGGGCCTGGTCGGTTATTTCTCCATTCATATCGTCTGGCGGGCTTATGTCAGTTACCGCTGGCGCTATCGCCGCAATAAGTGCGCTTCCGTTGCAGGTGCTGACGCCTCGGCGACTACGACTTCAAACTCTCAGACTGATTCCATTCATCCCTGATTTTTTTGCTCGACCCGCTGCAACAAAGTATTCAACAACACATCAAGCGTCATGACAGCAGCTTTGAGTTGCGTTCTGCGCATGCCATCGCTGGCGGCAGTATCAATCGTGCCTTGCGCTTCGAGGGCTTTAAGCGCAGCTATTTCGTCAAATTGAATCGCGCCGATTGGGCTGCAATGTTTGTGGCTGAAGCCATGGGCCTCGATGCCTTGGCTGAGGCACATGCAGTACGCGTGCCGGGCGCGATATGCCACGGTGTGGAAGGTGATACGGCCTTTCTGGTCTGCGAGTGGCTCAATCTTTCTTCTCCAGCCAGGGACAGCGCTGTGCTTCTCGGCCGGCAATTGGCCGAACTGCATCGGCATTCCCAGGATTGTTTCGGCTGGAAGCAGGACAACACCATCGGTTCCACGCCACAGATCAACACGCCTGAAAATGACTGGTGTGTATTCTGGCGGGAAAAGCGTCTGGGCTTTCAGCTTGAGCTTGGTGCGAAGAACGGTTTTCCCGTGAGCCTGTTGAGCAAGGGTGAACAGCTGATGGGCGCATTGGATGGTTTATTGAGGGGGCATCAAGTCCAAGCATCATTGCTGCATGGGGACTTGTGGGGCGGCAACTGGGGTGTGGACGAGAGTGGAGATCCGGTGTTGTTCGATCCGGCTGTGTATTATGGAGATCGCGAAGCGGATATTGCCATGACGGAACTGTTCGGCGGCTTTCCCGAGGCCTTCTATGCAGCCTACAGGGAAGCTTGGCCACAGGATGCAGGCTATGCGGTGCGTAAGCATTTATACAATCTCTATCACATCCTCAATCACGCCAACTTGTTTGATAGCGCGGGGGGCGGGGGCTATGCCTCTCAGGCCGAGTCCATGATAGATAGCCTGCTGGCCGAGATCGCCTGAGATGCGTTGGCCGAGTTTGTTGTCAGGGTTGTTTCAGGATTTTAGTCAGAAGAAGGGACAAAAAAATACGGGGCGCAAAACGCCCCGTATTGAATCTGTTGTTACTCAGACTGGATGTGCTGATCAGTCGAGATGTTCGTTAATGAGTTCTTCCAGCTTGGCCTTGTTGATAGCGCCTACCTTGGTTCCCTGCACATTACCGCCACTGAACAGCATCAGGGTAGGAATGCCACGCACGCCGTATTTACCGGGTGTGTTGGGATTGTCATCGATGTTGATCTTGGCGATGGTGATTTTCCCTTCCATCTCACTGGCTACTTCATCGAGAATGGGTGCAATCTGTTTGCACGGGCCACACCATGGCGCCCAGAAATCCACCAGCACGGGGCCGGATGCATTCAAAACATCGCTTTCAAAGCTGTCGTCGCTAACATTGGTGATGTGTTCAGATGCCATTATCATGCCTCACTTTGTAAAATCAGTTGAAGAGCAACGGTAGCGTCACAGAGGGGTCAGCGTCAACCATGTCGAAAGCATTAACGGAGAAAATCACCCGGCAGATCGAGGATAAGCAAGGCTGGATATCCTTCGAGGATTTTATGCGCCAGGCGCTGTATGCGCCGGGAATGGGTTATTATGAAACGGGTCAGGTATTCGGTGCAGAGGGTGATTTTATTACCGGCGTGGATACCGGCCCCTGGCTGGCGCTCGGTTTTGCCGATCTGATCGAGTGGGGATGGCACCAGCTTGGCGAGCCCGATGTCTGGACCTTGGTCGAACAGGGCGGTGGCGAGGGGCGACTGCTGAGCGATGTGGTGAACCTGCTGAGCGAGAAGAACATGGACATGCCATCGAGCGTCTATGCGATAGAGCGAAGCACGCAAATGGGACAGCGGCAGCAACAGGCCTATGCTGGATTGGGTGTGGATGTGCAGCAGTTCAGTAGTCTGGATGAGCTACCGCTTGGCGAGAACGTATTGTATTTCTGCAATGAATTGCCTGATGCATTTCCGGTTTCCTGTTTTGCATGGCGGGATGGAAAGATGGTCGAGCGTGGGGTGGGGCTTGGAGATGAGGGGAAAATCATCTGGCAGGACGCGCCCAAGGGTCGGAAATCAGATTTCCCCGAAATTAAGCAGGCTCTCAAGGCAGTTTGGCCTGAGGGTTATATCAGCGAATGGAATCCGCATCTTGCCGGCTGGCAGGCGGATATCGCACGCATTATGCAGCGAGGCTTTGTCTTCTGTGTGGATTACGGCTTTGCGCAGTCGGAGTATTACCGTGCGCAGCGTGTCGAAGGCACATTGCTGGCGCATTTGAAGCATGAGCCGGTGAGCGATGTATTAAGCGATCCGGGCAGCCGCGATATCACCGCGCATATCGATTTTTCGACCCTTGCCAGAGCTGGGCGCGAGGTCGGTTTGGATATGACATGCTGGATGGCGCAGGGCGCATGGCTGGCGCAGAGCCCTGCTGTGCAGCAGATGATTCAACAGGCGGTCATGCAGCAGGATGAGCAGGGCGTAGCCATCATGGCCGCGGCCAAGCGCATGCTTTTGCCGCAAGGCATGGGCGAATTGTTCAAACTCAGCATCCAGAGCAAGGGCATCGAAACCAAGGGTGTTGAGATAACCGCACCCGACTATCTGACCTCCTTCAATCGCGTCGATGCACTGGCCCTGGACGATGCCTGATACGCAGCAGGGCAAGGTCGAGGCATTGCTGCCCGGTGGAGAGGCCTTGGTGCGCTTGACCGACGGCGTGATGCTGGCCGCCAACGGCGTGCCCGGTGACCGGGTAGAAATACAGCCTGTCGAACGCAGGCGAGGTGCACCGCGCGGCAATATCGTTGGTCTTCTGGAGGCATCACGCATGCGCGTGAAGCCCGATTGTTCGGTCGCCACAGATTGCGGCGGCTGTGCTTTGCAGTGTGTGGAGCTTGAAGCGCAGGCGGAGATCAAATCGGACTGGGTTTTCAAAGCGTTCAAGACATTCATGCATGACAACAGCGAATGGATGCCGGTGCAGGGTGCGCCGCTGTTCGGCATGCGGCGGCGGGCACGTTGGCATCGTTCTCAGGATAAGAATGGGGTGTTTCTAGGCTTTCGCGCGCGCAGCTCGCATCGAGTGGTGCGCAGCGAGGCCTGCCTGGTGGTGCATCCGGATATGGATGCTTTGCGCCTGCGCATCGAGTCGCTTGTTCCACCGTTTGTTGAAGCCGTGCGCATGACGCGTCTGTCCGACGGCATGCATGTGGTATTCGAGGCGGGCGAGGGGTGTGAAATCCCCCCTGATGCATTCACCCCATGTCTGGATGCCATGGCCGATGTGGCACTGACCATCCAGCCGTGGTTACGTGCCGGTGTGGTGCTGCGTCCGCTGCGTAAGCCCGTGCATATCCTGCATGACCGTCTGCCTGCCGGTGAGGCATGGGTGGAACTGGCGGTAGGTCCTGTGGATTTTGTGCAGGGGCATGCTGTGGGTAATGAGCAGATCCTGCGCCAGATACAGATATGGGCCGGGGAGCCGCGGAGAATCGCTGATCTGTTTTGCGGCATTGGCAATCTTTCCCTGCCGTTGGCTCTCGCTTGCGGGGCCGAGGTTTATGGTGCCGATATGGCCGAATCAAGCATTCGGCAGGCACGCAGCAATGCCAAGGCCTTGGGTGTGAAAGGGAAATTCGAGGCGCTCAACCTGTTTGGCAAGATGAACACGGAACATTATGCCGGAGCCGATGTCTTGTTGCTTGATCCGCCGCGCAAGGGTGCGCGGGCGGTATGCAAGGCTATGGGGGGCTTGTTGC
>Ga0316187_10000831_pt1 | contig 25475 bp, 29 predicted proteins | sample CroRivburrow1_MG_FD_204927 | JGI IMG/M metagenome (GOLD analysis project Ga0316187, IMG submission 204927) | Coastal sediment microbial communities from Maine, United States - Cross River worm burrow 1 | ecosystem: Environmental > Aquatic > Marine > Coastal > Sediment | place: USA: Maine...
AGCCTTAAAGTCTGTGCCTTCAGCTGCAAGACGAGCCAATGTGTTCTTTACAACCTGTAAAGATACATCAGCCTTCTGCAGGCGACGACGAAGGTCTCCCATCTGGGAAACTGTCAATCCACGGTAGTGGGTTACCACACCCGAAGTTGACTCAGACCAGGCAGCATGAAGATCGTCAACAACACTTTGTTTGTCTTCTCGATTCACTTCTACCCCCTTGCTTTATTCGATCCGCGCAAGCGAGCTCACACTCCATCTATGCAGGATAGTCTTTCAACCGATTAAGCTTCACCTCTAAAGGTTCGGCTCCAGCAGTCTTGGACGGATCGTTTTTTTAGCCTTATCTCTCTTTCGAAAGTTAAGGCTAACTTTTTGCCACCCATCCCCTGATTAAAAGATCAGGGTAGCTATCTCTATTTTCCGGAAGCTCTTTTGAAGCTCCCACCCGGCCATGGAAGGCCGGCTTTAGTCATCTTTCGGATTTCACAAAATTCGAAAGATGAAAAAGCGAAAGGCACGGATGCCTTTCGCGCATCTCATTAAAGCGTAGTTACATCCAAACGAACGCCAGCACCCATAGTGGACGAGACAGTCGCGCTCAACATGTAGCGACCTTTTGCTGAAGCAGGCTTCAAACGATTCAGTTCAGAAACCAGGTAGTCGATATTCTCAATCAGCTTTGCTGCATCAAATGAACGCTTACCAATCGGTGCATGAATCACACCTGCCTTATCTACACGCACTTCAATCTGACCTGACTTGATAGCGCCAACGGCTTTAGTCACGTCCATAGTCACTGTGCCAAGCTTAGGGTTTGGCATCAGTCCACGAGGACCAAGGACACGACCCAACTGGCCGACCTGTGCCATCATGTCCGGTGTAGCAACCACACGATCAAAGTCCATGAATCCTTCTTTAACCTTGGCAACAAGGTCCTCTGCACCAACAAAATCAGCGCCGGCTTTCTCTGCTTCTTCAGCCTTAGGGCCTTTTGCAAACACAGCAACACGTGCTGTCTTACCAGTTCCGTTTGGAAGAGATACAGAGCTACGAACCATCTGGTCTGCATGACGAGGGTCAACGCCCAGCTTGATGGCAACATCAACTGATTCATCAAATTTTGCAGCTGGCTGCGAAAGAATCACACCTACTGCATCAGTAATATTTACTGGTTCATTTGGTAGAGCCTCGGTAGAAGCCTTCATACGTTTAGAAATCTTAGCCATGATACGCCCCCTTAACCTTCAACATCCAGGCCCATGGAACGGGCTGTGCCTTCAATAATTTTTGCGCCTGCTTCTGCATCATAGCAGTTCAGGTCTACCATCTTCGCTTCAGCAATCTCGATAAGCTGCGCACGGGTAACCGTACCAACCTTAATCTTGTTAGGCTCACCACTACCCTTCTGGATTTTAGCTGCCTTTTTCAGCAGTACTGATGCAGGTGGAGTCTTGATTTCAAAATCAAACGATTTGTCTGCGTAAACGGTAATCACCACTGGAAGCGGCATACCTTTTTCCATCTCCTGTGTACGTGCATTAAACGCCTTACAGAATTCCATGATGTTTAGACCAGCCTGACCAAGGGCCGGACCAACCGGCGGAGCCGGGTTTGCACCGCCAGCTGCTACCTGCAGCTTGACGAGTTTCTCAATCTTCTTTGCCATTATATATCTCCATGGGTTTCAGACATCCTGTCTTTCACCTGTATTCGAGAGCTGCGTACAGCTCACTCCCACACTTTAAGTGGTGACTTCTCACATCCTGCGAGAAGGTCGGCTGCGGGCTCCTGCCCTTCGCCTCTAATCGCTTCGCAAGAACGCGGTCTTGCTTCGCTTACGAGCTCATCTACATTCGCTCGCCCCACTTCCTGTGGGGGTCGGGCAGTCTTTTGAACCACCCTCCCGCATATGGATGTGCGGCTTTAGTGAGTTAACGGGAAATCACATTTTCCGTTAACGTCAAAAACAATTGGCACGGATGCCAATTGCGTATCAGATCAAGATTTCTCGACCTGAATATAATCCAGCTCTACCGGTGTAGGACGACCGAAGATACTAACGCTGACTTTCAGCTTAGCTTTATCTTCCATCACCTCTTCAACAACACCGTTAAATGATGCAAACGGACCATCCATCACACGAACCGAATCACCGATATCAAACATCACCTTAGGTTTAGGATGCTCAATACCCTCTTCAATCTGATGAACCAGTGCATCGACTTCATGCTGTGGCATCGCTCTTGGCTTACCGCCTGAACCGAGGAATCCACTTACCTGACGCGTACTCTTAACGATGTGCCAAGTCTCATCATTCATCTCCATCTCAACCAGGATATAACCTGGAAAAAACTTACGCTGACTGGTTACCTTCTGACCCTCTTTCAGTTCAACCACCTCTTCACGAGGCACCATGATCTCACCAAAGCTATCAGTCAGCCCTGCTCGCTCTGCGTTTTCACGCAGCATCGCTTGAACCTTGTCTTCAAAGCCCGAATAGGCCTGAACTACGTACCACTGCTTAGCCATTAGATCACCTTCTGTACAAGCCAACTAAGACCTGAATCAACCAACCAGAGGAACAGCGACACAAAAAGAACCATCACCACAACCATCAATGTGGCCTGCATGGCTTCTTTACGCTCAGGCCAGACCACTTTCTTGGCCTCAACCTGAACTTCTCGCATAAATTTCTGCATATCTGCTACACGACTCATCGTAAGTTCCTCTTCACCTTTAAATCCTCTGCCATCTCTTTTTTATAAAAAGTGGCAGGCCAGGAGGGGCTCGAACCCCCGACACCCGGTTTTGGAGACCGGTGCTCTACCAACTGAGCTACTGGCCTAGAATTACGAAATTTTGGTCTCTTTATGTGCCGTATGTTTGCGACAAGAGTTGCAGTACTTTCTCAACACCAGTTTTTCAGTGCTTGTACGTTTGTTCTTATCAGTTGTGTAGTTGCGACGCTTGCAATCTTCACAAGCCAAAGCCAACAGGTCACGCATATCTAATCTCCAGTGACAGAAAAGCGGCAGTAGTGAAATTCACTACCGCCGCCCTGCATTTTTTTCTTTCTTATTTACGCTGTGATAGCGGTGACGACACCGGCACCAACAGTACGGCCACCTTCGCGAATTGCGAAACGTAGCTCTTTATCCATTGCGATCGGTGTGATCAGCTCAACATCCATTGAGATGTTATCACCAGGCATCACCATCTCTGTTCCTGATGGAAGCTCTACAGATCCTGTCACGTCAGTTGTACGGAAGTAGAACTGTGGACGGTAGCCGTTGAAGAATGGTGTATGACGACCACCCTCTTCCTTGTTCAGGATATAAGCTTCTGCCTTGAACTTGGTATGAGGAGTGATTGAACCCGGCTTAGCCAGAACCTGACCACGCTCAACATCTTCACGCTTGGTGCCACGAAGAAGAACACCAACGTTGTCGCCTGCTTCACCACGATCAAGCAGCTTGCGGAACATCTCAACACCGGTACAAGTTGTCGTTGCAGTATCTTTAACGCCTACGATCTCAAGATCGTCACCAACGTTAACAACGCCAGCTTCAATACGGCCGGTTACTACAGTACCACGACCGGAGATTGAGAAAACATCTTCGATTGGCATGATGAAAGCTTTATCTACATCACGTGCAGGCGTAGGAATATACTCATCAACTGCAGCCATCAGCTTCAGAATTGATGGCATGCCGATATCAGACTCATCGCCTTCAAGTGCTTTCAGTGCAGAACCTGTGATGATCGGAGTGTCATCACCCGGGAAATCGTATGAATCAAGAAGTTCGCGAACTTCCATCTCTACAAGCTCAAGAAGCTCTTCATCATCAACCTGGTCTGCCTTGTTTAGATAAACTACCAGGTGAGGTACGTTTACCTGACGGGCAAGAAGTACATGCTCGCGAGTCTGTGGCATTGGGCCATCAGCTGCTGATACTACTAGAATACCGCCGTCCATCTGTGCAGCACCAGTGATCATGTTCTTAACATAGTCAGCATGGCCAGGGCAATCTACGTGAGCGTAGTGACGGTTCGCTGTCTCATACTCAACGTGTGCTGTCGCAATCGTGATACCACGCTCGCGCTCTTCAGGCGCACCATCAATGTCGCCGTAATCTTTAAACTCAGCTCCACCAGTCAGTGAAAGAACCTTAGTGATTGCTGCAGTCAATGTAGTCTTACCATGATCCACGTGACCAATCGTTCCGATGTTCACATGCGGCTTATTACGCTCAAACTTTTCCTTGGACATTTCCCATCTCCATTCATCATTTTATTCTATATCTTTCGATGCCTTCGTCTGCATTATATATAACACACACTCAACACCTAAACTCTGGAGCCCAGGGCGGGAATTGAACCCGCGACCTCATCCTTACCAAGGATGTGCTCTACCCCTGAGCTACCTGGGCCAACTTACATCCAGCAAAAAGCTGGAGCGGGTGGCGGGAATCGAACCCGCGTCATCAGCTTGGAAGGCTGAGGTTCTACCATTGTACCACACCCGCAGTCACCAAGGCCCAGGCCTCAGTCAATTAGCTGGTGGAGAGGGTAGGATTCGAACCTACGTAGGCGTAGCCAGCAGATTTACAGTCTGCCCCCTTTAGCCACTCGGGAACCTCTCCCAACTATCGCTCCACCCAAGCACGGCTAAAAAGCCAACTACAAAGGGCGCGCGATAATGCCCGATTGCCTCACTGTGTCAATCAGTGCTTGCAATCGAGACAAAAATGGAGCCGGCAACAGGAGTCGAACCCGTGACCTGCTGATTACAAATCAGCTGCTCTACCAACTGAGCTATGCCGGCCAAATCAATAACGATGGGCGGCGCATCTTACCCAGACGAAAGACAAACTCAAGCGTTAGAATAATATCGGTGCACAAGCACCTGAAAAGACAAGCTCAATTAGCATCAACCATGATTAAATTAAAGTAGTAAGAAAGCTTTAAGCAGCAACAAAAACGGCCCCGCTCCCACAACTAAAGTCGGAGCTGGTAAGGCTTAGGCAAAGAGGTCCAGCTTCGAGCCCGTATAATCCCCCGATGCGCGTCGGCCGCCATGAAGATCATAGGTCAAAACGGGCTTTGCAGATGGCGGCGAATAGGCGTTGCGAAACTGGCCTCTGTTGGACAGCTCAACCGGTGGAACCACTGTTGGCGAAGGAGCCACAACAGCAGCCTCTATAACAGGCGGCTGTGCCGGCGGCGCAACCACCGCAGCAGGACCTCGATCCACATGTAACATCACACCAAACGTAACAGCCATAACGCTACTCTAACGTCAAAAGATTAAAAATTCCTGTATTCAGGATCACAACAACCGAAAATATATAACTTACTACTTACGAACGGAGTGCTTCAATTCCTCTTCGAATTCGTTCCATCGACTCATCTCTGCCCAGCAGTTCAAGCGTCAGATCAATCGGTGGTGATACCTGCACCCCCGCCACAAGAATGCGGATCGGCTGAGCCAGCTTGCCCATATTCATCTCTGCCGCCTCACAGATCGAAGCAATTAACCCGTGCGCTGCTTCGCCACTCCATTCAGGCAGTGCGTCAACCTGTTCAACAAATGTATCCAGCAGAGGCCATGTCGCATCTTTGAAATTCTTTTTCACAGCCTTCTCATCATAACTTGTCGGTGCTTCGTAGAAAAAACGTGCGCCACTGGCCAGGTCAACAAGGTTTCTGGAACGCTCTTGTAGTGATTCAATCACCGGCACCAGACTTGGCCCATTCGATAGGTCAACACTGAGCAATGGCGTAACAGCTTCCACTAACGATTCAGGAGAACCTTCCCGCAGGTAGTGCCCATTCAACCAATCCAACTTCTGCTGATCAAAACGTGCGGGCGCTTTACCCACCTGTGCCAGGTCGAAAAACTCGATGAGCTGTGCTTCGGAGAACACCTCATCATCACCGTGCGACCAACCCAAGCGCGCCAGATAATTGTTTACGGCCGCAGGCAGATAACCTTGTTCACGGTATTCAGTAATCGCCACAGCACCATGCCGTTTGGACATCTTGGCACCATCCGGGCCATGAATCAGTGGGATATGCGCAAACTGCGGAATCGGCAGCCCTAGCGCCTCATACAACTGAATCTGTCTCGGCGTATTATTTAGATGATCAGAGCCGCGCACCACGTGAGTGATCGCCATGGCGGAATCATCAGCTACCACTGCTAAATTATAGGTTGGTGTACCATCACTACGAACCAGAATCAGATCATCAAGCTCTTCATTAGGAAAACAGACATCACCCAGGACCAGATCACGCACCATGGTCTCCCCCTCATCGGGAGAGCGGAACCTGATCACAAACGGTTGATCGGAAGGGCGATCGGAACGGTGGCGGCACCGGCCATCATACATCGGCTTTTTGCCTGCAGCACGCTGCGCTTCCCGCATCTCATCGAGCTCATCTTTGCTGCAGTAGCAGCGGTAGGCATGACCCTCTTCGATCAACTGATCAACGGCCAGAATGTGTTCGTCCTGGCGTGAGGCCTGAAATACTGGCTCGCCATCCCAATCCAGCCCCAGCCATTTCATACCATCGAGAATGACCTGTGTGGCTTCGTCCGTAGAACGCTCTCGATCTGTATCTTCGATACGCAGCACAAATTCACCGCCCATGTGCCGAGCATAGAGCCAGGCAAACAGCGCTGTGCGGGCACCACCAATATGTAACATCCCGGTTGGGGAGGGTGCAAAACGGGTACGGACTGTCATCATTAAATCTCCGGAGGCCAAAACTTGGCCGCGAATCTAGCGCCTATCCTGTAAAGCGAAAGAGCTACTGCAATGTGTGAATACTAATTCCACCAACGCTCTCCGAGCTTCGATGCTCCTCTCCCGGCCTGACGGGGAATATCCTCGAAAGGGCTATGCCACGCTGATTCAGGAATTTTTCAATCAGATGCTGAGTATATCGGCTTCGTTCAGCCTGATGATCCCCCTCAGAACTTCCTCCAAATTGAGGGATCAACTCAATAGAGCTCTGTGGATTCTCGCGAAGATAGAGGATAATCTTTCTCAAGCGCACTCGCTCATTCTGTGAAAGCGTTCCTTTTTCGTGCAATCGAACTGATGAGAGAATATCACCATAGCTCTCGCCTGACTCAAGCGAGCGCCTCCCCTTCTTCAGCATCTCACTGTTTAACTGTTTCACAAACGCGCTCCCCAACGCCGCCCCTAGCTGACCCTGTTGATCAATGGGAATACGCAGTCGAATACGCCCCTCATTCTGTAATGTAGAAAAAATATCAAATGCGTTGAAACCAACCTTCTCAAGTAACGGGTCAATCTTCGATGCCGCCTGACCAAGTCCCCCACTCTGAAGGCGAAGATACCACATCCCCTTATAGTGACCGTCAGCGTTTCGTTTTATCGTAGCATCTGTATAGATACGGCCGCGAATGAGCTCCGTCACTCCAGAGACCTGAAGCCATTCATTCATAAAAAACGGCAACACATCCCGAACGGATATTTTTGCGCTGGTGATTTCCGGCAATACCGAATCCCATAAAAGATCGCCTTTCAGAGAGAGAGAGCCGCCTCCCAATCGCCCGTTAATATTGATTGGGGCTCGACTGTCTGGCTTCAGGTTTTCAATGTCGATGGTTATTTGATCCATCCAGACTGCCTCTTTATGTCCAACCGCCACCTCACCATCCGAGAGCGTCAAACTTTTCAGATGCCACGGCTCAGCTCCATCACTTTCAATCTCCGATAGGTCATGACTTACGCTTGCTTGATCCAAAGGTTGAAGTGCCGCCTGATATTTCCAGCCCTGAACATCCAGCTGGCGAATCAACTGATGTGGAATCCCTGACCCCACTCTTTCAAAATCAAACACTATTTTTTCGGCCTGCCACTGCTCGCCTTTATACGTAAGCGCTGCGGTTGATAGCTCAGCCCCACCACGACCTTCCCACGAACCGGGTCCAGCCAACAGTTTCAACTTCATACTGACGTTTCCAATCAAATCAGTTGCTGACTCTCTAATCTTTTTAGGCATCAATGGTCTGAAACGAACCAGCGATGCATTCTCTGCTGCCACCTCTATCGCCATACGGTTGTTATTATTTGCATCCCAATCTCCCTCTCCGAAAATACGCCAGCGCTCTTCGTCCCTGTTCCCATCTGAGGCGGCTGATTTCAGCGACAGTTTCATCCTGTGATTCTCTTTAACGGAAACGACACCTTTCATTTCAGGAACACGCAACACTCCCTGAGAAAGATGGAGGGCCGGGCGGACTCGGTTGAGTCCGATTTCGGCTGCCTTGATACTCCACAAAGGCTCTGAAAACTGGCCGCCCTGAGCATCAAAGCCAAAATCAGCATTGATCAGCTCCGCAGCCTTGATATCAATCAGCCGCTCCGGCCACTGCACAACGGCTTTGGTAACATGCACCTTTTCTACCTGCCACTCAGGAATTGTCCCGGCCTCTTCGGCTGCCTGCCCATAGCGAATCTGATCAAGATAAGTTTCGACGACGCCCATCTGCCATTTTTTCAAACTACCTGAAAAATTGATTGCCCCACTAAAGTTGCCCGACATCAGTTTTCGCCCCTGAAACTGCGGGGCATAATCAGTAAACATTGCAACAGGCCAGGCCGCACCATTCAGTTTCCCATGCCATTCACCCTCTTCAAACACACCATTCCATGTGACTTTTGAAGAGGGCAACACACCATTATCTTTATCTACAAATCGTGCTTCACCACTGAGGCTGTAGTAACCCGCATTTTCACTCTTTGGTGCCCAGCTAACAGTGCCGTTCAACTGTCCCGGCATTGATGCCATCCCCAGCAGTTTCTCCAAAAAGGGCTCAGCTCGCATGCCACTCCAGACCAGTTCGCCGGCAAATCTACTCGCATCACTCTTCAGACTCCTGCTGGCTACAACCCGAGCTTCACCATCCAGTCCGTAAATCAACGCCTCAACAACTCTCTCACCCGACAATATTTTACTATGTAGACGGGTCAGGTTCAGACTTACTGGCTGGCTCGGGAGTCCTGTATCAATATCCGGAAGAAGATTGAGTTTGGCATCATATATAGCGACCTGCTGAGCTGATCGCCAGAGCTGTCCAAACAGTAGAGGAAACTCGCTACCATCAGAAACAGAGCCCAGAACGCCTGCCTTCAAGCTTACATGCAGCCCTCTCATCTCAATACGTGTCACCGAAGGCTCACTGCTTGTAAGCGAGGAGAGGTTGCCATACAGAAACAGGTTGGGAGCATAGAGCTGAAAATCTTCTCTGTTCATTCGAAGATCAACCAGCGTTAGCGCGCCCCGCAACATCCGATAACGAACGTCTGCAACTGAGATTCCAGCACTTTCAGACCATGCATTTACAAGACGCCGAGCCTCCTGCTGGGCATAAACCTGTATAGCAAAATGGATGGCAATCAAAAGAAGTGTCAGCACAGAAATGCCTGCCAGATACCAGCGGGCTGCTGCAGGCATTTTCCCTACAGGATGTCGAATCAACGGGTGTGATCGCATTATGCCACTCTATATATCAAGCAGATTACTCTTGTAACTGAAGTTGCCGAACTACGCCCGGATCTTCCAATGTTGAAATATCCGAGGTGATTTCACGGCCCGCTGCAATATCCCGCAGAAGACGACGCATGATTTTTCCTGAACGTGTTTTCGGCAGCGTGTCTGCAAAACGAATGTCATCCGGCTTGGCAATTGGCCCAATCTCTGCGGCAACATGTTTACGCAGCTCTACCTTCAAAGCATCAGATGGTTCCGTCTTCAATACAACAAAAGCACAGATACCCTCACCCTTGATCTCATCCGGACGCCCTACAACTGCCGCCTCTGCAACTGCTTCGTGAGAAACCAGAGCCGACTCAACCTCCATGGTTCCAAGCCTGTGACCGGAGACGTTCAAAACATCATCAACGCGCCCCATAATCCAGAAGTAACCATCCTCATCACGTCTTGCTCCGTCTCCGGCAAAATAGATTCGATTGCCGAACTTGTGCCAGTAGGTCTCAACATAACGTTCATCATCACCCCAGATGCCCCTCAACATCGATGGCCAAGGCTTTGTAATGACCAGAAGGCCGCCGCCTTTGGTGACCTCTTTTCCCTCTCCATCCACGACGGCTGTAAAGACCCCCGGCAGAGGCAGTGTTGCAGAGCCCGGCTTGGTTGGCGTAGCAAATGGGATAGGAGCCAGCATGTGCCCACCCGTCTCTGTCTGCCACCAGGTATCAGTAATCGGGCAATTCTCACCACCGATAGTTTTGTGATACCACATCCACGCTTCAGGGTTGATCGGTTCACCCACGGTGCCTAGTACACGAAGCTTTGTGAGATCATGCTTAGCTGGCCACTCATCACCCGCCTTGATCAGGGCGCGAATCGCAGTTGGTGCTGTGTAAAAAACCGTGACACCATGATCTTCACAGATTTTCCAGAGTCGTCCTGCATCCGGGTAAGTCGGAACGCCCTCATACATCAAGGTGGTTCCACCATTGGAGAGTGGGCCGTAAACAGAATAAGTGTGTCCGGTAATCCAGCCGATATCAGCTGTACACCAGAAGAGATCCCTCTCTGGTTGAAAATCAAAGCTCCACTGCATCGTCAGATGCGCCCAGAGCAGATAGCCGCCGGTTGAGTGAACGATACCTTTCGGTTTTCCTGTAGAGCCTGAGGTATAAAGAATAAAGAGCGGGTGCTCCGCAGTTACAGCTAGAGGTTCACACTCAGCACTCTGCGCCGCGAGCACTTCATGCCAGTGCAGGTCACGCCCTTCTGTCCATGCAACCTCATTGCCACCACGCTTCACCACAAGAACATGCTTGACCGATTCACACCCCTCACTCAGAGCTTCATCCACAGCCGGCTTAAGTGCATGCACGCCTCCACGTCGATAACCGCCATCTGCCGTTACAACCAGTTTTGCCTGAGCGTCACCAACCCGATCGCGAAGCGCCTGTGATGAGAATGCGCCAAAGACAACTGAGTGCGTTGCGCCAATCCGGGTGCAGGCAAGCATCGCTACGGCTGCCTCCGGAATCATCGGCATATAGATCACCACGCGGTCACCCGGTTCAACGCCCAGAGCTTTCATACCATTCGCTGCGCGACTCACGTCATCAAGCAACTCCTGATAACTGATCTTTCGAACATCGCCCGGTTCACCCTCCCAGATAATCGCAGTTCGATCTCCGAGACCGGCATCAACATGACGATCAATACAATTTTCGGAGAGATTCAGCTCTCCATCGTCAAACCATTTGAAGAAAGGTGCATTGGAGTCGTTCAATACAGTTGAGAATGATTTTCTCCATAAAAGGTTCTCATTCGCCAGCTCCTTCCATGTGCCTTCAAAGTCACTCTCAAAGCGAGCTACGATGGCCCTGTACTCATCCATGGAGGCGATATTTGCCCCTTCTGAAACGGGCGGCTGAAAAAGTCGATCCTCACCCAACATCGATTCAATAGCTTCACTCATGGATATCTCCTTCTATTCAGATATGAGTCATGCAACCTGCACCGGAGAAGACAAAGGTCAATCGGTGCAGCACATACATCATAACTCCTATCATAACTCAATTGAAGTGCTCCTGCACAACCTCATCAACAAATTGTGTGCGCTGGTTCACTGACTGCCCCACCCACATGGCCTACTATCTCATCGCACAGGAGACAGTATGAAAGTTCATTGGAGAAATATCGGCCACTCATCTCTTTTTTATAGTTCAGCCGTCATCTATATGCTGCTGATCCACTGGCTAGCCTGATAACCTTTTAATCTCTGCTTAAATAACGTTACCCTAACGCCATGGAACAAGGTGCATGCATCATATTAACCAGCGTTGGAACAGAAAAGGATGCTCTTGGCGTTGCCAACCATCTGATTGAAGCTGAACTGGCCGCATGTGTACAGCTGTCCGCGCCGGGAAGATCAATCTATCAGTGGCAAGGCAAGCTGCAGTCCGAGCGTGAATATTATCTGAATATCAAAACCACCGAAGCTCTCTCCGATTCTGTAATTGCATGGCTAAAACAGAACCACCCTTATGAAACAGCCGAAATTCTTCGCCTTAATGCCGAGTCGAGTCGAGAGTATTTAGAATGGATGCGTGCATCCACTGCCTGACTCAGTAAGAATTCGCCCGCCTCTGAGACCACAGAGATATCAAAAGATGAATAAGGAAGAGATATGATTGAAGTTACACTGATCGGTGCATTTATGGCAGGACTGCTATCCTTCCTCTCTCCCTGCGTACTGCCGCTGGTTCCTGCTTATCTCTCCTTTATCAGTGGCACATCTGTCAATGCACTACGCGCTCACGGCGACCAGGAAACCACCTCTCTGCGCAAACATGCCATTGCCCAGTCACTCTGGTTTATTCTCGGTTTCAGTCTTGTATTTATCGCCTTAGGAGCCTCAGCATCATGGCTGGGACAGTGGCTTCTCGAACATATGAATACGCTTGGAAAGATCGCCGGTGCTGTAATCTTTGTCTTCGGCCTGCACTACACAGGATTCATTCGAATCCCCTTTTTGATGATGGATGCTCACCTGGATACCAGTAACGTTAAAGCCAAGAATGGTATTGGCGCTCTGACGCTTGGCTCCGCATTTGCCTTTGGCTGGACCCCCTGTGTCGGGCCAATCCTCGGCGCCATCCTTGCCGTTGCCGGTGCTCAAGGTGAGGTGGGTAATGGTATACTTCTTCTGACGGTCTACTCGGTAGGACTAGGCATTCCATTCCTGCTGGCGGCACTGGCTACCGATGCGTTTCTAAACTGGTCGCAACGATTCAAAAAACATCTGCATGCCGTTGAAATTCTGTCCGGGATACTGCTGATGCTAGTCGGTGTTATGATCTTTCTTGGCAGCTTCAGCATCGTCGCTGCATGGCTCATCGAGCATTTCCCATGGCTCGCAGATATCGAGTCAGCTATCACCCTGTAATAAAAGAGAGTTTCTCTTCATTACATATTGACCATCTCTCTTGTCAGTGGTTCAATGTGATGCATGAGTGCCATCGACAATCAGGAAGCAATTCAGCAACGTGTTGAAAAACTGACAGAGAGCATGTCAGCGATTCGCCGCAACCTGGAAAAACTTATGGCAGAAAATCAGCGCCTGCGTGAAGTAGTGCGTCTGGCTGAAAGTGAGCTGCGTAAGCGTCGCGATCAGGTACAACATCTTGAATCTGATCTACAGGGCTTACAGGGCAGCCGGCTTGATGCTAAGGCCCGAGTTGATCACGCTATTGAGAAACTGGATCTGCTGATGTCTGATTCTGAGAAGGAGCCACAATGAGCCACTCAGTTGAAATTACACTGATGGGGCGCAGCTTTACGATCCGTACAGATGATGATCCTGATCAACTTTTGGCAGCCGCTGACATGGTTCAATCTCAAATTGATGAGCTTCGCCAGCTTGGTTCCACAGTCGCCTCAGACCGCCTGATGGCTCTTGTTGCGCTCAATCTGGCAGGTGATCTACTTAAGAAAGATCAGGGCCAGGTTGCAGACCTGAATGACTTGCTTTCTGCTTTGGATGATGTAGTTTTACAAGCAGAAGGTTTAGTGAAAGTGCCCCTGCGCTGATTGATTGGCAGCCAAAGTTGCCTGAGCCGATATGCGTCGATTGGGAGCCTACCTACCCTGATTGTGTGCGTCCCCATGAGCCGGGATACCTAATGTCAGAGTGCGGCGCCCACCTCCATTGGAGGGTTCGACAACTTATTGTCAAATCGTCAGTGCGGGGGCGCTCTTTTTTTGCCTCCTCTACATTTTTCTCTATAAAGTCGAAGTCCACTTAATGACTACAACCAAATCCCAGCTCCGAATCGAAGCGCTCGCAAAGCGGCGTGCACTTTCCATTGATAAGCGCAAAGGATTCTCACAAGAAATTGAGAGACGACTGTTTAAGCACCTCAAAGCGAGCATTACTGAAGATCACCATCTACTGGCTTATCGCGCACTTTCCGAGGAGGCTGATACAGCTGCCCTGTTTGAAGCCCCTCCCTGTCATATCTATGCTCCCCGCATGCACGGCGGTGAAGATATGCACTGGCTTGAGGTAACCTGCGAGACAAGCTGGATAAGCGGCACCTTTGGAATCCTGGAACCCGAAAATGGTTCAGACTGGAATCATGAGCATGGCTCTGCCATTCTACTCTGCCCTATGGTTGGTTTTGACCGTTCTGGTAACCGTTTGGGTATGGGCAAAGGCTGTTTTGATCGCTGGCTTGAAAAATTCCAACCTCGAATTGACACGATTATCGGCCTGGCCTTCTCTTGCCAGGAACTGACCGCCATTCCAGCAGAATCGCACGACATTCCACTACAAACCATCATTACCGAAAAGGAAATAATCTCATGTCCGACGACTTAACCACTCTCATTATCGGCGACATCATCGGCAGAGCCGGACGACGCGCTCTGCATACTCACCTACCCAAACTGATTGACACGCATCAGGTCGATTTCGTGATCGCCAATGGTGAAAATCTGGCTGCCGGATTTGGTCTTAATCTCAAACTTGCCGATGAGATGTTTGAAATTGGCGTCAATGTGCTCACCAATGGTAACCACTGCTGGGATCAACGTGATTTTCTGAATCAAATCGAAGAAGATGACCGGCTCATTCGCCCCATGAACTTCTCCGCCTACGCTCCCGGACGAGGCTGGACCGTTCAAGAGACCGGCAGTGGCTATAAAATCGCCGTTATCAACCTTATAGGGCAAGTTTTTATGAATCCTAACTGGGACTGTCCATTTGTTGCTGTAGAACAGGCTTTGGATGAAATTCCGGATGACGTCAATGCGATTTTTGTAGATATGCATGCTGAAGCCAGCAGCGAAAAGATGGGCATGGGCTGGTTTCTCGATGGAAAAGCCTCATGTGTTTATGGTACTCACACCCACATTCCTACCTGTGACGAATCACTCCGTCCCAGTGGAACCGCCTTTCAGTCCGATATTGGAATGACGGGTTCTTACAACTCCATCATAGGCATGAAAACCGAGGGCGCCCTTCAACGCATGGTACAAAGACTGCCACAGCGGTTTGAGGCGGTAGAACATGGAGCATCAATTTTTTCCACGCTGGTTACGGTTGATCCACACAGTCGCAAAGCGACCTCTATCAAACGAATTCATATTTCACCAAGCTAGTCACAGACAAAAAAAGGCCCTGTTTCCAGGGCCCTGAAAATATGTTCAAGCGTTGGTTTCTAGTAAGAAAAATCCTTGTAGCTGATTAAGAAGAATGCAGCACAATAGATAACGATAAAGACCACTGGGAAAAGTTTCACCGCCATCGGTATTTTAGATGCCTTGTCCTTGAACTTACGCAGCATCGGAACCAGCTCACGACGCATATTCATCAGCAGCTTCGCTTCATGATTGACGATGGCGTTCATGATGTTGAATGCCAGCCCCTGATGATTCCTCATCAGTGAAATCATATCCTCTTTTCTAAGCCTGTAGATCACACAATCCTCATCAGCCTTTACATCAGCCGAGGCACGGCGATCATTTAGAAAAGAGAGTTCACCAATCAGGTCGCCCTCTTTAAGGGTAGCAAACGCGAGCCTGCCCTCATAACGGTTGTAGTCCTGTACGCTGACTTCACCGGATTTAATAAAGTAGAGCGAACCACCATCATCACCCATCGATAGAATGGATTCACCCTTCTTAAAACTCATCTCCTCCAGAGGTGACAATGCCTTCTTATCACTCGCAGAGAGTCTGGTATGTAGTGCATTGGTTTCTAACCATGTCATATCAATAGCCATTGGTCATACCTCCACAGATGCAATTAAATTTCCCTATATCTTCGATATCGGTGGAGGAACTATATGAGTGCGCGATTTAGAGGTATGTGAGAAGTATCACTATTTCATTTAAGGCTATTCTCAGCGTATAGACAGGGCTCTAAAAACGAGCTCCTAACATTCAGGCGTAGATATCTAAGCGGTCGGTAGCCGTTTTCACGACAGCCTCGCCTTCACGAACCTGAGTCACAGCAGATTCCGAACGCTCTGCAGCACGGGTTTCAGCCGTCTCTCTATGGGCATTGGCCGTCTGAACTTCAGGGGATGCTGGAGAGTGTGGAGATGTCAGATAAATGCTCGCCACTGAAGAGGCACTACTGATCTGCATAAAAGGTCTCCTCAATTTCTCTGCTAAGAGAACAGATTAAAATGGCGCGCGGTACAGGAGTCGAACCTGTGACCTTTGGCTTCGGAGGCCAACGCTCTATCCAGCTGAGCTAACCGCGCATATTGATTCGGGTTCGGCATCATAAGCTGACACCCGACCCGGTCAAGAGGCATCGAACCATGCTTCATCCTTCCAACACTTGCACTTAATTGAACAGATGCACATCCTTACGGTGAATTGTGAATTTTTCTAAGCGGGGAAAACCATGCGAATTTTAACCGGAACTCTTCTAATCGGACTTGCCCTCTCCATTTCTGCTTGTGGTCTGGTGCCAAAGCCTGAGGCAGGAAAACCACAGAAACCGACAACAAACAAGTCAGGACAAGTGATCAACAAGGGAACACCCGTTAACATGATTGCTGAGTTTGATGATATCCCAGTTCCAGTTGAGCTATCCCGTAATGATGAGCAGAGCTCAGTATATGAGTCCCCTGGCTTTGCCGTTGGTGTCATCGTGTTTGATGGCCGCTACAAATCAGCCAGTATTTCGAAGTTTTTCAAAGCTGAAATGCCGAAGTATGAGTGGCAGTTCATCAACGCCTTTAGCGAAGGGAAGCGCTACACACTCACCTTCCTGAAAGCTAACCGCTCCTGCTCTATCTCTATCGAAGAGGGATCGTTTTCGAGTAGAGTCGTTGTACGAGTCGGGCCGACCTCAGGAAATTAAACGGACGTACTTAGGGCGTCTCGCTCTCCAGATAGTCCAACAGTCTGTCTGCATTTTCACAAAGCATGTGATATGCATCTTCAAAACCATCCGGACCACCGTAATACGGGTCAGGAACATCCGGCACGACTTCAAAGTCGGGCTCAAACTGTCTCATGAGTAACAGCCGGTCTTCTGGCACACCCATTCTTATCAGGTCTGCACGATTGTTCTCGTCCATCGCCACAAACCAGTGCCAGCGATCAATCTTTCCAGCTGTAATCTGCTGAGCTGCGTGCCTGCTTAGATCAAGTCCATACTTCCTGGCCGTCTCTGCTGAACGCTGATCAGCCCCATTGCCGATGTGCCAGCTTCCAGTACCCGCCGATGCAAACTCAAAAGCACCATCGAGCCCGCGCTTGGCTGCCCGATCACGCACAACCACTTCGGCCAGAGGGGAGCGGCAGATGTTTCCCAGACAGACAAATAGAACCGGCACATGATGGCTCACTTTAAATTCCTCTCAGCTTGCGTTATCTGAAGATAGGCAGGCTGAACATATCTTGACAGCGCCTCGACTTTCACACTTTTAAGTAATTCCTGAACCACACATGCCAACGCCTCCGGTCGGGCTATCGGCCTCTCCAACTGCTGCCATCCCGATAGATCTTCGGGCGGGGTTGAAACTGCCACATACTTTGAAGCAGACATCTCCTGCAAGGCTTCCCAACTCATACAGCGATCTTCCTCAATGGCGCTGTGAGCTTGGTAATGGCCCACAAACACCTCTCCAGCCCGTGCATCTTCAAGAACCCATAGCGCTTCACTGCTATCTGTCTGAGCAGCAGTAATGGCGAGTGATGAAACCGGCAGTGTAGGTAGAGAAAGTGATGCATTGATACCGGAAAATGTTGCGGCAGCAATACGCAAGCCGGTAAATGAGCCTGGACCAACGCCCAGTGCCAACATGCGAAGATCAGACCATTTAAGCCCTGCCTGACTCATCAACCCTTCCAGCATTGGCATAAGTGTCCGGGAGTGAGATCGATCGCCTTCACTCTCAGCGCTTAAAAATGTTCCATCCGGCAACAGTAGTGCAGCACTTCCCCTGCCGAGAGAGGCGTCCAGTGCCAGCAGCGGGTAGTTCAAAGGTTCTTTTTAATGATCGCGCGCAATGCATCACCGAATTCAGGATGCCGCAGACCCAAAATTGTGTTGGCTGTCAGAAAACCCAGTGGGTTTCCTGCATCAAAACGCTCGCCTTCAATAAGCACGCCGTAGACAGGCTCTTCATGGGCCAGATGTGCAATGGCATCCGTGAGTTGAATCTCACCACCAGCACCTCGCTCGGTAGACTCCAGAAGAGCCAACAGACGCGGTGTGAAAATATAGCGACCGATCATGGCCAGATCAGATGGAGCTTCACCAACAGCTGGCTTCTCAACCATATCATTAAGACGAAGAAGGCCCCCCTCATCCACAGCACTTACCATGCCGTAGCGGCTTACTTCGGTTTCAGGAACACGAGCCAGTGCAATCACTGAAGCACCCGTCTGCTCATGCACATCCCTTAACTGCTGCATGGCCGGAACATCGGCAACAATCAACTCATCGGCAAGTGAGACGCCGAAACACTCATCTCCCACCCAGGGGGCGGCACAAAGTACAGCGTGACCGAGACCTAATGCCTGTTTCTGACGAATATAAGAGACATTTGCCATACGTGAAACTGAAGAGACCTTCTCATAAAGAGCGTGTTTACCAGTTTCATTGAGATTGGATTCCAACTCTGTAGAAATATCGAAATGATCTTCAATGGCACGTTTGCCACGTCCGGTTACCATGATCACTTCACTCATTCCTGCTGCCAGCGCTTCTTCGACGCCGTATTGAATCAGCGGTTTATCAACGATGGGTAACATCTCTTTCGGCGTTGCCTTGGTTGCAGGCAGGAAACGGGTTCCCAGACCTGCAGCAGGAAAAATAACTTTACGCAGAGGGAGAGTCATCAGCTCTCTTTAGGCCAGACGGCCGTAGGAGTGAAGTCCGGATAGATACATGTTTACGCCAACAAAGCAGAAGAGTGTTACTAGAAAGCCAACAACTGCCCACACCGCCAGTGTTTTACCACTCCATCCGTGAGAAATCCGAACATGCAGATAGGCACCATAAAAGAGCCACACAATTAGCGCCCAGGTCTCTTTCGGATCCCAGGACCAGTAACCACCCCACGCCTCAGCTGCCCAGGCTGCGCCCAGAATCGTTGCCAAAGTAAATGCAGGAAAACCAACAGCGACAGACTTATACGCCAACTGATCAAGTTGATCGAGTGATGGAAAAATCTTCAACATTGGTGAGGTGCCCTTACGCTCAAGGCGCTCACGGAAGAGCCATGCCAGACCTGCAGCGCAGGCAACAGCAAATGCACCATAGCCAACAAAGTTCAGCGGCACATGGATCTTCATCCAGTATGACTGCAGCGCCGGAACCAGCGGCTTGATATCAGCCTGACCGATCGAATCGAGCCAGATGCCGAAAAACACGCCTGCTGAAACCAGAACCATCACAAAGGCGCCCATCGCCTTGGCCTGATAGCGGCGTTCAAACGTCAGATAGATGCTTGTTGTGATACAGAAAAGAAGAATGAACACCTCATAGAGATTGGAGACCGGTGCATGGCCGATATCGCCATCCAGAAACAGATAAGATTCATACCAGCGCAATAGAAGTGATGAGCCACCTGCATATACCCCACCCCAGGCAGCCATGGTTGCCATCTTTCCAATGAAAGACTCCGGTGCAAACAGATACATGATGTAACAGACGGCAGAGAAGAGGAACAAAAGGTTCATCGCCATTACGACTTTACCTGAAAACAGGTTGGACTGGTCTTCATAAGATACCAGTGCCGTATGTGGTTCCAGCAGGGTAAAGAGCCCCATCAGAAGCGTCATCAGAATCAGGCCATCAAACCATGGAACGGTGCTGACTACAGCCGGAGCCCCCCTTTCCAATGACTTTGAGCTAGCAAGAAAAAATGACGCGCCCAAGCCCAGAATAGCGCCCACGCCACACCAGATTACGCCCTGCATGCTTAGCAGGCGTTGAAGATAACCATCTTCGTCATAACCGTTGTCACCAAAAAAGGCGAGCGCAAGCGCTCCAGCCATCAGGCCCACATAGAGCCAGAAACGTGCATGAGCAATACGCCCCTGATAAATCCCGCTGATCAATGATGGTGCAACAGCTGCCGTCATATAGTTTCTCCTTGTTTAGAAAGACCCAGAGTATCATCCAGCTCTCTTAACAATTCATTAAACTCTCGTTCAAAGGTCATCACATTTCTATTTGTCAGGCCAGCAACGCGAATTTTCATACCTTTGTCCTGCGCTTCAACCACCAGCCAGACCTTGCGATGCGAAACATAGAGCATGATGCAGAGTCCAAAAGTAAGCAGCGCACTACCGATCCAAACTACATTCATACCGGGATCGCGAGCAAGTTGAAGACCTGTATAATAGACCTGATCATAATCATCCAGCATAGGGATAAAGGGCCATGGCAAACTCGGAAGAGCACTCATGCCCTGTAGTGTCCTGATGCCAAGGTCCTTAAAGTCCTCAGGCGTCTTCTCACCATAAATTGAACTGACAGCTGCCTTGAACGCCTCAACACCGCCACCATCAGCAATACCGGAAACCTTCTCACCAAACGTGTGATAAAGCTGCCACTCTTTCGGGTTGGTTAGGTCCGGGCCCAGAAAGAACGATTGAAAATCACGATTATCCCCCGTCAGGGAGACCATAATCAGGGAGCCCTGATTCTGCTCATCAACCATAAATGGGTTCATGAAGCTGCGTACTTTCACAGGTTTGAGACCAGGGCCGCGCAGAATAAAGTCGACTGCAGGGCCTATATCCTGAAACTGTTTCGCCTGACCAGGAGCACCCATGTTCTCAACATTAAAAGGCTTGAAGTCGGTAATCTCCATAGAGACGCCGGTCTCAGCATCGGTATAGGTTTTGTATACCTCGCCTTGGGCCACATCAATCCGTTTGGAGCCATCCAGACGGAAAAGCTTCAGCCCTACTTTTGAGCCGCCATCACCAAAGGATGCCTGATAAATTCGAACACCCTTATAATAAAGCGGTTCATTCACGATGATGTCAGAGGTAAGCACCTCTTTGCCCTGATCAATAATCGTCAGATTGCTACGGAACTCTTTTGGCGCACCGGTTGGAAAAAAATCAATCACAAAGTTGTTGCAACGAACCTCAAATGGCATGTCGAGAGACTCAACACCGGTTCCCTTCACGTAACTGATTTGACTCTCCATGCCACCTTCCGGCACAGCCATATTACCCCGAAAACCGAACTGCACACTCATCCAGCCACCAACTAACACCACCAGCAGTGCCGAGTGAACAAGAATATAACCCCATTTATGGTAACGCCCTTTATCTCCACGCAGATAGGTGCGCCCCTCTTCCCGATAGGAGAGCCACTGCCATCCATGAATCGTCTTCAGCTTTTCGGTCACGCTCTCCATATCTCCGCCTGAGAGTGTCAACTCATGCGTATGCTGCATCCGTTTCCACGCAGTCTCTTTGAGCGTTATTTTACGGGAGCGCATCTCTTTGAGCATGCGAGGCACATTGTGCCAGAGACAGAAGGAGAGAGAGACCATCAGGAACCCAAGCAACCCGATAAACCACCATGCATGGTACATATCGAAAAGACCAAGGCTTCGGAATACCCAGTACCAGACCGGCCCGAACTGAGTAAGGTAATCAGCCTGCTCCTGATTTTGCAGCAGCACAGTTCCGATCATTGATGCAATAGCCAGAACCATCAGCAAAACAATTGCCAATGGCATGGAAGCAAACCGCAAAAAGAAAGGCTTTATGCTTTTATACAATTGAGACATGTAGAGATCCTATGTTTAACTGAAAATCGGCGGCTATGATAACACCGGTTTCAATGCTGAATATATAGTCTTTATAGGGTTTTAAGATAATCGATAACGGCCTGCCGCTTCTCGACATCCTGCATAGGGCCATATTTCGGCATACGGGTATTAGGTTTAAGTGATTTCGGGTTTTCCAGCCATTCGTGCAGCTTGGCTTCAGTCAGCTTGCCAATGCCAATTTCTGATTCCCGTTCAAACACTTCCTGTAGACCAGGGCCAATTTTACGTTTGTGCGTCAGAGGATTATGGCATACGACACACCGCTTTTTGAAAACCTTCTCTCCAAGCTCCGCATCTGCGGCCTGAGCACTCATCGGTAGGGCAAAAGCCATCATCAACAGTGCCAATAGTGAAATACGCATCATTCTTCCTCCTCACCAAATCTGGCGATAGGCGCATCATGACATAACGCCGATAAAATATTAAGGCGTGTTTTTTACATCTATTTAGCGGATTCTCTGCTTACCTCTATGATCAACCCGATAAATAGCGGATGCCTCGCCGCTACTTTTTCCCACATTGGCTCTGCCAGAGAGGAAACGGTGCCATCGCATCTGCACCCCGTAACAGGGCCTGCGAACCACGCCTCCCTTTCTGTTCAGACTACTTGAGAGAAGCACACCACCGCAGGCATCTGCCAGTCTTCTACATACAACATCCGCGTCAACTCGAATGGCCAGCATCCCTTTCTGGTAACAGATGGCAGGCAATCCCGGTCTGCCGGGAACTACCATGGTCGTCTGGCCAGGCCACTCAGCCTTGATAAGTTTGCGTAGAGAGCCTGGATACCAGCGAATAAATTTTCTGGTGGTCTGTTTTGAATCTGCCAGGAGCAGGAAAGGGCCTTTGCGTTTTTTAAAACGCTGCATTCTCTGAATAGCCCGCCTGTTTTTTGGCAGGCATGCGATGCCGGGAAGTGTCGATGTGTAGTGCCCGATCAGCCCACCCTGCTTTAACAGGGGAGCTGCCCGGAGTGAATTCAGTTTCCGACTAGTCTTGTGGAACTGCGAGGGCTGCACGGGTCTCTTTTAGCTTCTTGGCCAGAGACTCGTCACTCTGAGCCAGCATCTGTACAGCCAGAATACCTGCATTTTTTGCCCCATTGATTCCCACAGTCGCAACCGGAATATCTGGTGGCATCATCACGGTAGAGAGCAGTGCGTCCTGACCCTGCAGAGGGCCGGATGCAATCGGCACGCCGATCACAGGCTTAACGGTTTTGGAAGCAACAACGCCAGCCAGATGAGCCGCCATACCCGCTGCACAGATAAATACCTGGCAGCCAGCTGCTTCAGCATCTCTTACAGTCTTTACGGTTGCCTCAGGTGTACGGTGAGCAGAGCGGATCAGCGTCTTGCTTGGAACACCATAAGTGTCCAGCACAGCCGTTGTCTTTTCCATGATTGGCAGATCTGACTTACTACCCATCAGAATCAAAACTTTTATATTATCCATCATCAATCTCCATCCCGCACATGGAAGTGCGGCTTTAGCGAGCGGAATAAAACCACGTTTTGTTCCGCGATCCAAGAAAAAGGCAGGATAGCCTTTTGCGTATCAATCAATTTGCCAGAAAAGGAACTTTTCTGGCGCCCATTCTGAATGTTGCTGCTGACGAATCAAGGGAATTGCATAAACAATATTCCAGATATCCTTTTCCGACAGCTCATCATGCATCTGCGGCATACCGCCACCACCATGGTATATCTTTTTAAAATAGCGCTGCGGCGTTGCATCTTCAGCCACAAGAAATACCGGCATATCTGCTTTGATATCTTCGCGTGCAGCACTGCTTCCACGCCCATCATCACCATGACAGGCGATGCAGTAATTGCTAAACAGTTGCAGTCCTCGGCCTCGATCAAGCTCAGTGAATTCGAGTCCAAACACCTGAGCCGGAACCGTCAGACTAACAACAAAGCCGCCTATCACCCAAAAGGCATTAACTCTCTCTAGCAATAGCCCTGTATCCAATATCCCGGCGATAAAATCCACCCGGCCAATCAAGTTTCTCCAACGCTCCGTAAACCGCAGTCTGAGCTTCAGAAACGGTTGCGCCCAGCGCAGTTACTCCGAGCACACGACCGCCACTGTTGACGATCTTTCCATTCTCTTCTGAGGTTCCTGCATGGAAAACCGTAGCACCAGCAGCTTCCACTGCATCCAGCCCACCGATCTCCTGACCCTTCTCAAAAGAGGCGGGGTAACCATCAGAGCTGACTACCACGCAGAGCGCCATACGATCATCCCACTCAAGCGATATTTCTTCCAAACGCTTCTCTGCTGCGGCCAGTAGCACTTCGCCCAGATCAGATTTTAAGCGACTCATCAACGGCTGACACTCCGGATCACCAAAACGGACATTAAATTCCAGAGTCTTCGGGCCATCTTTTGTCAACATGATACCAGCGTAGAGTGTGCCGATAAACTCAGCACCGCGTTTTTTAAGCGCTGCAATAATTGGGCGAGCAACCGTCTCCAACACATCTTTAGCCACATCATCGGTTACGCACGGAGCCGGAGAGTAGGCGCCCATACCACCGGTATTCGGGCCTTTGTCACCATCGAGCAGAGCCTTGTGATCCTGACTGGATGCGAGCGGAAGAATCGTATCGCCGGAGACGAGAAACAGACATGAAGCCTCTTCACCCACCAGACACTCTTCGATCACCACCTGAGAACCGGCATCACCAAAGCTATTGCCAGCCAGCATATCTCGCGCTGCATGCACAGCCTCTTCAACATCATGGGCAACAATCACACCTTTACCCGCTGCAAGACCGGAGGCCTTGACCACAATCGGAGCGCCCCACGAACGAATCGCCTCTTCAACTGCATCGGCATCGGTATGCACCTCAAAACGTGCAGTCGGAACACCCGCGTCATGCATCAACCGTTTGGAGAAGGTTTTACTTCCTTCAAGCTCAGCTGCTGCCTGATCCGGTCCAAAAACTGCAAAGCCTTCTGCTCGCAACTGATCCCCAAGGCCAAGTACCAACGGCACTTCAGGTCCAACCACAACCAACTTTGGCTTCTCAGCCCGCGCCAGCTCCATCAGACCATCAACATCTTCTGCACCCACGGCCACACAGCGAGCATCATTGGCAATGCCGGGATTTCCAGGCGCACAAACTACTTCGGAGACAGATGCAGAGCGTTTCAGCTTCCAGCAAAGGGCATGTTCACGACCGCCACCACCGATAACAAGTACTTTCATTTCAACCTCTCAATAGACCTGTAAACATAGCATAGCTATAAACAACATGACGAAAAACATTCGTATTACGATGATGATTGTTCCGAGGCAAGGCGTCTGCTTTTCGAGGCGCGCAGCGTATTTACAATACGTGAGCATCCGAGAACAGATAGACAACGCCGCATCGGGACAATCAGCGCGTGATCAGTGACGGAAGTGGCGGATACCGGTGAAGATCATGGCTAGGCCATACTCATCTGCAGCTGCAATCACTTCCTCATCACGCACCGAGCCACCCGGTTGAATCACTGCTTTCGCGCCCGCCTCAGCCAAAGCCTCCACACCGTCACGGAACGGGAAGAATGCATCCGATGCCACAGCCGAGCCCTTGATCGCTTCGCCACCATGGTGTGCCGCGATACGGGTTG
>Ga0316187_10000833_pt1 | contig 25473 bp, 17 predicted proteins | sample CroRivburrow1_MG_FD_204927 | JGI IMG/M metagenome (GOLD analysis project Ga0316187, IMG submission 204927) | Coastal sediment microbial communities from Maine, United States - Cross River worm burrow 1 | ecosystem: Environmental > Aquatic > Marine > Coastal > Sediment | place: USA: Maine...
AAGTAATAAAAGTTATTATGTAAAAGGCAGGATTTTAGATGCAACCACTAAGCAACCCCTTAAGGCTAGGGTAGAATTACGTGATGTTAATAAGAATGAATTGATTTCGAGAGTATCCTCGGATTCTTTGATAGGAGAATATATGATGGTTTTAACCGAAGGATCTGAATATGCTCTTTATGTTGACCGTCCGGGATATCTTTTTGAAAGCAGAAACTTTGATCTTCCAAAGGGAAGCGTTGTGGATCCTATAATAATGGATTTCTTATTAAATAAGGTTGAGAAAGGGACGGTTACTATTCTGAATAATATCTTCTTTAATATTGATGAATATAGCCTTCGGGAAAAATCCATCACTGAACTGGAAAAACTAGTTAATTACTTGAAAAAAAATATAAGCCTTAAAATTGAAATCAGCGGGCATACGGATAATTCGGGCTCAAGTGAATATAACCAGCAACTTTCCCTAAAACGATCGGAATCAGTATATAACTATATGATTGAGCACGGCATTTCTGAAGATCGTATCTTCTTTAAAGGCTATGGTCAAACACAACCTGCCTATCCTAATGATACTGAAGAGAATCGAAGTAAAAACAGGAGAATTGAATTCAAAATTATTGATTGATTGAATTAACTTCGAAAAGTACAATTCTGAAGAATTTTCGTATGAGGTGATATATATCACCCCTGCTTGAGATAGATATTAGATGCAAAAAGCCCTATTTTTAACTTTTTATAGGAAAAGTGCTATTATTTGTGGCTTTTTTCATATGTCACAAATAAATATTTTTCATATTATTCCTAATTTACTGTTGTTTTGTTGAAAAATTTAAAATGATATTCCCCTAAACTGGGTGATAAAGGTGAAAAACGCAATAAAATTCTAAGATTGGCAAAAAGTTGAAAAAATTATATTACGATTTTTTATTTAATGATTATTTGTTCTAAGTTTGGAGCTAAATTATAAATGTAATTTTTTCAATAACCCTAACTTTTATGTTATGAAGAGATTTTTACTATTGAGTGTGGTAATTGTTTCTTTCTTAGCGACCAGTGTAATGGCGCAGGAAAGGACACTTTCCGGTAAAGTAACTGCCGAAGAAACTGGCACGCCCATACCGGGAGTAAACGTGATCCTTAAGGGTACCACTGTAGGTACTGTTTCGGATATTGATGGGAACTATAAATTGAATGTTCCCGCGGATGGAGGTACTCTGGTTTATTCTTTTATTGGTTTAGCTACTGAGGAAGTACGAATCGGGTCGCAGTCAGTGATTGATATGCTTATGACAGCAGATATCAAGCAGTTGACTGAAGTGGTAGTGACAGCTGTCGGTATTGAGAGTGACAAAGCTACTCTTGGTTTTTCTATTCAGACAGTAGAGGCTGAGGAAATGCAGGGTTCTTTAGAAACCAATATGGTTTCAGCTCTTAACCAAAAGGCTGCGGGTGTAATGGTGTATCAGTCAGCTGGTTCTCCAGGAGCATCTGCAAGTATCAGGATCAGGGGTAATACTTCTGTTTCTCTTACAAACAACCCTTTATTTGTTGTCGACGGTGTTCCGATAGATAACTCAGAGATAGGTAATGGTACGGGTAATGTTGACCAGTCTAACAGGGCTATTGACATCAACCCAAATGACATTGCTTCTCTTACTGTTTTAAAGGGACCTGCAGCAACAGTGCTTTACGGTATTCGTGCTGCTAACGGTGCTATCATTGTTACTACAAAGAGAGGTAAGAAAGGTAAGCCGAAGGTAACCTTTAACACAAATTATGCGTCTTCACAGGTGAACAAATTGCCTGAGCAGAATACTATGTATTCACAAGGTGATTTTACAGGTGGCGTTCTTACTTACAAGGATCCATCCACAAGAACTGGTTTCTCGTGGGGACCGGCCATTTCTGACCTTGAATTTGCGACAGATCCAAATCATCCGAATGCACCGGGTGCAGGTGCTTTTGATGAAGAAGGGAACTATGTTTATGATAATAATGGCTTCCTGGTACCAAAGGGCACAGGGAATGGCATGCCTGCCAATTCCTATGATAATCCTGGTAATTTTTACGTAACTGGTCATTCGACAGATAACAACCTGAGTATAAGTGGAGGTAATGATGTGATTGATTATTATGTATCAACAGGTTTTTTGAAGCAGTCAGGTGTTGTTCCAAATGCTAACTGGCAAAGGATTTCTGTTTTAGGCAAAGTGAGTGCTCGTATAACAGATGATTTGAAAATCGGATTCCAGGCCAATTATGTGAATTCAGGTGGTGACAGGATCCAGAGAGGATCAAATGTTTCCGGTGTACAGCTTGGTTTGATGCGGAATACACCTACATTTGATGCAGCTAATGGCTATACGGACGGAAGAGAAGCGGTGAAGGATGAATCTGTTTATGTACTTCCTGATGGTACGCAAAGAAGTTATCGTCATGGTGTTTATGACAACGCATTCTGGACGGCAGCCCGAAACCCATATTCCGATAATGTCAACCGTATTATAGGTAATGTTAATGCATCATGGAGAGCAACACCCTGGATGACCATTTCTTATAAATTAGGTCTTGATACTTATAGTGACAGCAGGATTTCAGCAATGGATATAGCTTCTTCAAATGCTCCTCTTGGTTCTGTTACACAACAGGATATTAATAATACTGATGTTAACTCTGACCTCTTGTTCCTGTTCAATACTGAATTTGGTCAAGACTGGAGCTTAAGCGGGACTTTAGGGACCAATTTCTGGAGTTCTAGATATACTTCAAGAACAGCTACCGGTTCAACATTGGGAGCCCAGGGATTTTATCATATCAGTAATGGTACAAACATTACTGCAGGTGAAGCGATTGCTGAAAAAGAAATTTATGGTGTGTTTGGTGATGTACGTGTAAGTTATAAAAATTTCTTGTTTTTAAATGCAGCAGCAAGGCAAGACTGGTCTTCATCATTGCCTAAAGATAATAATTCATTCCTTTATCCTGCTTTTAGTGTTGGATGGACATTTACAGAGAACCTTGGCTTGGCTACCAACCCAATATTCTCTTATGGTAAGCTTCGTGCATCCTGGGGTAAAGTTGGTAACGATGCACCAATCTATTCTACTACGACACCTTACTATTCAGCGTTCATTGGTGGTGATGGTTTTATCGATGGAATCGGATTCCCTGCTTTTGGTGTGAATGCATTTGAAAGAAGCAATGCATTAGGTAATCCTAATCTTGCAGCAGAATTAACAACTACCATGGAATTTGGTGGTGAATTTAAATTCTGGCAGGGTAGAATCGGACTTGATGTTACCTATTACGATTCTGAAACTAATGGCCAGGTATTGGACGTTGACTTAGCTCCTTCTACTGGTTTTTCTGCAGTAACCAAGAATGCTGGTAAGATAACCAATAAGGGCTGGGAAATAATGTTTGACTTTAATCCGATCAATGCTGGAGATTTCAGTTGGAACATGAATGCTAATTTTACCATGTATGAAACTATTGTTGAAGAGCTCGATCCTAGTATTTCTGCTGAGGGTGGTATTGCATTAGCAGGATTTACATCCACAACTTCAAGAGTTATTGCCGGGGAACCATATGGTGTAATTTATGGTAACCGATATGAAAGAGTTGAGGAGGGTGAACTTGAAGGTTCATTGGTTATAGGTACTGATGGATGGCCTATTGCAGACCCATCTCAGGGTGCTATTGGTAATCCAAATCCGGATTATCTAGTAGGATGGAGAAACACGTTCTCATGGAAGGGTATTTCTTTAACTGCATTGCTTGATTTCAGGCAAGGTGGTCAAATGTGGAATGGTACTTCTGGTGTGATGAGTTATATGGGAATGACCAAGGAAACTCAGGATGATAGAAATATCCGGGGTTATGTGTATGATGGTTATGTAAATACCGGTACAGATGAAGCTCCAATATGGGAAAAGAATGCAACACCTGTTGATTTTGCCAATCCTGCTAATGGACTTGGAGGGAATAAATGGGTACGTTATGGATTCGGTTACTCAGAAAACGAGATCGAAGATGCCAGTTGGGTAAGACTGAGAGAATTAGGACTTTCCTATACATTCCCATCTACAGTGCTTGATAAGATGAGATTATCTAACCTATCAATTTCATTGATAGCAAGAAACCTTTATCTAAATACAAGCTACTCAGGAATTGATCCGGAAGCTAACCTAACAGGTGTAACCAACGGATTTGGTTTGGAATATTTCGGTATGCCAAATACAAAATCGTATGCTGTTAACCTGAACATTAGTTTCTAATTTAACTGAACCGTTAAAAGATAAAGAAAATGAAAAAAGTTAAATTAATTATATTGATATTTATCGCTGGTGTTTTCACAACAACATCTTGTGAATTTGGCGATATAAATACTGATCCAACGGCTCTTGCTAAGTCGTCCTTAAAAGACCAATTACCGAATGTTATGGGGCAAACTGCCTTTAACGTAGGTGGAAGTGGTTCGAGAGGCATCGGTTTGATTATGCAACAGTTTAAAGGACTTGATGCACAGCAAATTTCTATGATGAACTATGTAATGGATGGTTCTACCTTTAACAACTTGTGGTCATTTGGACTCTATGGCGCTGGTGCTATGACAGCCACAAATGTATTGATTAATCAAGCTATTGAGGAGGAACAACCTTATTATGTAGGGATTGCCAAAATTTGTATGGCTGTAAACCTTGGAATTGCTACGGATAGCTGGGGCGAAGTCCCTTATTCAGAGGCCTTCTTAGGTGAAGGTGGTGACGAGTTTCTGCAACCTGCTTTTGATACACAGGAGGAGTTATACAATTCAATTCAATCATTATTAGATGATGCAATTACAGAATTGGGCAGTGCTCCTGTTGCTGGTGGACCTGGGTCAGATGATTTGATTTATGGAGGAGATGCTGATAGCTGGATTCTAACGGCTCGTGCATTGAAGGCCAGATATTATATGCATCTAACTAAAAGGGATGGATCTGCGTCTTCAAAGGCATTACCTTTACTACAAGCATCCTATACATCAAATTCTGAAGAGTCTATGTTTACAGAATTTGGTGGTCAGGGAACTGTAGATGCAAATCCTTATGGTCAGTTTGGTGATCAACGTCCAAATACCTTAGGAATCATGGAAAGTTTCAATGAAACAATGGATGCTAAAGCGGATCCACGAATTTCAGACTACATGGCTTATGATGGGTCCAACTGGATGTATTTCACGTCATCAGATGGATTGTTCTGGTCATCCTATACTTCTCCTATACCTTTTATTTCTTATTCAGAGGTGATGTTTCTGACAGCAGAAGCACAGCTAAGAGAAGGTAGTTTAAGTGCTGCCGAAACTTCATTAGCTGCGGCAATAACTGCGAATATGGATCAGATTGGAATTGCTTCTGCTGATTATGCTGCTTATGTAGCTTCTTTTGGTAACTTTAGTGGTTTGACATCGGACGCGGAGAGACTTGAGAGAATTATTAATGAGAAGTATTTTGCACTGTACGCACAGGCCTTCACGGAGATCTGGTGTGATTACAGGAGAACAGATTATCCAACATTAACGGACAATCCAGATGGTGTAAATGGTTCCGATCCAAGTGGTGTGATTCCTCGAAGATGGCTCTATGCTTTGGACGAGATATTCTCAAACACTGAAAGTGTGGATGAAGCCATTGCTCGTCAGGGTCCTGACTTACTGGATACTGACATATGGGCGTATAAAGATTAATTTTAAATACGAATAAAGATGAAAACATATAAAATATTCAGTTTATTATTAAGCACTGCACTTATTCTCATGATTTCAATTAGATGTGAGATGCCTGAGCAGTGGGACATTAAAAACAACGGCAAGTCTGCTGCGAACATGTATCCGGAGACCTCTCTGCCTTTTTTCAAAGGGGAGACTTCTATTATTGCTGTTCCATTCAATACTTTTGAGAATGAGGGTGTTACTGTGACATCAACCATTGTAACCAAACAGTTGTTTATGCCTTCAATAACGGATCAGTCTGCACCAGTATCATATACTGTTGAGGGAGATGATTTTCAACAAACATCTGAAGAGATGTTTGCTGATGTTCCTGTAGGTGGAGAAGTACAGACTGAAGAGACAATGTCAGCTGGCGATTACTGGACACTATCGTACCAAATGACTGTTACTGAAGGACCTACATTGACTGCCGCTCCTGTAACTACGATTTTGTTTACCTGCCCTTCTGATTTGGCTGGTAAATGGGATGCATTGGGATCAGGAAGTACTATTTTTGGTACTTTTCCTCCGGGTTTGTCTAATACAAGCTGGGATGGAACCGGTGAAATTACCTTTCTTGATAAAGGTGCTGGTACATATGAATTAGATCTTTGCTGTGGAGCCTTTTATCCTGAATACTGGGGTGGAGCCGCCGAAGTTGTTACTTTCCGGGATTTATGTGGAAATTATAGCATTGATTCTAAAACAGACCAGTGGGCTTACTTATTATGGTTTGATAGTGTTGTCAACAATCCAGATGGAACTATCACTGTAACATGGGAGAATGGTTATGAAGATAAGGGGGTATATACCTTGACTAGACAATAATATTATTTTAAATAATAAAAAGGGAAGCTTTATGGCTTCCCTTTTTTTTTGTTCCCTTCATGGTAGTGTACAGGAATCTTTCTAATGTGTGATAGCGTATGATCTCTTTAGGATTATATTTTATCATAGATATTTTGATATTAAAAATTGAAACTTGATAGAAAATTCAGGTTTTATTTTTAAATTTTGAAAAATTAATTTATCAGGATGAAAATTAAGGTGGTTCATTTCATAAGCATTGCATGTATAATACTTTATTCATGTAGTTTTAAAAACGAAATTGAAAATATACAATATGCCATTGATCCGGGAAATGTATTACGGATACAAGTAAGTTTTAATACTTCCCGTATATCTGATACATATATTGAATATTGGGAGGTGGAAGATGAGATTATAAAACGATCGGAGAGATCTGATGGATTAAAAGATCATCAAATTACGTTGATCAGATTGTTACCTGAAAAAGAATACGCGTTTAGAATTCTTGGTGAATCTTCTGACTCGCAAGAAAAAGTTTTATCAAATGAATTTACAATAAAAACAGGGAGTCTGCCTGAAGAATTACCCTCTTTCAATCTTGTTGCAAATGAAGGTGATGTTTTTACCGGAAATATATTAATCAGGAAAGCTCAAAATCCGGGTAATGCCATGCTCCTGGATAACCAGGGACGTATTGTCTGGTATCATCTGGGAGATTCAATATTTATGAATCCCTTTAGCTGGACTGAGAACAATACTTTTATTTCGCTACTCAATACAGATCATTTGCAAGAGATGGACCTTTATGGGAATATTGTATTTGAGCTTAAATTTGGAGAAAAGGGATACGACAGACATTTACATCATGAGATACGAAGGATTGCAGATAATCGCATAATCGCACTTTGTAAAGATAAAGCTGTCTTTGATTTGTCTTCTATAGGTGGAATGGTTCAGGATACTATTCAAGGGGATGGCATTCTGGTATTTGATGAAGCTGGAAATAAAATTTGGGACTGGAATATGTTCCAGGTATACGATCCTATGGACGATCCTGATATTATGGAAAACAAAAATGACTGGGGGCATGCTAATGCTCTGAATATTATGGATGATGGGAACTATATAATCTCCTTTCTTAAATTTGACCAGATATGGAAAATTAACTCTACAACAGGTGAATTGATGTGGAAGCTTGGATTGGATGGAAATTTTAATATGTTTGAAGAAGACATATTTTATAAACAGCATGCATCACATCAGGCAACCGATGGTGGATTGATAATCTTTGATAATGGTGAACCAAACAAGAGACCACGTTCCAGGTTAATTAAATTTAACCTGAATGAAGAAGATCTTGAGGCAAGTGCTTCATTATCTGTTTTCTTGCCGGATAGTCTATATTCATTTAAGCAGGGTAGTGCTTATGAAATTGAAAATGATAAAATACTTTTCTGTATAGCAACCAATAAAAGAATAGCAATTACTGATTTAACAGGTAAGGTATTATGGCAGGTTATATCTTCTAATAATTATTATAGGGCTGAGTTTATACCTGAAAGCCTCTTTATTGACATGCAAAATTCTAAATAGTATGCCCGTAGCAAAATAATTGATTGAAACAGAAAAATAAAATGTAATAGATGACCAAGTGGAGAGATTATTTTCTGATTACGTACATGTCAATTGGCTTGAATATATTATTTATCAGTACCTCAAATGCACAATCTTATACCGAAGTATCAAAATCTATTGGAATTGATCATTATTACGGAAACGGATCATCTGGTGGTGGAGTAAGTTTTTTTGATTTTGATAAGGATGGATGGGATGATATTACATTAGCAACCCAGAAAAGCAATCAAATATTCTTCTACAAAAACAATAACGGGAGTTTCGAAAAACTTAACAACCTGATTAGCAATACTTGTGAATCCAAGCAGTTATTATGGATTGATTATGATAATGATGCTGATATGGACCTCTATGTCACCTGTTTTAAGGATATAAACAGGTTGTATCAAAACCAGGGGGATCTTGAATTTATTGATGTTACGGAAGTTTCAGGATTAAGTTTGGTATCATTAAAAAGTATTGGAGCCTCTTGGGGAGATATTAACAACGATGGCTGGTTAGACCTTTATATAACCAATAAAGTAACTAATGCAGAAGAGAATATTAATAATCTTTTCATGAATAATAAAGATGGCAGTTTCAGTGAGATTTCTATTTTATCAAATAGTACAGATCCGGGTAAAAAACCATTTTGCATATCTTTTATTGATATAAATAATGATTTATTTCCTGATATATATATAGCACAGGATAAAAAGGCTGTAAATACAATGTTAATGAACCTTGGAGACACTACTTTTTCAGATATCAGTGTTTCATCCCACTCTGATCTTGTTATGGATGGCATGAGTGTAACTGTTGGTGATTATGATAATGATGGAGACCTGGATATCTATGTTACCAATATCCCGGAGGGGAATAAATTACTCAGGAATAATGGTGATGAAACATTTACCGAAATTGCTGAAATTGCTGGTGTTTCCTACTATGGATATGGCTGGGGAGCTAATTTTCTGGATTATAATAATGACGGTTTTGATGACTTATATGTTAGCGGGCAAGAAATTGGCAAAGATGGAATTCCAAGTTTATTATATACAAATAATGGGAAAGGTGGATTTGATGTCCTGGAATCAGGTATGCAGAAAGATACAGTTATGAGCATTTCAAATGCAGTAGGCGATATTAACAATGACGGTTATCCTGATATCGTTGTTAATAATTTCGATATATACCCTTCTATGCTTTGGAAAAATACTGGAGGTAACAACAATTGGATAAAAATACAGCTGAGAGGTGTTGATTCTAATAGAGACGGCATTGGAAGCTTCATCAGTGTTTATTCAGGGCCACTCGTGAGTACAAGGTATACACAATCGGCTACCGGTTTTTTAGCGCAGAATACTGCCAACCATATGATAGGTGTTGGGGAAAACACTTTAATTGATTCTGTAATTATTTCATGGCCTTCAGGAAACAAGGATATATTAAAAAAATTGCCTTCTAATAAGCCTTATAGGATAGTTGAAGGAAGCACACATTTACCTCCAAGGATATATCAAAGTTCTGAATTAACTATATGTGAAGGTGATTCAATAGTGGTGGAGACGGGATATTATTCAGATTATGAATGGAACCAGGGAGGAAAATCCAGGTCAATAACTGTAAGGGAGGAAGGCGAATATTTTGTTAAAGCAACAAACGAATATGGAGCTCAGGCGATAAGTGATACGGTACATATATCAGTAAAACCTCTTCCGAAAATACAATTGGATATTGTTAAGTCTAGTAATTATCCCGGGTATTCTTCAGTGAAAGCGAATGTTATGGCAGGAACTAAACCTTATCACTATTTATGGAGTGTGAGTGGAAAAGATACAAATTACATTGATGGAATTGAAAATGGGAAACATTATTTAACTGTAAAGGATTCAAATGGCTGTTTACTAACTAAGGAATTTGTGGTTGACTATGTAACAGGACTCAAAATATTTAATAAAGAAGGAGTCACCATTCATCCGAATCCCTTTTTGGATGAATTTATAGTTAGATTACAGGAAAGCCTTTTGGAAAAAACCATGAATGTTCAGGTTTTCAACCTAAATGGGAAGATGGTTATGACAGATAAATATGAACTAAAAGGGAGGCCCTCAATATCCGTATTAATGAAAGATAAACCACAGGGTATTTATTTTGTTAAAATATTTATAGGGCCTGATTTATATACCTTCCGGGTTGTAAAAAGTGATGATTAGCGGATCACTATTTTCGATAGTCCTGATGCCGAATCAGTTTCTATTTTCAGTATATAGACTCCTTCACTTAGTCCAATGGTTGGTAGCGATACCCGTCCATTATGTATCGTGACTTCATTAAACCACATACTTTTTCCTGTTAGGTCAACTAATTCAAAGGCGCCTTTGTTGTGATTTTTATTGAATTGAATAGTGATCGAGTTTCCGGATTTTGCCGGGATGGGAAATACCACGAATCCAAGATCACCACTAATATCGGAATCATTAATTAAACCATTAACCTTATTTTGAAAAAGGTCATCTGCTAAAGCAAAGGCTGCAATTCCTATTTTTTCACCTATTAATCTTCCAGGAATATCATCAACAGGAGGGTGTATTCCTCCCCATATCCTTGAAAGACTGGTTTGATCAGAAGCATCACGATAAGTAGCCCATTGTAGTTTAAAGTTTATACTTGGCCCTTCCTCGAAAACAAGAAAATCATTCTTTTTTACTTCAAATTCTCCCAGACCACCCGGGAAAAAAGAATTTCCTGTCAGTAGGGTCAATACTTCTGCTGACGCTCTTGAGTAAGTAGAGTGTCCGGAGACGTATCCTGCAAAGGGTGGAGTAACAAAGGTAGGTCTCTGGTATGGCCACCAGTTTTCAGCACGAATCCATCCAACCCCAGCCATATCAATTTCAGGATTGTCAATATAATCCGGCCCTCTCCAGGTATATAGCTTTATTTTTCCTAAATGTTCATCCATCTGGCCTGCCAGGGGATCGTTTTCATTAATTAATTCTATATATCCTTCAATTAGTGGAATCCCCTCCGCATTGTAATTGGCTTTGGTTGAGTCAGAACATTGACCCATATCAGCCATATAACGTATTGCAGAAATGGGCCTGATATAATCGTACCAGCCTTTAATTCCCCATGCAGCAATTGCAGCATCATGAACTGCCCCTCCCAGGACAAGGTAAGATTTTACATCCCATTCAATATCATCTAATATTGGCCCAATGCCTTTATATTTTTTTTCGAGTTCTGAATGATCACTAACATAATTAAGTATCGTAAACCAATGTCCTGGAGGGGTTTCTGAATCAGGCCCATCTGCCCAGAACTCTGCAAGAACCCTTGCATAATCTCCTCGAGGTACATATTGAGGTTCGTAAGGAAGCCCGGTAACCGGATTAAGGTTATATCCATTGCTTGGATCTCCTCCTTCGAAGAGAGGATAAAAATCTCTAAGTTCTTGAAGAGTTGAGGGGTAGTCTGAAATATTTCCTATAGATGCTGGAGATATATCCCAGATAATAGAATCCTGAGTATCCAGGTGCGCGCCCCATATTGATACCAGCGAAAAATTCCATTTATATTCTTCAGAAAGATAAGAATCTATACCTGTTCGAGGTGGTGAACCAGGGTCATGATATACATAGTAATCTTTGCCATCTCTTTCATAAATAGTCAGGTCATCAGAACTGAGGGCAAAAGGAATTACATTGCCCCACTCCGGGCTTAAGAATTCGGGAGTATCGAAAGGGATTTCATTACCACTCTGATCAATGAAGGTATCGAGTGTAAGTGGCTGCCAATTATTAGGGTGTAATATGCCTGGATTTCCTGAATTTGCAGGTGCCAATGGTGGATTGGTGGATTTATAGTAAATATTTGTAAAATTATTGGTCTCATTTGAGCCATCCTGCAGGCCAAAAGAAATCAAGCAATCAGCCATATAATTGCCGAGTGCAGCAGGGACATTTGAAGAATAATCTATCGAAATAAATTCGGGATTATAACCTAGAGCAGTAAAAAGAGAATCAAAGCGAGCAAGGGATTTGCTTGAGCCAGGAGAATTATAAAAGCGATAATTTAATAGACGATAGGCTGCAAAACTCATTGCTTCCTCCTGCGCTTTTTGAATGTCAGGAGGCTTACTTATACCTCCAAAAAAACAATTTGAATTTCCCAATTTTTTACCTAGATAATATGTGCTGGCTGTTTCCTCATAAACTGACCACATGTCGTATAAGGCAATAGAAGTATGGAATAAGTTTCTGGCGTGAACTGTTGGTCTTGCATAATCTTCTCGGATTGCTTGCAACAGTACATCATTCCATTTTCGCGCAACAGAATGCTGAGCTACGGAATTTGTTGAGAAAAAACCAATTAATAGGATTATAAAGAATACATAACTACTGGCCTTTTGTATATAGCCATAGTTTAATAAAAGGATCAAATCACAAAACCTCGAATTCTTTCTATTACGCACCCTTATTAATAACTTTTCTGAGATAAAGATAATAGATAATAGTGTTAATATTTTGAATTGATGGAATTTCAGGTGAAACTTTCTTGTATCTGGAGTAGATGAATTCAACGACAATTTTTATATCTTTAGGTAAAATTTTTTATGAGCCAAAAACCATCCTTACAATATCTTTTTCTAAAATTCCTGAAGATAGGATCTACAGCTTTTGGAGGATTTATGGCATTAATTTCAATCGTACAGAAGGAACTTGTCGAGAAGAAAAAAATCATCAAGGATGAGGAGATACTGGATGGAATATCCATAGCGACGGTTCTTCCGGGTCCCATAGCTGTAAATGTGATTACATTCCTGGGATATAGGTTGAGGGGGATTAAAGGGGGACTACTCAGCATGTTGGCAGTGATTTTACCTTCGTTTTTTCTTATTCTGGTACTATCTATTGCTTATTTTAAGTATGGGAATATAGCCCAGTTTCAACGATTTTTTGATGGTGTATTACCAGCAGTAGCTGCAATTATTCTATCCGTGGCATTTAATATGACCCGGAAAAATATAAAGGATTTTAAACAGTATATTCTTGCCATTATCGCTTTTATGCTGGTAGTCTTTGTAGGTGGATTTTATATCACCCTTTCACTTGTTCTAGCAGGTGGTATAACCGGTCTGTTATTGTTTAAAAGAAAGGACATTCAAAAAGAAAATCTTCCTCAGACTGTATCAATAGTAAACGAGGTTAATAAGGGGATCCAAAAAAACTGGCGTTGGATAGCTGTCTTTCTAATAGTTATTTTTTTATTTATTTTGATTTCATTTTTACCGGAAAGTTTTTTGCCTGAGAATGTAAAGCTTCTTCATAAACTATTTATGACCTTAAGTGGTGTAAGTATTACCTTATTTGGAGGAGGTTATGTCTTTATTCCAATGCTTCAGGAACTTGTTGTTGACAACCTTGGCTGGCTCACTTATCAGGAATTTATTGATGGGATAGCCATGGGGCAGATAACTCCCGGTCCTATTATGATCAGTGCAACCTTTATTGGTTATAAAATCGCAGGAATTCCTGGTGCAATCTTAGCAACGATAGCCATTTTTCTGCCACCAGGAATATTGATTATGATATGCTCTCATTTTATTACTTATTTCAAGAATTCTTCCTATCTGAAAGCTATTTTTAAAGGAATTCATCCGGTAGTAATCGGGATGATCTTTGCTGCTTGCCTGATTATTATCATGTCGATGCCTCATGAGTGGACTCAATTGATTATTTTTGTGCTTTCTTTCGTGCTGACATTCTGGTTTAAGGTAGATCTTTTAATCATAATTCCAGTAGCTGGACTGGCAGGATTATTATTCGGATCTTTATGAGGGTAATAGAAAAGAGTGAATTCGACAAATTAGTACCGGTTCAGATTATTGGGACTCAGCGGAGTGGTTCCAATTTATTGAGGCTAATGCTAAGCCAGCTGCATGGTGTTTTCGCACCTCATCCTCCTCATATATTAAGGACATTTGCACCTATTATTTCCTATTATGGCAACCTTACTGTTCCATCTAATTATCATTCCCTTGTAAATGATATCTGTGAGTTCGTAAAAAAAAATCCAGTACCATGGCTTAATTCTGAGCTTGATCCGGAAGTAATAATTACATATTCCAATGAGCCAACTTTACTGGAAGCATACCGGAAAATATATGAAGTTAATGCTATAACCAATAATGCCAGATATTGGTTTAATAAAAGCATGAATAATGTTTATTTTATTGATCTTTTCGAGAAAAATAATTTAAAACCCTTTTATATTCACCTAGTAAGAGATGGACGTGATGTTTCTCTGAGTTTTAAAAAAGCCATTGTGGGACAAAAGCATATTTATCACCTGGCATCTAAGTGGCGGGAGGATCAGGAAGCATCAAATTATTATGTGAATAAATTTAATCCTGACCGGGCAATACAGGTGAAATATGAAAATTTGTTACAGCACCCAAAAATTGAAATACAGAAAATATGTAAGTTCATTGGTCTGGATTATTCTAATAATATACTCAAATACTACGAATCACCTGACTCTAAAATAACCGCTGAATCCGGAGAGATGTGGCATAATCTCTCCAGGCCCTTGATGAAGCATAATTTTAACAAGTATAAAAAGGGATTAAATAAGGATGAAATTGATGTCTTTGAGAAGGTTGCTGGTGAATTGATGTTGTCCTACGGATATCAGCTGGAAAATCATTTAAATTCAGAGAAACATACTTTCCCAATAGATAAAATTCGGGAATTTGAAAATATCAATGAGCAATTAAAAGAGGAAGTGCTTAAAAAAGCAGTAGAAAAAGACCTCCGCAAAAGGTATGATCAGGAACAATTTATTAAGAAGATCCACCAAGAAAGAGGAAATGTAAAAGCTCTATAAAGAGTTATAATAAGTGATAATTTTAATTAAGTCTGCCCTTTCGTTATATCTTAAATGATTTACTTTAACATACTTCTCTACCTCGGTTCGTTTGTTTTCCAGAAGAGGTAATATTGTTTTCTTTTTTTGCCCGAGGTATAATTTATTTTCAATATTCAGGTAATGTAATTCATCAATTTTATACTCATCATTTAATTGTCCGGCATCATGAGTTATACTATAATTTCCTTTAACTAAATTCAATTTTCTATAAAGCAATAAATCAATCTCTCCTTCAACAAGAACTTCAGCAAATCCTATAAGCGGTGTACCTTCGGAGTCAAATTCAAAGCAATTGATGAAAAAAGCATTTTTTTTCAATTCTATATCGAACCATTCAAAATTTTTAATCTTGTCAAACCGAAGTACCCTGGAAACCTCATTGTTATCCAGAATAACCAGATAATCATCGCGGAGGTTGTATTTTAAGGGATTATTGGAGAAAGCCCTTCCATCATAAAGTAAAGCACTACCCACTAACCAATAATCATTGATAAAAAACGAACCTTCGGCTACATCAGATTTTTCCAGCTCATATGCTTCAATAATTCCACCCGGATTTTCATCTGCAATGATACGTCCCTGCTTGGTGTCAAATTGAGCATAGGAACTCATTCCTGCAAATAAAATCAGGATTGTGAAGGTTGTCTGAATCAATGTTCTCATCATTAGTTGTTATTTAAGATTTCATTTAATTACAGATAAAAAAGATTCTCCATAATTCTTAAACTTAATATAAAAATAATCAAACCTTGAATAAAAGACGAGGATTAAATATTAAGATATATATTGAAAAAAGCCCAGCTCATTGATATAACACTCTATTGATTTCAATATACCATCTATATCGTAATAAACTTCTTTGTCATCAAATCTTAAAACTTTAATGCCAATCTGGTTTAAACCCGAAATCGGCATTAGAAAATTTATTCTGTCTTTAAACTGCTGCAAAACAGCCCGTTGCACCCACTTATTTCAACTCACCATAGCGGTGCTATGCCTCGTCTCAATAAGTGTCTGTTTTATTGCACTTTAAAGCCTCATTACAAAGTTCTATTGCCGAATTCGGGTTAAACGTTCTTATTGCATTTTATTTTTAATGATTTTTCTTCATTATGAGGGGTAATTATATCTATTTCGATGGCCAACATCATTTTATTGCAGAAGAAATCCACAATATAATTATCGATGGGTTTCTGTATATGAAAATCAAAGCCTTTCATCCTTTTGCCCTTTAAGTATTGCCGAAGTAGAAATTCTGATTAAATACTATCATTTCTGAGCTTTCTTGCAAGTATTTTTAGTTTTGGATTGTAGTTAATTAATCTTTTATTCATGATTTAGCGGGTTAAACAATTTTAGTTTGATATAATAAAAGATTGTCATTTTACACAACCTTAACCCTCTTATTAGAGGGGAATCTTCGTTTACAAAACTATTGATTTTTACATGAAGGGAAATATTATTAATATGGACGATAAATACCAGGATATTAATAAGACTTTACCCCGCCGGGGTATCTCTTGAAAAGGATAACAAGCGTAGATGTGAAAATCCATGATCCGGTAAATGAGATGGTTGTGAATCTATAATGAGTTATAAAAATTGACTATTCTAATCAGTCCTTCCTTATCATTATACTTCAGGTTATTACTATTAACGAATTCTTCAATCTCATTTCTTCTGTCTTTTAATAAGTGCATTATATATTTCTTCTTATTGGCAGGGTATAATTTATTGTCAATATTCACATAGTACATTTCTTCAACCAAATATTCATCGTTTCGTTGGCCTGCATCATGGGTTATTATATAGTTTCCTTTTACTATGGCAAGATTGCGATACAGCAATAAGTTGATTTTGCCTTCAATTAGTAACTCAGCAAATCCGCTCAGATGTGTATTGTCATTCTCATATTCAAGGCAATTTATATAAAAAACATTCTTTTTTGTTTTGATATCAAACCATTGAAATTTTTTTATTTTATTCAATAGAAGTTTTCTGGAGATACCATTCATGTCTTTGATAATAAGATAATCATCAAGGAGGTTGTATTTCATAGGACATTTGCGGAAAGAGTTTCCATCATAAAGAAAGGCACTTCCAATTGACCAATGATCGTGTATAAAAATTGATTCTTTATCCATGCTAATTCTTTCAAGATCAAAAGTTTCAAGAATCCCGCCTGGATTGGAAACCGCTATTCCTTGCCCATGATTTGTTGACGATTGGGCATATGCCATTATCTCTGCAATAATGAGGAGTGTTGTTAAAATGGTTTGAATTAAAGTTTTCATTGTAAAAGTTTAGTTATGTTAGATATATACCCGCTTTTACCTCAGAAATGTCACGCTATTAATCAATTTAGAATTTTGATTAATATTATGTGCTGTAGTAAATTATAAACAATTAAATCCTGGATTAAGTTCCGATGGTTGGAGATTAGAGGATAATAAATATCTAAATCAACAATACCCTATGCGTTTATATAACAGAGATCATGTGATTAGGAAGCAAAGTGATCAGCAGAATTAGGAATTCAAGAAAAGAAGTTTTTATCCTTGTTGCTTTTTGGACTAGTATAAAGAGAATAATAGTCAGATAATTATTATATATTAGTTATTTATATTTTTTTAAGAGATAAGACTGCACATAGTCATCAACACCATCTTCAAGAGAGGTAAATGGCTGGTTATATCCTATTTCTTTGAGTTTGGTCATATTCGCTTCAGTAAAGTATTGGTATTTATCCCGAATGTCTTCAGGAGTATTGATGAATTCTATTTTCTCTTCTATTTGCATTGACCTGAAAACAGATTTTGTCAGATCCATAAAAGTTCGTGCTTTGCCAGTTCCAAGGTTATATATTCCCGAGAACTTTCGCAGATGCATCAGGAAATAACATACTTCTACAAGGTCTTTTACATATACAAAATCCCTCATTTGCTCACCATCACCATATTTTGGATTATGGGAGCGGAATAATTGCATTTGCCCTGTTTTCTTTATTTTATGGTATGCATGCCAGATAACGGAAGCCATCCTACCCTTATGATCTTCATGAGGACCATATACATTAAAGAATTTCAGTCCAGCCCAGTAAAAGGGCTTTTCTTTTTGTATCAATACCCATTTATCGAATTCATTTTTTGACTCACCATAAGGATTGAGCGGTTTCAAATTTGGGATGAGGCCTTCATTGTCATCATACCCCATCTCCCCCAGACCATAGGTGGCAGCAGAGGATGCATATACCAGAGGTATCTGGTATTGTATGCATCGTGTCCATATTTGTTTTGAATAATCAGTATTTAAAGCTTTCAGTAAGGATTTGTCAAATTCCGCTGTATCCGTTCTCGCACCTATATGAAATAAGAATTCGACTTGCTGATAGTTTTTATCCAGCCAGTTGAAAAAAATATCTCTTTCAACTTTTTCTTTGATTTTTAGAGTATCAAGATTTTTGTTTTTATCAGAATTATTGAATTTATCAACTGCAATTATAGCACTGAAGTTTTCCTGGTTCAGTTTTTTAATTAGTTGGCTACCAATAAATCCGGCTGCTCCGGTAACTATAATCATATTAATAAAAGATTAAAATTTGAGAGATATTTTGGACAAGGTACTGATATCGATTCTTTAGTATATTTGTAATTCATATGCAAAAATATAATTAGAATGGTATATATCACCAAACAAGTTCATTTTTGTGCAGCTCATAAGTTATACAATCCGGATTGGAGTGAGGAGAAAAATGACGAAGTATTTGGGCCTTGTGCAAATAAAAACTGGCATGGGCATAATTTTGATCTTTTTGTAACCATTAAAGGTGGATTGGATGAAGGAACAGGATTTGTTATGAATTTTAAAGATATTAAAAAAATTGTAGCAGAAGAAGTTCTCGAAGCAGTAGATCACAAAAATTTGAATTTGGATGTCTCATTTTTGAAAGATAAACTAACCAGTTGTGAGAATATCATAATAGAATTCTGGAAAATATTGGAACCACTTATCCGAAGAGAATCAGAAGGCAGAGCCCAACTACATGCTTTGAAACTATATGAAACACCCACCAGTTATGCTGAATATTATGGAGGATAAGGAAAATTATAGATGCGTTATTATTTAATAGCCGGTGAACGATCGGGAGATCTTCATGGTTCTAACCTGATAAAATCATTAAAAAAGAAAGACCCTCAGGCTGAATTCAGAGCGTGGGGAGGTGAGTATATGGAGAATGCAGGGGCCAATCTTGTGGTTCATTATGACAATCTTGGCTTTATGGGGTTTATGGAAGTATTAATATATTTCAGAAAAATCCTTAAATATATTAAGCTCTGCAAAAAAGATATCATTTCTTATCAACCCGATGTTGTTATACTCATTGATTTTGCTGGTTTTAATATGAGAATTGCTCAATTTCTCAAGAAGAAGGGAGTTCTTGTATATTATTATATTTCCCCTAAAATATGGGCATGGAATACGGGAAGGGCAAGGAAGATTAAAAAAAGTATAGACCGAATGTTTGTCATACTTCCCTTTGAGAAGGCATTTTATCATCAATATAACTATGATGTTGACTATGTTGGAAACCCGGTAGTTGATGCAATAGACAGCCATACACCTGATCCGTCCTTTTTAAAGGGTATTGGTTTATTGAAAGATGAAAAATATGTTGCTTTACTTCCGGGGAGTCGAAAACAGGAATTAGAAAGCATCCTTCCTGAAATGGTAAAGCTTGCCCGGAGTATGCCCGACGTTATCTTTATACTTGGCGCAATCCATGGCGTTAATGACTCTTATTATGCTACCAGCACATCCGTTCAAAATATTAAATTGGTTTTCGATAGGACATATGATGTACTTGCTTATGCGCATGCAGCTGTAGTAACATCAGGAACAGCCACATTAGAGACCTGTTTGTGGAAAGTCCCTCAAGTGGTTGTTTATAAATCAAATTCCAGGATATCAATGGCTATTGCTAAAATGGTGATTAAAGTGAAGTTTATTTCACTGGTGAATCTTATAGCAGGAAAAGAGGTCGTTAAAGAGTTAATACAGGAAAATCTAAGTCCTGAAAACCTTAATGATGAAGTGGTTAAGTTATATAAAAATAACCAATACAGAAATCAGATTCTGGATTCTTATGAAGAAATATCAAGTATCCTTGGTAAGGATCCGGTTTCCGACAAAGCTGCTACAATGATTGTTAAATATTTGAACGGTTAAGCTACTTTCAGTTTTTTAAACTTTGATTTTTCAAATTTCTCTATAGCGTACTCTTTAGATATTGAGAATTCCTTAACATTTTTCTCAGAAGGGAAATTAAACATAGCTTCTGTAATAATTGCTTCGCAAATAGATCGCAATCCCCGAGCTCCTAATTTATATTCATAGGATTTATCAACGATATAATCAAGAGCGGCAGGTTCAAATTCTAATTTTATACCTTCCATATCGAAGAGCTTTTTATATTGCTTGGTAAGAGCATTTTTTGGTTCAGTCAATATTCGCCTTAATGTCTTTTTGTCTAAAGGATCAAGGTGTGTAACTACCGGTAGCCTTCCAATCAATTCAGGTATTAAACCATAGGATTTAAGATCCACAGCGTTCACATATTGAAAAAGATTTTCCTTATCTATTTCATATTGTCTGTCAATATCAGTTTTTGATGCAAAACCGAGAGGCCTTGTATCCATTCTCTTTTCTATGTGTTTTTCCAGTCCATCGAATGCACCACCACATACAAAAAGTATATTTTCAGTATTCACGGCAATCATTTTCTGATCAGGGTGTTTCCTTCCCCCCTGCGGAGGAACGTTTACTACAGTACCCTCCAATAATTTCAAGAGTGCCTGTTGCACACCTTCGCCACTAACGTCCCTTGTAATTGAAGGGTTATCTGATTTTCTGGCAATTTTGTCAAGCTCATCGATATAGACAATACCTCGCTCGGCGGACTCCACATCATAATTTGCAGCTTGCAGAAGTCGTGTTAATATACTTTCTACATCTTCACCTACATAACCGGCTTCAGTAAGTACAGTTGCATCAGCAATGCAAAAAGGGACCTGAAGCATATTAGCCAGATTCCTGGCAAGATAAGTTTTCCCTGTTCCGGTTTCACCTACCAGAATAATATTTGATTTTTCAATGATAACCTCTTCTTCATCAGGCTTTTGAGGTTGGGTGAGCCTTTTATAGTGGTTATATACCGCCACTGATATCACTTTTTTAGCTTCATCCTGGCCTACAACAAACTGATCGAGATATTTCTTCATCTCTTTTGGTTTGATCAGGTTTAAAGATGGTTTTGTATCATCATCTTTTATTTTTTTCTCTTCAAGGAGAATCTGGTAAGCTTGATCAATACAATAATTACAGATATGAGAATTGATCCCTGAAACCATCAGGTCTACATCCTTTTTACTCCTGCCACAGAAAGAACAAGAAACTTGTGCCATATTATTTTATTTTACTCTTTTTTCTAATACTTCATCAATTATCCCATATTTTTTAGCCTCATCTGCCCTTAGCCAGAAATCACGGTCAGAATCCCGTTCAATATTATCATACGTTTTTCCCGTATGTTTGGATAAAATGTCGTACAAGTCTTTCTTAACAGAAAGTGTTTGTTTAAGTGATATCTCCATATCAGATGCTTGTCCCTGCATTCCACTCATTGGCTGATGAATCATAATTCTGGAATGAGGTAAAGCAGATCTTTTATCTTTTGCTCCTCCTGCCAATAAAACCGCTGCCATTGAAGCAGCTAATCCGGTACATATAGTGCAGACTTCAGGTACGACAAGCTGCATGGTATCATAAATACCAAGTCCGGCATAAACAGAGCCTCCAGGGCTGTTTACGTATAGCAGGATGTCTTTTTTAGAATCAACTGATTCCAGGAACAGCAATTGAGCTGTTATAATATTTGCAATATTGTCATCAACAGGTAATCCTAAAAATATGATCCTGTCCATAATCAGCCTTGAAAATACATCAATCTCTCTGAAATTTGTGGGCCTTTCCTCAATAACAGCACGAGTCATATTTTCAATCGATTGTACGTAGCCGTCAAACGTGGTACCACTTATTTTTTTATCTTTTACAGCGTATTTTCTAAATTCTTCCTTATTAATCATTGTATTCATTCATTTATTTAACCAATATTAAAAAAAAAGCCCTTCAATAGAAAGGACTTTTATATAAACGATTCTATCTTTAATTAGTTTGTAACAATTTTTGAAAATTCCTCTGGTTTAACTTTTTTGGATGATATATCCATTTTTTCGCTAACGAAATCCATGATCCGATCCCCTCTAACCTTGTTGAAAGTATTCATGTAGTTTTGTCCATCATTTCCCTGAAGATAATTTTCAGCAAAAGAATCCAATTGTTCACCAAGTGAATCACCCATGCCATAAGCAGCAAATTGAGCAGTAATGGTCGCTTTTGCATTTTCCATTACATCGGCATGTTCTACCTTAATATCATTATCCTCGGCAATTTTATTCACTATTAAAGTCCATTTTAATTCTTCAATGTACTTGTCATAATCCTTATCAAGATCTTCTTCAGAGATCTTATCTTTATTAGTGGCAAGTATCCATTTTTTATAAAAATTATCAGGAACCTCTATTTTAGTGGTTTCTATTAATTTATCCTGAATTAGTTTTATGGTATAGTTTTTAGCCTCCTGACCATAATTTGTGTGCAGAGTTTCAGTTAATTTTTCTATAAATTCTGCTTCTGTTTTTACAGCATCTTTACCAAAAACCTTGTCAAAGAAATCCTGGTTGAATTCTGCGATTTCTACCCGGTTAATTTTTGTCACTTTGAAGGAGAAATCACCTTTTAAATTTTTCACCTCTTTTTCATCCTTATGCAGTACCTTGCCAACAGTATCACTGTCTTTAAAAACCTTTTTAGGATTAATCTCGATGGTTTGATCCTTTTTCAATCCTTCAAATAATTTTGCGTCTTTGGCTTTTACCTGGTCTGCAGCAATCCAGATTTCTTCTTTAAATCCGGTTGATTCCTGAGTCAACTCTCCGAAAATATCATCACCCTTTTTGCTTTCTTCAGGCTCTGTATGATTTCCATATTGCTTTTTCAGGTCTTCTATGGTTTTATCAATTGTTTTTTTATCAGGAATTATTTCATAGGATTTAATTTTTTGGGACAGGTCAATATTAAATTCATCAATTAATCCTACCTGGTATTCAAATTCAAATTCTTTCTGGGTATCCCAATCTATATCGGCAGTTTTTTCATGGTTGGGTAAAGGTTCACCAATAAGTTTGATTTTATTTTCCTTTATATAATCAGTAATTGATTTTGAGAGTATCTCATTGATTTCTTCAACCAGGATTGACTTGCCATAAAGCTTTTTTATTAGCCCGGGAGGTACTTTGCCAGGTCGAAAACCTTTGATATTAGCTTTTTTAGAGTAATCCTTTACTTTTTCTTCAACTTTGGGTTGATAATCATTTTCCTTTAATGTAATTTTAATTTGGCCTTCGGTGGCCGTGCTTTTATCTAATACTATATCCAAGGTTATAAAATTTATATTGCTATTAATAAAACAAAACCCTCGATCTTTACGCATAGAAGAATAGAGGGTTATTATGTGCGGATGAAGGGACTCGAACCCCCATGCCTTGCGGCGCTAGATCCTAAGTCTAGTGCGTCTACCAATTTCGCCACATCCGCAATAAGGTTAAAGGATGTTATTAAATTTGAATTTAATTGGAATCAACATGTCAAAAACAAGAATGATAACATATTTTCACCTGTTTAATACTCATCAAAAGCAGATGAGGAAAACGGAATGCAAAGTTAATGATTATTAGATTATTATTTATATAATTTCGTATAATTTAATAGAGGAATATTGTAAAAGTGAATATGATAATAACGGACGAAGAAGTTGAGAAAAAAGAGATTTTAAGAAAGTATCGCAAATTACTACGACATGCGAAGCCTTTCTTAAAAGATGGAGATGCCAAACTAATTAAAAAAGCTTTTAATACATCAATGGAAGCTCATCATGGCATGCGACGACGGTCAGGAGAACCTTATATTTACCATCCTCTTGAAGTCGCTATGATTGCTGTGGACGAGATTGGATTGGGTACAACGTCTATTATCTCTTCCATTTTGCATGATGTTGTTGAGGACACTGAATTTGAAATTGAAGATATTGATAAGGAATTTGGCCCTAAGGTAGCCAAGATAATTGATGGCCTTACCAAAATATCGGGGGTATTTGAATATGGGACCTCACAGCAAGCAGAGAATTTTCGAAAAATGCTTCTTACATTGTCGGAGGATGTAAGAGTGATCCTGATCAAATTAGCGGATCGTTTGCATAATATGAGGACCTTGTCAAGCTTGCCACGTAATAAACAACTGCGGATTGCTTCTGAAACCATATATTTATATGCACCATTGGCACATAGGTTGGGGTTGTATGCTATTAAATCAGAGCTGGAGGATCTCTATCTTAAATATTCAGATCCGGAAGTATACGAGGAAATTGAGACAAAAATGTTGGCGAATAAGCCAATCAGGGATCGATTTATAAGACGTTTTATTACTCCAATCCAGGAAGAACTCCTGGCTCAAAGATTCAAGTTTACAATTAAAGGAAGACCTAAATCAATATATTCAGTCTGGGATAAGATGAAATCCCAAAATATACCTTTTGAAGAGGTATATGATCTTTTTGCAATTCGGATAATTCTGGATTCTTCCCCTGATTATGAGAAAGCTGCTTGCTGGCAGGTTTACTCGATAGTAACAGACTTTTATAAACCCAACCCGGATCGGTTGAGGGACTGGATCAGCACACCTAAAAGCAATGGCTACGAATCTTTACATACTACAGTAATGAGCAAAACTGGCTTATGGGTTGAGGTGCAGATCAGGGCTAAGAGAATGGATGAAATAGCTGAGAAAGGTTATGCAGCACATTGGAAATATAAGGGGGACATACATTATCGTGGCCCGGGTGAATCTGGATTAGAAGAATGGATCAGTAAGGTTCGGGACATGCTGGAACAGAATGATACAAATGCTATTGAGTTTGTTGATGACTTCAGGTCTAACCTATTCAATGAAGAGGTATTTGTTTTTACACCAAAAGGGGATTTAAAAATACTTCCCATTGGTTCAAAAGCGTTAGATTTTGCATTCGAGATCCATTCAGAAGTTGGTGCACACTGCATTGGTGCCAAAGTAAACCAAAAACTGGTACCCCTAAATTATATTTTGAAAAATGGCGATCAGGTTGAGATTCTAACATCCTCTAAACAGAAACCAAGGGAAGATTGGTTGCGTTTTGTTGTAAGCTCAAAGGC
>Ga0316187_10000834_pt1 | contig 25430 bp, 21 predicted proteins | sample CroRivburrow1_MG_FD_204927 | JGI IMG/M metagenome (GOLD analysis project Ga0316187, IMG submission 204927) | Coastal sediment microbial communities from Maine, United States - Cross River worm burrow 1 | ecosystem: Environmental > Aquatic > Marine > Coastal > Sediment | place: USA: Maine...
GTGGAACGCCAGATGTTCTGGGGCCGCCAGTTCATGAACCCCTTTGCATTTGAATGAATGAAAAAGCGAACTATTGTGATGCTGACCCCAATCAATAGCTTGTGCCAATTATCGATTTAAGGATGGCTTAAGATTATCAACCCATATTGCTTCCTATCTTCAATGAAGACAGGAGTTCGTCATGAAATCTATTATTGTCTGGGATATCCCGACGCGCCTTTTTCACTGGCTGTTTGCGCTTTCCTTCACCATCGCGTTCATAACCGCCGAGTTCGAAAGCTGGATCGCCGTCCATGTGTTTGCCGGATTGGTCATGTTCGGCCTGCTTGCATATCGCCTGATCTGGGGCATCATCGGAAGCCGCTATGCACGTTTTTCTTCCTTCCTGTTTGCTCCGGGTGCCGCAACCAAATACCTGTTCGATTCACTGCAAGGCAAGTCTGAACGGTATATCGGGCACAACCCGGCAGGCAGCTGGGCGGTCTATCTCATGTTGTTGCTAGGACTCGGCATCAGTGTTTCCGGCTTGCCCCTGCTGTCCGGCGGCGATCTGTGGGAAGAGGTTCACGAAGTCTTGTCTTATGGTGCGCTGACTGTTGTGGTTGTACACATTACCGGTGTTGTCGTCTCCAGCCTGCTGCATCGCGAGAACCTGCCGCGTGCCATGGTGACCGGACGCAAGGAAGGAGAAGAGTCGCAAGGTATCCGTTCATCACGCCCCATCTCTGCCATCGTGTTACTGGTATTGCTGGCAGCGTTCTCCATCTCATACTGGACGGGCTGGGATTCGCAATCTCAGACCATCAAGCTGCCATTCATTGATCAGCCGCTGTCACTCGCAGAAAACGGCGAAGGTGATGAACACGAGGAGGACGATGATTGACGGTGATAGTGTATGTATCCACAAAAGGGAAAGCCCGGCATCGCCGGGCTTTTCTTTTCGAGATACTGTGACATTAGGGACGCAGCCCGATTCTTTTAGGTTGGACGCAAGGCAATAACTGCCCCTGTTAACCTGATAAGTTGTCTGCCCAAACCCGAAATTAAAAGCGGTCGTATCCTCGTTGGTCAGACGGATGTCGCCTTCGTCGTTGCTATAAGGGCTGGAGAGATATGTAGCGAAATTGGATGCGTAATCTCTCTAAGCTTTGCTCATATTCATCAACCGTTTTGTACCGATCATTTCCAGATATCCACGACCACACCGCGTTCGCGGATGGCGTCAGCCCGCTCGCGGATGTAACGCTGCAGACTGGTTTGCTTCTTGTAAGCGCCCGAGGAGACATATTCCAGTACTGACTGAAAATGAAAGCTTTTCATAAATGCTTCGATCCGGATCACTTCCTTGCCAGCATCAAATAACACCACAGTTGGCACGTACGCGATCTTGAGTTCGTTCGCCCAATCTCGCGCCATGGTTTTTCTCCCATCCGGTGTGGTTACCGGCGTTCTATCCCACCGATCCAGATGGATCACGTTATATTGCCCGATCAGCTTCAGCGTCTCCGGCTCTTGCAGAACTTTGCTGTGCATCAGGTCGCAACCCGCACAATCCTTCTGCTCAAAGAATACGGCCAGCGGTTTACCGGAGTCGAACTTGTTCAGGTTGTAGGGAGGTTTGGAAAAGAAAGGTTCTGATTGAAGCACGCCCTTCGAGGGTGGCGGGGCAAGCTTGGCGTAGTATTCCGGGAAGGTCAGTAACCCTTCCTGTTTTTCTCCCACGTATTTCAGTGCCGCAAGAAACTGGTGAGGCGGGTAATAACCGTTGATGCGCAAAACGGTTTCGCCCTTTTCATCTATCAGCAATATGCTGGGCGTGAACCAGACCTGAAGTTTCGCAGCGAGTTCTTTTTCCGTCAGCTTGCTACCGGAAAAATCGGTCACCTCCCGATCACCCCAGATATTCAAATCGACAGCATCGAAGTGCTTACGTGTGTAATCCACGATGTGTTGCTGGCTGAAATTGGTATTGAACAGTGCAGCGCAGTACGGACAGCCCTCCTGCCCAAAATAGAGTAACAGCCGTTTGCCGTTGCGAGATGCCTCTGCGACATCTTCGGGCATGTCCAGAAAGGCTTGTTTGAACCAATCGGGAATACTGTATACGCCTGCACCGCGGAATTCGGCCTTCTCTGCGGCCAAGGCCGTTGTGCCCATCAATGACGGGATCGCGTACAAACCCAGCACTGCCATACATGTCACGAATATTTTCTTCATGCTCACCCCCCGACTGGTTGACTTGCACATAGTCCGGAATAACACGACTCGCCGATTTTCCAGCGCGTATCCCATAAAACATGAATTACTACGCAGATGGTAACACCGCAGCGTCATGGTGTCGGCACATCTACTTGCTGAAGTCCGTTCCGCTTGCCTGCATTAAAGGGGGCAGGGTCACATTGTTGGGTGGGCGCCTGAAAATAAATCCGGGCCTGGCCCATTTAATTCCTTTGGAACAGTGAAAATCAGGCTGATGCAAATCAGGGGCGTTTCGTTCGATGTTGAACTCAGCTCCGATCATGTCACTTTCACACACACGGCATCGTCCCCATTTGGTTCTTCAAGCCTGATCCTTCAAGTCTGGCAGACTGCCATATCATTCCTGCCGCGACATCGGTGCATGGGCGAAAAGTGCTATCCTTAAGGCTGCGGGGATGGGCAAGTTTTCCAGTGATCGCGCCATAAGTGAATGCGCCGGGCGCATCTACCATACCAAACCGATAAACCCTCAAACAATCTCCACATAAAATAGAACGGAACGAACATGAAAACGATTGATCCCTGCACTCTGGTTATCTTCGGTGCGGGTGGAAACCTGGTGCGTATCAAGCTGATTCCCGCTCTGTTTCGCCTTGAAGTGGAAAAGCGCCTGCCGGAAAAAATGGTCATCCTGGCGGCAAGTCGCACGGTGCGTAGCCGCGAGGAGTGGATAGGCGAGGTCGTGTCCATGCTGAATGCAAAATACCCGAACGGTTACGACCATGCCGCGTTCGAGCGCTTTCGCCAGCGGCTCTATTACCACTCCAATCCGCCCGATGACCCTGACGCTTACCAGCGCCTGCGAGCCACGATAGACGATGATCCGGCGCTGCCGCCGAATGCGGTTTTCTATATGGCCGTGCCGCCTTCCGAGTTCACCGTGTTCATCGACAAACTCGGCGAGGGCGGACTGCTCAAGCAGAATCAGGGCTGGCGTCGCGTGGTGATCGAGAAACCGTTCGGTTACGACCTGCTCAGCGCACAGTCGCTGCAGAAGAACCTGTACAAGCATCTGAACGAGTCGCAGATCTACCGGATCGATCACTACCTCGGCAAGGGCACGGTACAAAACGTCATGGTGTTCCGCTTTGCCAACATGCTGCTCGAACCGTTGTGGAACCATCACTACATCGACCACGTCCAGATCACCCATTCAGAAACGCTGGGGATAGGAGGGCGTGCCGACTATTACGAGGGTGCGGGTGCGCTGCGCGACATGCTGCAAAGCCACCTGATGCAACTGATGGCACTGGTGACGATGGAGCCACCGGTCAGCATGTCCGCCGAACATCTGCGCGACGAAAAAGTGAAGGTGCTGAAATCGATCCGCCCGATCCCGCAGAATGCTGTGCATGCGCATTCATTCCGCGGCCAGTACAGCGGAGGCACCGTCGACGGCAAAGTGGTATCCGGTTACCTTGAGGAAAAAGGCATCGCACAGGACAGCGTGACCGAGACCTACGCCGCACTGAAACTGTTCATCGACAATTGGCGCTGGGCCGGCGTGCCGTTCTATCTGCGCACCGGCAAGCGTATGGCGGAGAATAGCTCGGCGATCTGCGTGCGCTTCAAGAATCCCCCGCAGGACCTGTTGCGCAAGTCGCGCGGCGGCGAGCCACCGCATCCAAACTGGATCATGCTCGGCATCCAGCCCAGCGATTGTCTGAAAATGGAAATGCAGGTGAAGATACCCGGCCTCGACCTGAAGACCCGCACCATCAGCCTGGATGCCACTTACCGCAAAGGAGAAGAGGTTGAATACGACGCCTACGAGGGCCTGTTGCTCGACGTGATGCTCGGCGACCAGTCGCTGTTCCTGCGCATCGACGAAGTGGAAGCGGCATGGCGCGTGGTCGATCCTATCCTCAAGGTGTGGTCAATGGAGCGCGACCTGATCAATACCTATCAGGCTGGCACCTGGGGCCCGCGCGGCACCTACCGCCTGTTCGACCGCGAAGACCAGTTTTGGCGGCATTCACTCAACCTGGACGGCGCGAATCTGCAGGCATATTGATATGGACAAAGTATTGGCAGGGGACATCGGAGGAACCCGCAGCGCGGTGCGGGCGGCATGATGACGAAAGGAATGAAACTGCCCGGCGCAAATAGCATCACGCTCCACGATGGCTTGGCGGAATTGAGCGATGCCGTGGCACAGCGCATCGCCGACGCTGCCAATTCCGCCATCGCCGCACGCGGCGAATTTCGTCTGGCCCTCGCGGGCGGCGAAACACCGCGCCATTGCTACCAGAGCCTGCGGAAGTTGGCGGTGGAATGGGGCAAGGTGCATATCTATTTCGGTGACGAGCGCTGCCTGCCGCAGGGCGATGCACAGCGCAACGACACCATGGCACACGAGACGCTGCTGCGTTATGTTGCGATTCCGCCCGGAAACGTGCACGCCATACCCGCCGAGCGTGGCGCAATCGTTGCCGCAACCGAATATGCAGGCATATTGAAATTGCCGCTCGACCTGGTGCTGCTTGGCATCGGAGAGGATGGACACACCGCCAGCCTGTTCCCCGGCAATCCGGCGACGGAGAGTCGTACTGCTGCGGTGGCCGTGTTCGATGCGCCCAAGCCGCCGCCCGAGCGGGTGTCGCTGGGCATGGCCGTGCTGAATACGGCGCGCGAAAAAATGTTTCTCGTGGCCGGTGAGGGCAAGCGCGACGCGCTGCATCGCATTGCACAGGGCGAAGCACTGCCTGCGGCACGCGTGATGGGTGCGGAGTGGCATATTGAACACGCCGCATGGCCGGACGAATGAATGGGCTGAATGATTTAACCGAACGAAAAATTGATTAACGAAAATTGGAGAAAATGAAATGCAAATTGGAATGATAGGCTTGGGCAGGATGGGGGCAAACATGGTGCGTCGTTTGCAGCGCGCGGGACACCAGTGCGTGGTGTTCGATCGCAGCAGCGATGCAGTGCAGGCACTGGCAAAAGAGGGTGCAACCCCGGCCGGCAGTATGCAGGATTTCCTCGCCAAGCTGGCTGCGCCGCGCGCCGTGTGGCTGATGCTGCCGGCTGCGGTGGTGGATGCCAGCATAGCCGAACTGACGCCGCTGCTCGGCGCGGACGACATCCTGATCGACGGTGGCAACTCCTATTACAAGGACGACATCCTGCGCGCGAAACAGCTCGCACCGAAGAAGATCCATTACGTCGATGTCGGCGTCAGCGGCGGCGTGTGGGGGCTGGAGCGCGGCTACTGCCTGATGATAGGCGGCGACCAGGCTTCCGTCTCGCGCCTGCAGCCGGTGTTTGCGACACTGGCACCGGGTGTTGAAACCGCAGAGCGTACCGAGGGACGCGACGGTACACCGAGCAGCGCCGAGCAGGGCTATCTGCATTGCGGCCCGGCCGGTGCGGGACACTTCGTCAAGATGGTGCACAACGGCATTGAGTACGGCCTGATGGCGGCCTATGCCGAAGGCTTCAACCTGTTGCGCCATGCCAATGTCGGCGGGGTCAAGCAGAGCGCAGATGCAGAGACCTCACCGCTGCGTGAACCGGAAACATTGAGCTACGACATTAACGTGTCAGAAGTGGCCGAGCTGTGGCGGCGCGGCAGCGTGGTCGGCTCATGGCTGCTCGACCTCACCGCACACGCGTTGCAAGCCGATCCGAACCTGAAGAATTTTGGTGGAAAAGTGTCCGATTCCGGCGAAGGACGCTGGACCAGCATCGCCGCGATTGAGTCCGGCACCCCGGCACCGGTGCTGACCGCCGCGCTGTTCAATCGCTTCTCGTCACGCGGCGAAGCTGATTACGGCGACAAGCTGCTATCCGCGCTGCGCTTCGAGTTTGGCGGGCACCACGAGAAGAAGTAACAAAATTAAATGTACCGGAGTCGAATTTTTTAAGTGGATGGTTTGGCCAGAAGAAAATCAAGTCCGGTACCTTATGATCTTGATCGTGTTTCCATTCGATACCATCCGTGTCGAATTCATGCTCAAGGCGGCTTGAAGTAAGGATCAATCGAGTCTGACCCTATCGATCTTACATAGTCCGGAATAACACGACTCGCCGATTTTCCAGCGCGTACCCCATAAAACATGAATTACGATGCAGATGGTAACACCGCAGCGTCATGGTGTCGGCACATCTACTTGTTGATGTCCGTGCCGCTTGCCCGTTGCGCGTCAAGCTCCTTCAGGTAATCCCCGATATCCCATTCACACCCGCCACAGCCGGTAAGCGCACCCGTCCATTGGGAAATGGCCTGGATATCCATGCCCTGCTCAAAGAGCCTTTGAATGTACTCGCGCTTTGTGCCACTGCAATGGCACATCACTTGATTCTCGGGGTTGTCGGGTTTCGTTTCCATCTGTTATGGCGATCGGGTTGACGGGGCGATTTTATCATTTCGGAAGCTGGGCACGTTCTCCTAAAGGAAATTAACCCTTTTATGGGGACGGAGCCCAATTAATTTAAAAGAATGCGGCTCCGTCCCTATGGTCTTGCCTAATTAAAGGGGAAGCCTCGGAAAGCAATCTGCTGGAATTGCCTATATTGATGACATTAACTCGGATGTTTCCTAAGGAATTCGTCCGCATCTTTCGGCGATCTTCCAGCGCCAAAAGCGCAATAATAAGCTGAAAATTTTGTCAAACTATTTTTCAATGGATCATTAACAAGTGATTCAATTCTTTCTAGTTTATCTTTCTGAATCGTTTCCCCATTACCAAGACAATATTCAAATGTGTATTTGACCAGCTCTTGTGAAACAAGAGCTGTTAGCACTAACCTGCAAACAAAGTGGTTCTTGCTCAACTTGGCTCCGCTATCTGAAGTCACCTCTATTAATACGTAGGGATTGCCGTCTTTATCATCGCCTTCATCGAATTTCGAGTCATAGCCTTGAATCTTAGCGCTGTCGACGTACGACTGATTACCGACACAAACTATTAATAGCAAAAAATGCGGCCGAGAAAAATAGGGCGCTAGCTATTTGTGAATGGAGATTAAACTTAAGAATTACGGGTTGTATTTTCGAAGGTAGGCGATTGGGTTGGGTTTTCTACTTTTCTCAGATCACAGATACTTCTTACCTAAGAGCGTTAGATCACACGGTATCTATGTTGGCGCATCGATTTAACCTCGTGGGGAAAATCAAAGTTAAGCGTCTGCTCAAAACATATTATGAGTGTCGTCGTAAGCAAAAAAACACTCCTCATTACATACAAAACTTTGACACTATGGATGTCATCGAGCGTCGAAGTATTCTTGCAATGCTTATTGGCGAATCAAGGATTAAGGGTTTATCCGACAATAGGATAAATCAGCTTTTTGAGATGAAAATAAGTGCTGCAGTTAGGGAGTTGGAAAAAGATCTTGCGAATCCTTCTTAGGCATAACTAATTTCGCTCTAATAACTTCTGTAGAATAATCAGGTGCAGACCACGATTTAAAATCGTACATTTCAGCCTCACAACTTATCAATCTAGCCTAGCCGGATGCTGTTCACGCAACTTACCTTGATGGCAAATTCCGTGATCGACCCAGCCACCGAAAATCAATAGGGACAGTCCCCATTTATTCAAGCGGACAGCCCCGCCAAAGCCGACCCTGTTAAAATCCGCACCTTCTCACATCCTCCTGACCAGCCGCTCATGACCAAGAAACCACACGTCACCATCCATCGCGAAGACTATACTGCCCCGGCCTATTGGGTGAACACCGTTGAAATGGGTTTCGATCTCGACCCCGCGGCAACCCGTGTGGCCACGCGCATCACGTTGCAGCACAATAGCGCATCGCCCAACAAGGATGTGGAGCTGCTGGGCGACCGCGTCAAGCTGGTGGCCCTGCGCATGAACGGCAAGACGCTGCGTAAAGGAAGCAAGGGTGGCTACTCTATAGCAGACGGGAAATTGCGCATCGCCAATGCACCGGACGAGATTACGCTGGAGATCGATACTCTGGTTCAGCCCGAGAAGAATACCTCGATGATGGGTCTGTTTGTCTCCAACGGCAATTTCTTTACCCAATGCGAGGCGGAAGGTTTTCGCAAGATCACCTGGTTTCCCGATCGCCCGGACGTGATGGCGAAATACACCGTAATGCTGCGCGGCGACAAGAAAAGATATCCGGTGTTGCTCTCCAATGGCAACCTGATCGAACAGGGCGATCTGCCCAAAGGCCGCCACTATGCCAAGTGGGAAGACCCGTTCAAGAAACCTTCTTATCTGTTTGCGCTGGTGGCAGGCAAGCTGGTGTGCCAGGAAGAAACATTCAGGCTGAACAGCGGGCGCCGCGTGTTGCTGCAAGTGTGGGTGGAGCCGGGCAATCTGGACAAGACGCAGCATGCGATGGAATCGCTCAAGCACAGCATCCGCTGGGATCAGCAACGCTACGGGCTGGAGCTGGATCTGGACCGTTTCATGATCGTTGCGGTGGGCGACTTCAACATGGGCGCGATGGAAAACAAGGGCCTGAACATCTTCAACACAAAGTATGTGCTGGCCAACCCCCGCGTCGCCACCGATGGCGATTATGCCGGCATCGAATCTGTGGTGGGTCATGAATACTTCCATAACTGGACGGGCAACCGCGTGACCTGCCGCGACTGGTTCCAGTTGTCGTTGAAGGAAGGCCTCACCGTGTTCCGCGACCAGGAATTCTCCGCCGACATGGTCGGCACGGACAGTGGTCGTGCGGTGAATCGCATCGGAAATGTGCGTGGCTTGCGCCAGGTGCAGTTTTCTGAAGGCGCGGGGCCGATGGCCCATGCGGTGCGGCCGGATAGTTATGTGGAGATCAGCAATTTCTATACCGCCACGATCTATCAAAAAGGTGCCGAGGTGGTGCGCATGTACCAGACTCTGCTGGGGCGTGACGGCTTCCGCAAGGGCATGGACCTGTACTTTGCACGGCATGACGGGCAGGCGGTTTCCTGCGACGATTTCCGCGCGGCCATGGCAGACAGCAGCGGGAGCAACCTCGCCCAGTTCGAGCGCTGGTATAGCCAGCCCGGCACGCCGCACCTTAACGTGCAAAGCCATTACGACGCAGAAAAACAGACCTTTGAACTGACGATCAGCCAAAGCTGCAAGTCCGGCGCCGGACAAAAGAAACTACTGCCTTTCCATATCCCCGTTGCGGTTGGCCTGCTCGACGCCAAGGGCCACGACTTGGCGCTATATCTTGAGGGCGCTGCCTCTACAAAAACTGCCACCACCTGCGTGCTGGAGCTGACTAAGGAAAAGCAGACGTTCATCTTTAACAATGTCACCTCCAAACCCACGCCATCCTTGCTGCGCGATTTCTCAGCACCTGTTGTGATGGAATATGACTACACCGATAAGGAGCTGGCGCGGCTGATGGCACATGACAGCGATGCCTTCAACCGTTGGGAGGCCGGACAACGCCTAGCGATGCAACGCCTGTTGAAGCTGATCGAACAGGTGCAACGCAGTGAAACGCTGACGCTGGATGAGCTGTTCATCAACGCCTTGCGCACTACGCTCAACGACCAGTCGCTTGACCCGGCATTTCGCGAAGTGGTGCTGATGCTGCCTTCGGAATTGATGCTGGCCGAACAGTGCGCAGTGATCGACCCGCAGGCGATCCACACGGCGCGGCAATTCATGCGCAAAACCTTGTCGGAAAGACTCAAGGCCGATTTCATCGCCGCCTATGCCGCCAACCTGACACCCGGCAAATACTGCCCCGATGCGAAGTCGGCCGGCAAGCGCGGCCTGAAGAACCTGTGCTTGTCTTATCTATTGGGTTGGGAAGATGAATCCACGCTGCAACTGGCGCACGCGCAGATAGCCGCCGCCGACAACATGACCGACCGCATTGCCGCGCTGATGGGACTGGTCAACACCGGCAGCAAGACGGCACAACAGCCATTGAAAAACTTCTATCGCGATTTCAAGAACGAGGCACTGGTGGTCGACAAATGGTTCAGCCTGCAGGCGGTGGCAACGGCGACCGATGTCAACGCGGTGCGCAAGCTGATGACCGATCCCGCATTCACGCTGAAAAATCCCAACCGCGCACGCAGCTTGATCTTCAGTTTCTGCAACGGCAATCCGTCACAGTTCCATGCTGTGGATGGCAGCGGTTATGCATTCTGGGCGGAACAGGTGATCGCGCTGAACAAGCTCAATCCGCAAGTGGCCGCACGTCTGGTGCGCACCCTAGATCACTGGAAAAAATACCAGCCAGTGCTGAAGAAACAGATGCAGGCCGCACTGCAGAAAGTCGCCGCAGCCAAAGGCTTGTCCAAGGATGTGCAGGAAGTGGTGGGCCGGACGTTGGGGTGAGCGCCCCAGTTATTCACAAAACCTTAAATCATAGGGTGGGCACGTTGACTTGGTATGTACCCTGTCGATACAGCTTGATGCGGTTGATTTGTTTGGCAACGGCAAGTTGGAAATTCCCCGCGAACATTTGCCCATCATGCGCGTGCTTACTCGGCCATCAATGCCGGTAGCCACTGAACTATATCCGGGAATACCACGATCGCACCTAATACCAATACTTGAAGGACAATAAAGGGGATCACTCCGCGATAAATATCCTGTATGCGCACCGAAGGCGGGGCGACCGATTTGAGATAGAACAACGAGAAGCCAAAGGGCGGCGTCAGGAATGAGGTTTGCAGATTCATCGCGATGAGTATCGCGAACCACAACATATTGATGCCCATCAATTCGGCAATCGGTGCCAGGATCGGCACGACAATAAAACAAATTTCCAGAAAGTCGAGGAAGAATCCCAATACAAAAATCAGCAACATGCTGGCCGCGAGAAAACTCCATTCGCCACCGGGCAGCGCTGTCATCACATCTTCAACCACGATGTCACCGCCCATGGAACGGAACACCAAGCCAAAGGCGGTTGCGCCGATCAACACCATAAATACCATGCTGGTCAGGCGAGCGGTTTGACGTGAGCTATCGCGTAAATTGGTGAACGACATGCGCCCGTGTGAGGCTGCCAGCAGCATGGTGCCCAATGCACCGACCGCCGCCGATTCTGTGGGGGATGCAATGCCGAAAAAGATCGAGCCCAACACGGCAACCACCAGCAACAACAGTGGCAACAGGTTTTTGATAACCTTGCCAGCCAAGCCCGGCAAGTCTTCTTTCACCTTTGCTGCAGGCACCAACTCGGGCCGGAAAAATGCAATGATTAAAATATAGACTATAAAGATCAGCACCAACAATAAACCCGGCACCACCGCCGCGGCGAACAGCTCACCTGTGGCCACGCCCATGACATCCGCCAGCAGGATCAGAATAATACTTGGCGGAATAATCTGTCCCAATGTGCCCGATGAAGCGATGATGCCGGTCGCCAGGCCTTTGTCATATCCGTTCTTAAGCATCACTGGCAGCGCAATCACCCCCATCGCCACCACCGTTGCGCCCACCACTCCAGTGGTCGCCGCCAATACCGCGCCCACCAACACAATGGCAACGGCCATGCCACCGCGCAACTGCCCCATCAGGCGTTCCACTGTTTCCAGCAGTTCTTCCGCCATACCGGAACGTTCCAGTATCACGCCCATGAAGACAAACAGGGGCACTGCAAGCAAGCTGAAGTTGGTCATCACTCCCCAGACCCGCATCGGCAGCAACTGGAATTCTTGCCAGCCGAGGAAAAAACCGCCAAAGGCCATGGCAATCGCGCCCAAGGTAAAGGCCACCGGGAACCCGATCAGCAACAGGGCAACCGCCACTGCAAACATCACCAGTGCCCAGTATTCCATCTCCATCAGGGGTTTTTCCCAGTTTTATCTTCGGGGGCTGCAAAGACATGCAGACAACGCACCACCATTGCCACGCCCTGCAACATCAACAGTGCAAAGCCAAATGGAATCATTGCTTTTAGTAGCCAACGGTAAGGCAGACCGCCAGGGTCTGGCGATGTTTCTCCCCATCCGTAAGATTGCATCACAAAGGGAATCGAGCTGTAGATCATCAGCACACAAAAAGGCAACAACATGAACAGGCAACCAAAAATATCAACCAATGCCCGACGCTTGTCACTCATCCAGCGCGCCTGATAAAAGACATCTACCCGAACATGCTCGTCATGTTTAAGGGTGTATGCCCCGCCGAGCAAAAATATCAGGGCAAACAAATGCCACTCCAACTCTTGCAAGGCAATCGAACCCGCCTGAAACAGATAACGCATCGCCACGTCGTAACAGACCAGCGCTACCATCACCACCACCAGCCAGGCACTCAGCCGCCCTACCCCCTCGCTGATTTTATTAATCAACGCGGCGACAGGATCCAAAATTCGCAAAAAAGTTGTTGTCATACAAAGCTGATTATTCAATAACCGAGGGCGCATTCTACTCGGATGAAGAGAAATAACGGAAACGGCTAACTGATCGCCTCCCCTGTAAGGAGGATAGGATGCGGAGACTGATGCAGCGATTCCTTAGAGCTTCAATGTTCGGGCGTGGGCTGCTTCAGAGATGTCGCCCCATGCATCGTTGTTGTCGCGGAATCTGTTGTAGGACTGATATATCTTTTTAAATTTGGCATCCTTGGCCGCTTCTGCTTCCAGTATTTTGTGAGTGAATTTTTTGAGCGTCTTGAGCACATCGTCAGGGAAGGCAAGCACCTTAACTTTATGTTTTGTTTTTAGCTCATGCAATGCCTCAAGATTTCTGGCCTCGAATTCAGACAGCATCCAACTGTTGGCTGCGGCTGCGGCTGTTTCGATCATGACCTGATATTTTTCCGGCAATGATGCCCATGCTTTGCTGTTGATGGAAAGCTCCAAAGTTGGGCCGGGCTCGTGCCATCCAGGGTAATAGTAGAACTTGGCAGCACGGTGCAAGCCGAGGCGCAGGTCGTGATAAGGACCGATCCACTCAGTGGCATCGATGGTTCCACGTTCCAGCGCGGTGTAAATTTCACCACCAGCCAGCAATACCGGATTGACGCCCGCCTGAGCCATTACCTTACCGCCCAGACCGGGGATGCGCATCTTGAGTCCTTTTAGATCGCTAACGGAATTGATTCGTTTGCGGAACCAGCCACCCATCTGCACGCCAGTGTTACCCATAGCGAAAGGAACGAGGTTGTATGGTTTGTAAAGATCGCGCCACAGCTTCAGCCCACCACCGGAGGAAAGCCAGGCATTCATGCCTTGCGCGTTCATACCGAAGGGCACCGCGGTAAAAAACTGTGCGGCAGGCACTTTGCCTGCCCAGTAATAAGCAGCACCGTGTCCCATCTCTACTGTACCCTGGGAAACCGCATCGAAAGTTTGCATGGCAGGAATGAGCTCGCCAGCTGCATAAACCTGAATGCGAAAACGGCGGTCACTCATCTTTTCGATATCTTTAGCAAAGCGTTCTGCTCCCAGCTGCAGAATCGGCATGTTGGGTGGCCAAGTGGTGACCATCTTCCAGTTGAAGCGTTGTTTGGGAGCAGCTAAAGCGGAGGTGGAGGCAACAGTAGCGGCAGCCAGCGCGCCTCCCCCTATGGATTTTTTCAGAAAATCACGACGTTTCATGGACGATCCTTATAGTTTGTGACCAATCTATCCCAAATAATACTTCATACAGCTACTCTCCGTGTATCGTCACAACAATACGACGATTGCCGCCGTGGTTTCGGTGTTCGCACAGGTAGATACCCTGCCAGATACCCAGCCCTGCTCGACCATTGGCAATCGGGATGTTCAGGCTGTTGCCTAGTATGCTGGACTTCAGGTGCGCGGTCAGATCGTCAGACCCTTCATCCTGATGCCTGTAATAAGGCTCGTTTTCGGGCACGGCACGACTGAAATAGCCTTCGAAATCCTGGCGAACCGTGGGATCGGCATTTTCATTGATGGTTAATGATGCGGAGGTATGCATGATAAAAATATTCATCATGCCGATCTTGAAATTGCTCAGCTCAGGCAATTCACCAAACAGCTCTTCTGTGATCAGATGAAAGCCTCTGCTCCGTGGCCTCAGTCGTATCTCTTTTTGCATCCACATAGCTACGCTATGGCAAACTACTAAGCTTCAACCGGGCATCAACTTGCAGCAGTCCTATCTCATCGCTGAGTATATGCGCCGATTCATTCAGCAAAATGTCCTTGGTATTTTTATTCGCTTTTTCTATTGCCAGATCAGCACTAATATCACGTTCGCTAGACAACATACCATCGTCTTGAAACGCATGGCGGTTTATAGCCGATGTCTTATCAGATTCATCCCCAACTCTACTTTTTTCACGCAATTCTTCGCGTGCGTCCCGTGCTTCGCGCTCTTTGCGGCGTTCAGCTTCATTGAGCGATATCAAGTTTTCCTGGCGTAAGGTAGTAAATTCCGCAATATCTTCACGTAAATACTGGAATTCCTGATCCTGACTTATGCGCTTGTTGTGACTCGCTATCAACACGGGCACGACATCAGTCAAATCACCTACCGGAATATAGTCAGCCGCCTTGATTTGCATCCACGGCAAGGCATTGTCGAAACTGGACTCACCAAATTCATTTATATTAGTCATGGTTGGCAAGCTGATATCCGGAGTCACACCGCGCAATTGGGTGGTACCACCATTGATGCGGAAGAATTGGGCAATTGTCATCTTGAGGTCACCCAATACAGGCTTGTCATTTTTTACCATTCGATCAAGGCTTGCCACGGTTTGCACCGTGCCTTTACCAAAGCTGGGTTCACCAATCACTATCCCACGCCCATAATCTTGTATCGCCGCTGCAAAAATTTCCGAGGCAGATGCCGATGCACGATTGATGAGTACACCCATCGGACCATTCCAGGCAAGGCCTGCATGGGTATCGCTCTGTACTGACACCTCACCTCCGGCATTGCGTTGCTGTAACACCGGCCCTTTATCTATAAACAAGCCGGTCAGGTCAATCGCTTCACTTAATGATCCGCCGCCATTGCTACGCAAATCTATCAGCACGCCATCCACCTGATCCGCTTTCAACTCTTTCAGTAACTGCGATACATCTCTGGTCGCACTTCTGAAATTTTCATCACCTTGCTGACGAGCGGCAAAATCCAAATAAAAGCTTGGTAAGGAAATCACGCCTATGCGTCGCGTTGTACCCTCCTCTTTTATATCGATGATAGATTTTTTAGCGGCCTGTCTATCCAGAGTGATCTTCTTTCGAACTAATGAAACGAGTTTGTGCTTGCCATCCACGCCTGTTTCAGCGGGTAACACATCAAGCACAACAACCGTATCTTCATCACCCCGTATCAAGATAACGGTGTCGTAAATACGCCAGCCAATTACATCAACCATCGGGCCATTTTCACCTTGCGCAACACCGACAATACGGTCTCCTGGCTTTAATTCACCTGACAATATTGCAGGGCCGCCAGCCACCAGCTCCCTGATGGTTGTGTAATCATCTTTATTATTTAGCACTGCACCAATACCAACCAGCGACAAGCTCATCGAAATATCAAACTCCTCAGCAGCACGCACGCCAAAATAATCAGTATGCGGGTCTATGGCCCTCGCATATGCATTCATGAAACTTTGAAAAACATCTTCGCTTTTGACTTTGGATATGCTGTTCAGGGATTTTTCATAGCGCTTGTCCAATGTTGTTACGATGCTTTTATTATCCTTTCCAGACAGCTTGAGACGCAGCCAATCGTTTTTAACCCGCTTGCGCCACAGATCGTTTAATTCATCGACCGACTTTGCCCATGGTGATTTTTTTCGGGTGATTTGGTAGCTTTCTTTTTTCTCGAAATCAAAACCCTTATTAAGCAAAGAGCGCGCATAGATATAACGTTCGGCTATGCGTTGCTGATATAGATTAAATATTGAAAAGGGAATTCTGAGGTCTTCGCCAAGTATCGCGTCATCAAGGTTATTTTCTGCATAGGCGATGTGATCAATGTCAGCTTGCACGAAATAAACTTTCTCGCCATCCAGTGATTTTATAAAGTTATCAAATATTTTCGAAGATAGATTATCGTCAAGCGCAACGCGTTTGTAATGATGTCTGCTGAGAATCTGAGCAGATAAAGCAGCCACTTGTGGCTGTTGCGCTAACGGCATAAGCAACGAGGCAGCCTGCGTTGTATTCAACACAGCCAAGGCGGTCGCCAGCAATATCCACAATAATTTATTTTTCATTTGTATATTTCGGAAAATCAATAAGGATCTGAACATATTTTATTTTGAAATGCTTGGGTATCGACAGACAAAATAGCAACGAGTTCGATATGGTATCTCATGAGAGCTGCTAGCAAACTGAATTCTGCCGCTAAACATACAGAAATCTAGCAATACAAATAGGTAGCAAATGAGTTGCCTTCTCTATTTATTCAACAGCACAAACCTTGGCGCCACGCTGAGCCGCCGGGCGATTGGTACAGCGCTCGTACCATTGTTGGACGTTATTAAAATCTGCCAGTCCCAGATACTCGCCCGCTTCGTAGAAGCTATCCAGGCAACCCACCCACGGGAATGTTGCAATATCGGCGATGGAGTAGTCATCGTTGACGAGGAATGATCTACCTTCCAAGCGCTTGTCCAACACACTCAGCAAGCGTTTTGTTTCAGTGCTGTACCGCTCGATCGGATAAGGGTGATCACATTTTTCTTTGCCAAAACGATAGAAGTGACCAAACTGACCAAACATGGGGCCGACATGCCCAACCTGAAAGAATAGCCCTTGCAAGGTTTCACTGCGAATTCTTGCTTTGTCTGACAAAAATTTTCCGCTTTTGTCTGCCAGATATATCAGAATCGCACCTGACTCCATGATCGTGAGTGGCTGCCCATCCGGACCAATGGGATCGACAATGGCCGGGATTTTTGAGTTTGGATTGATCTTGATATATTCATCACTAAATTGCTCACCTTCACGGATATCGATTCGATGTGCGTCGTATGGGATGCCCATTTCTTCCAGGGCAATCGATGCTTTTTGTCCATTTGGTGTAGCAAGTGAATAAAGCTGAACATTTTTTGATGGCATCGATGAATCTCCTGTTGCAACTGTTAAGCGAAAATTGATGGGGTGAAAATCGAAGGGGCCACACTGAGCTAACCCGTATTTCACGGACACTTTTAATAGTGGACAATACTACAGGAGGTGTCAGATGGTAAAAGAGATACAAAAGGTCAATACAGAGCGCCAGCGTCACCGCACCGGGCAGCTTCATACTCACTGCTGATGCAATAGCTTCCGACAACAACACCGCTGAAGCAAAGTTCTACCAGGATACGACCTTATTAGTGACGGTCACCGCCTCTCCCTACAGCTACACTTGAAACAACATCGCTGAAGGCAGCTACAGTCTCACCACCCAAGTCACTGATTAAATAAAAAAGCCGACTTACGTCGGCTTTTTTGGTGTCAGTACCATTTCCTACTTGGCAAGACCCAAAATGAAGGAAACCAATTCGTTAGCTTCAGGTTCGCTGATATTTTTAGTAGCAGGCATAGGTATTGGACCCCAGGAACCCTTACCACCCTTCATGATGACGTTGCTCAGCTTGGCTGCTGCTCCTGCATCTCCCTTGTACTTATTGGCAACATCTTGCCATGCGGGCCCCATTACTTTTTTGTCGATCTTATGACAATTTTTACAGCCATATTTCTTGGCCAAATCAGGCATATCTGCAGCTACTGCCATACCAGCAACCATTAACCCAGCTGCTACCAACATGCTTACGATTATCGCTTTCATAACTCCTCCTTATTTGTTTGACTCACACTTTATGATTTATCAAGAATAATACTCAGTAATAATCCCCAACTAAAACTCTATAAAACTAATTTGGTCATGCACTGCTGAAAACCATACTTCCGAACCAGTAAATATCAAAGTATGTTATACATGTATCTTGTATACATGTATAACATACTGAAGTAAACAAGAAGGGTTGTCAAGAAGTATATTGACCAGCATTTTCTCCAAGCAGATACACCTGTTATAGAGCAGATCACACTGTTCATCTCTTCATTGCTTCATTGCTTGCATTCTGAATCTCAGCATCACTAACGAAATCAACAACAGCATCGCAACTGCGTTATGCAGGACAGCGATTGCTAATGGCAAGTTTAGCAGCACATTAGAAATACCAAACACAAATTGAAGAACTATCAATCCTAATATTGACTTGCCAATATTACGTAGTGTCTGCACCGCCATCACTCTGAATGACAGCCAGCACAGGTAAATGATGGTGAATACCGCCCCGACACGGTGAACCCAATGCATTCCAGTCAACCTTTCTCTCGAAAGTGGCAGACCGTCATTTTCCAGACTGTATGAAAAATCCATAGTGGGTATTAGTGAACCCTGGCAAAGCGGAAATTCCGTACAGGCTAGTGCTGCAAAATTAGAACTTACCCAACCGCCCAGCATGATTTCAATCAGAACAAGCACCAAGCCAATCTTAGAAAATAACAGCAAGGCCCAGCTTACCTTGGCTACATCAGGCTTTGACATGCGTAGCAATGCGATCCAAACCAGCAGTATCAATGTGGCGATACCACCAGCCAGATGAATCAATACTATTATCGGCCGTGGCAGATATGAAAAAGCCAGGACGCCGAATACTCCCAGAAAAACCATCAGTCCTACCAGCAAAGTCGGAAGCAAGGGCGATTGCTGTAACTCCCTGCGCTTTTGCCAGGAAATCCCGCAGATCAATACAGATAGTATTCCCAGCAGCAATCCAACCTGATTCTGCAGCTTCCACTGCCAGGATGCATGGCTGCGTCTGGTGGCATCAGGGTTAGGAGTTTGTCTTTGTTTCAGTGCATTCTCTGCATAGCAGGCAGGCCAGTTGGCACAACCCAGCCCAGCATCAGAAAGCCGTGCATAGGCACTGAATACTACTGCGATAAATGCAATTACACAGGTCACCAATACAAGTTTCAAATACATGAGATGTGATTTTTCTGGTGCACTGTTATCTGGAACAACCGCTGTTATTGATACTTCTGTCCGACATAACGGTTCTGCATAGTATGGCACCTTCGAGGTTGGTATTGCGCATATCTGCCCCTATGAATGTTGCCCCAGTAAGATCGGCCATGCTGAAGTTGGCATCAACCAGGCTGGTCATCGCGAATACCGCCCCTGTCGCATTGACACCAGTCAGATCGGCACCTTTCAGATTGGCCATTGTCAGTTTTGCGCCTGTGAGATTGGCTGACCTCAGGTTAGCTCCTAGTAAAGTACTTTGACTCAAATCGGCTTTAGTGAAATTAGCATACGACAAATTCGCATTATTCATATACGTCTGGGACAGGTCAGCTCCTGAAAGATTGGCGTTGGACAAGTTCGCTTCCATCAGGTTAGCTTCAGTGATCCTGTCACCACTCAAATCAGCTCCCGAAAGGTTAGCTCCTGCAAGATCAGCGCTTGCTAAATTCGACTTGGTCAGGTTTGCCCCTGAAAGGTTGGCTCCGGGACAATTTGCTCTACGCTTTATTTGACATCCGTTGATGGTCTGGCGCGCTTCAGCTGTTGAAGCTAGCAGGGTGGCGATGACAAGCATCCAAGTTGTAATAGTTCTCACTAGGTATTCCATTAGATTTAAAACATATGGCATGCTGATAGTAATACAACACGATACAATTACCATCACCAACTAACAATAACTCCGGAATTTCAAGTTCAACTCTGGCTTCAAGTCCGCAAATTGGCATCAAATTAGCAATTGCAGTCTTAATGATAACTGAGAAAAATTCCCTGCTGGAGACTTTAAGAATTAATAATTACACCATATGCCTAATTGCATGCCATCTACATTACCGGTTTTATACAGTGCTTAATCAACAACCGAACTCGGGTAGCAATTTATGCTGATTCAACTTGCCGCAATGGGCATACTTGCAGCACTGCTTCCACTGACTATGGTGTGGGTATCAGGTGATGTCGACAAATACCGCAAACTGGTATGGGTCACGCTTTTTCTAACATTTGATTTAGTTATGTTCGGTGCATTCACGCGACTGACCGACTCCGGTCTTGGTTGTCCGGATTGGCCCGGTTGCTATGGGCAGGCCAATCCATTTCAGGCTCACGCAGATATTAGTGCCGCCGAAGCTGCAATGCCGACCGGTCCGGTGACTGTCATGAAAGCATGGATCGAGATGATCCATCGTTATCTGGCCATGGGTATAGGTGTGCTGATTGTCGCATTGATGGCCATATCATGGCGCAGATGGCTGCAATCAGGACGCAAGGCAATGAAATTCTCGCCGTGGTTCCCGACATTCCTGTTTGTATTCGTGTGTTTGCAGGGTGCTTTCGGTGCATGGACTGTCACTATGAAACTGCAGCCAGTCATCGTGACGATACATTTGCTACTGGGAATGTCGCTACTAGCATTACTGACATGGTTTGGCACAAAACTCAGTGATGATCAGCCAATTTCGCGCTCGGCTTCTACGTTGTTGTTTCCGTCAACACTAGCTACCGTGATGTTGGCTATTCAGATCGCACTTGGTGGTTGGGTCAGCAGCAACTACGCCGCACTGGCTTGCACAGATTTTCCGCTGTGCCACGGTGAGTTGTTACCACAAATGGATTTTATCAACGGCTTTACACTGTGGCGAGAGCTAGGCATGACTGCACAGGGAGATTACTTGCCTTTAGCGGCATTGACCGCGATCCACTGGACACATCGTGTCATCGCCTTTATCGTGGTGGCACTTGTCGCATGGACAGCACTTGCAGGACTCAGATTTAATAGGCTACGCAAGACCGCGCGCTGGCTACTAGTCATGATCACGCTACAATTTACCACTGGCATTTCCACCATCTTCCTGGATTTACCACTAGCAATAGCCGTAATACATAATGGTGGCGCAGCACTCCTTGTGATTTTGCTAGCAGGTATGAACCACAAGATACGCTCCGCCCAGCATTAAATTTCGTCAAAGCTCCCGACAGGTTTCCCCGTCAATATTTGCCTGTATCACTCAATTGGAAACCTGCGTTGAATCTGACATCTTCGGCGTTATGTGAAGCAGCCTTACACTAAGCGCTTTGCTCTTTTCCACTACGTAATCGCTGCCATAATCAAAACCCCACACCCAAGCTCCGGCACGACGAGTCCTAAACGTCGTATCTGTCCAATATTTCCCTGCCAGGGTTTCAGGAAAATACTCTTTCGGCAGTGTGGGGCCAGGAAAGAAGACTGTGGCATCCAGGATGGTATTCAGTTCAAAACGGCTAGGCAGGTGCCAGTCAGAAAGACCGCATAGTTTTGTTGCATTAACCGCCTTGATATAGGAATAAGTATCACAATCGCTGTCAATACATACCCCTGCGTTGGCTTTACCTGCATACCCACCGTTACTGGTCTGATCCGGGTCATACCAGCTATATATATTGTCTATATTATGCAATCCGGGCTCAGGCGATTTTACCTCCCATGTCATGCCCGACTGATTATCTCGCACACATGCCCAAGGCCTACTTGAAAAGTCACTACCTTCATTGATACTGCCATCCTGGTTAAGCCGCGTCATATCGAAGACATAAGGCTCTGGAGTCAAAGCATCGCCACACCCCGAGATAGCCAACGAACAAACCATCAATAAGACAATGTTGCGACATGGTGAGAAAAAACCTTTTGAAACTGTAGCGTTGCTGATCAACTTTTTCATTTTTTATACCCAAAAATATCTGTTGTAATATAAGTAAAACGCCTGCTGCGCATTATCATTGAATAGTGTGAGTTGTTCAAAAATATCGGGGTACGTTAGCACCACTGCTCCAAAGATACGTTTCAACTCTCAGACAGGCCAAGCAAACTGGTTCGGAATGAACTTAATTCCGATTCCAATTCTTTGACATCGGAGGAAGATGCCCAGAATCTTCTGATTCGCTCACGTTCAGCGCGACCGCGCAGACGAGGCTCGCGTTTCGCAGTCAGGCGCTGTTCTGACCATAGCACACCCATCCGGTGGTAGCAGTCATTCTCTCGACAACCGGTGATCATTACACCATCGACCTGATGTTCATGTAATGCATATTCTATAAAAGAAGGGGGCAGCATGGCTGTACATGGCAGGCTCATTGCAGCCACTGATGGGCTTCGCAGTTTGGTGATATCCACTGCACTATCACAGCCAACAAGCATGATCCGAACTTCACCCTCAAGCTTTGCCAGCTCATCTTTCATAGTGCTGCGCAGCCTGGACATAGGCAATGATGGCATTTCGATGCCACTCATATAATTTTCTTCACCCCTAAAGGGGTTTGAAGATGGGCATGACCCTACGCAAATACCACAACTCACGCAACGATCCGGCATAACCACTGCCTCTTCCAGAAAGTGCATGCCATCGCTGCGCGGCCTCATCACTACCGCCTCATATGGGCAATCCGCAACACAAAGTCTGCAACCACTGCAATTCTTCAAACTTACTTTGGCTACTGGTATTTGCTTAAACCTGGATGGAAGCCATGGCAACACGCTAAGTAGTAGACTCAATCCAATCACCAATGCCCACACCTGGCCTGCTGACCATATATCCAGCAAGGGATAGATGTACAAATAGAACCAATCAATCTGAATAATGCTTGGCTCAATCCCCATGTCTGCTGGGCCTTGACTCAATGCAGGCTCTACCAATGAAAGCACCAGCAGCGCCAGCAGCAGCGCCACCGCCAATCCTTTTCTTGGATTAACCACAGGGTAACTGATGCGCATGATATGCACCCAGAGCAAGAATAGAATTATCAGCGGTCCCGTCACATGTGCGAAAGATATCAGCGAAAAGAACCGATCATTGAGCACCTCTTGGGAGATGAAGCTACGCGAAATCGGCTCACTGAATATCGGTAACCAGTCGAACCATTCAACAGTGGCCACGGTGGAATACTGCGCCAGCTTGTCCCATACCATCCAGTAACCGTTGATTCCGGCTGCAAATATTAGCCAAATTAGCGGCACACCTGTTATCCATGCGAACCATCGCGCACCGCGATAGCGCCCCGATATGAATTCACGTAACAGATGCAACATCATCACCAGCACCAGCGCATCGGAAGCGTAGCGGTGCAAGCTGCGCATGATTCCGCCGAGATACCATTGCTCGTGGGTGATATATTCAACAGAAGGATAAGATAATTCTATGCCGGTCTTATAAAAGGCATAGATATACGCGCCACTGATAACAACCACCCAGAAAAAATAAAATCCCAGCGCACCAAGATAATAAAGTGGGTTGAGATCACTGCCAAATACCTTGTTCAAGACACCCTCAAACCAAAGCAGCAGCCTGTGCGCGATAGTTTCAGTTGATTTGGAAGCGTTCAATACTGATCCTTGCGGTTGAAAATATCTGTTGAATCACTCAACCTCTAACCCTGACTGCATCATATAATGCACGTTAGAAAATTTACTGGGAAATTATCGTGGAAGTCATCTACTACACTCTGATAGCCGCTGTTCTTTACTTGGCATCCGACTGGTTACTTGATCGTATTGAGATATCTCGTGGCGAACGATTCAAACATCGCAGCCTGGTGTTTTTTTGCATTATCCTGGTATTGGCGTTTATCTCGTTCAGTTTAATCAAAGCCAGTATGCTTTCCTCGTAATGATTTGAAATAGTACTATTTAGTCATGTGTTTTACATCCACAATGCCAACCACTTCACCTATTTGAGTTGCAATCGAAATTGATTCAGATAACTTATGGATCTGAATCTCAACCATTACACTTTCCTGGCAGGTCGCATCGCTTTGAAAACCACCACCAGGAACATGATGCCGCCTATAACTGCAATCAGACCACCTAAGCCCATCAAACCCATGCCTGCAGTCTGTGCAAAACCGTGCAGGTCTTGCTCGGCACCAGCAACCTTGCGCTGCACGCCATAACCACCGGACCATAGTAAACCGGAAATGTGCAGCAGTTGCCCCACCCCATACACATAAGGCGTCAGAGTGGCCCATTTCAAGTTCGGCTTCCTATAACCGAGCCTAGGTAATAAATGAAGAGTCAGGCCCATGAAAGCCAAACTGACTGCACCACCAGTCCCGTGATAATGCGCTGTAATAATCGTGTTACTGTCCTTGATCATCAGGCTTATCCCACCACCTATGGCAAACAGCATGATTGAAGAGAGCAGCGCAGCACGTTCAGGTCTGGCCAGTGCAGTAGTCTTTCCTGCAATGCAACCATAGAGAACCGCCAATCCGATTGGCACCGTTGCAAATGCGCCTCCAACCCTCATTAGCTGGGTAAATTGATACATATAATCCGCCACCATGCCGTCATAATTCAGGTAAATGACTGGAACATAAAACACCGGCAACAACCCTAAAACGAGAAGAGTTGAGGCAACCCGTGGCGATAATATACTTTTGGCACCACATGCATCCGCCAGCCACAACCACCCTGTTAGCATCAACAGTGTATAGGTAAACTGAAGCACATGACCGCCACCCCAGAACAACAGATCAAAATAAATCGTACTGTAAGAATTGTCTGGGATGATGATGTATGACCATGCAAAGGCTGCCAGTGCGAACAGCATGGAAATCGAAGCTGCATGCAATCCGATACGTATCGAGCCTTCACCTCCACACCACAAACGAGCAGGAGGATTCGCTAGCAAACTTCGGAGTACTAGCAGCACCATGCCGGCGGCAAATCCGATTAATCCGGTAAAAAAGAAAGTACTTTGAATAACCGGGACATAATTACTCATCAGCGGCTTGCCGGAAGCAATAAAGGGAGACAGGGCTATCATGGAAGCACCAACCGCTGCCAGCACCAGTGCTAGCCAGCCGACCCCTACAAATCGGGATGATGAATCCAGACTCCACAACACTCCTGCGAAAGCCAAGAACCACAACAACACAGACAAGTCCACATGTACCACGAGTGCTGAGTAGAAAAAATCGACCAAAGGGAATATGTCCTGAACAAATGGAGTGCGTGCAAGTACCAGTAGAATGGCGAACAATCCTGCTCCCACCAGCGAAGCAATGCCGAGCCACAGCCAGCCAGAAGCTAGTCTTAAATTAGGTTCGGACGGCATGGAAAGTGCAAACCCTCGCTTAGCACCCTCTTCTGTATTTATATTTTCTTGTTGACATGCTGTACTCATTCATCATCCTCAGGTGCATTGTTCTTAAAAATAAATCCGCCAGTTTCTGCCTTGAAATCGATCACCATGATGCGGCCGGCAGCAAGATTTACAGTTTCCTCGCGAAT
>Ga0316187_10000835_pt1 | contig 25424 bp, 26 predicted proteins | sample CroRivburrow1_MG_FD_204927 | JGI IMG/M metagenome (GOLD analysis project Ga0316187, IMG submission 204927) | Coastal sediment microbial communities from Maine, United States - Cross River worm burrow 1 | ecosystem: Environmental > Aquatic > Marine > Coastal > Sediment | place: USA: Maine...
GCAGGATGTTGTGAAGGACGATCTGCTTCAGACGTCGCCACGCGTCGCGGAGGTTCATCGTGGAGCACCCCATCCGCCGCCGCCGGGTGTTTCCACTCGCAAGACGTCGCCAGGCGCCACTTCACTGGTGACGCGGTGTTGGAGTGGCTTCCCGTTAAGTAGATTCATGCCCGGCGCCCCTGGGCCGCCGCCGCGCATACCATAGGGGGCCGTTGTGCGCCGCTCGGAAACGATCGAAACCCGCATAGGCGCGAGAAACTCGAGCTCGCGGATGAGCCCCTCTCCGCCCGGCTGGGCCCCCACTCCTCCGGAGCCTCCTCGGAGTGAAAATCGCCGAATCCGGATCGGAAACCGGGTCTCGAGGACCTCTGGGTCTGTGCACTTCGAGTTGGTCATGTGGGTGTGGACGCCAGAAGCGCCGGGCTGGTGTTCAGTCGCCCCGGAGCCGCCTCCCAAGGTCTCGTAGTAGGCGAATCGCGCGTCGCCGAAGGTGATGTTGTTCATGGTTCCCTGGCTCGCCGCCGCCAGCTCCAACGCCCCGAACAAGACGTCGACGATGCGCTGCGAGGTCTCGACGTTGCCCGCGGCCACCGCGCGGCCAGGCTCTGGCGCCAGGAGCGAACGCTCGGGAATCCGCACGCGCACAGGGCGAAGGCAACCGCTGTTGAGCGGGATGGGCTTGCCGACGAGCACCCGCAACACGTAGAGCACCGCCGCCATCGTGACGGCGTGCGGAGCGTTGAGATTGCTGTCTACCGCTGCGTCCGTTCCGGTGAAGTCGATCTCCATCGAATCGCCGGCCACCGTGATTTCGACGGCGATCCGGGTGCCGTCGTCGAGGCGGTCTTCGAATCGCCGTACGCCATCGGGGAGCGCGGAAATCGCGCGAGCCGTCAGGTCGGCTGCGTTGTCCTGAATGTGCTGCATGTACGCGGTCACGATGTCGAGTCCGTAGCGAGAGAGCAGCTCTCCGAGGAGCTGCACGCCCTTTTCGTTCGCCGCGATCTGAGCCTGAAGGTCTGCGAGGTTCTCAGAGGGGTTTCGCGCTGGATAGCTCGCGCCACCAAGAGCTTTCCGGACGAGCTCTTCATCGAACAGTCCGTCCTCGACAATTCGGAGCGCCTTGAACACGACCCCCTCTTCCTCGAGTCTCGTTGAAAACGGAGGCATAGAGCCCGGCGTCACGCCGCCGACGTCGGCGTGGTGGCCTCGTGAAGCGACAGCGAAGCGGAGCACGCCATCACCGTCGTGTACGGGCGTCACGACGGTGATGTCCGGCAGATGGGAGCCTCCCGCGAACGGGTCGTTGGTCACGAACACCTGACCCGGTTTGCTATCCGGGTGGGCATCCAGCACGGCCCGGACCGACTCACTCATCGCGCCGAGGTGGACCGGAATGTGCGGAGCGTTGGCGACCAAATCGCCTCGTGAGTCGAACACGGCACAAGAGTAGTCCAAGCGGTCTCGAATGTTGGTGCTCATCGCCGTGCGCTGGAGGACGACGCCCATTTGCTCCGCGATCGACTTGAATTGGTTGTGGAAGACCTCGAGAAGCACCGGGTCGACGTCCGCGCCCGTGGCGGCGTTCGACGATGCCGGTCCGTCGGAAGTCCGAACGAGGAGATAGTCGCTCGAGTTGCGCACCGCGTGAAAGCCGTGGTCGACGACCACGGTGCCAGTTGCATCCAAGATTAGCGCGGGGCCTTCGATGCGGGTGTCGATGGGAACGTTCTCCCGAAGATAGACCGGCGCGTCCATGCACCCGCCTCCGGACCAAAGCTTCGTCGAGCGTTCGGGAACTCCGCTTCCGGGCTGGACCAACGGAAGTGCAGGCCTGGCATCTCGAAGTTCGACGGAGACGCGGAGCGTGGCGGCTTCGACCGGGTGGCTGCCTCGCACGTACCCGAACTCGCGGCGATGAAGTTGCTCGAACTCCGCGCGCATCGTGTCGGCGTCCGCGAACGCGACTTCGAGCGCGGTCTCCGTCCCATGGTATCGGAGCGCAACGCTCTGGCGAATGCGCCAGGTCGAGTCCGGGCTGGCATCGCGTTCGAGTGTCTCTCGCCCCGCCCGCTCGAGTTCCGCAAATGCGCTGCGCCAAACCGCCGGGAAGGGTTCGTCGAGTCGCGCGCGCCCAGCGTCCCGTTCCCCGTGCCATTCGAAGTTTGCCACGCCCATGCCGAAGGCCGACAAGGCGCCGGCGTAGGGATGAAACACCAGCTCCTGGATTCCCAAGCGTTCGGCGATCAAGCAGGCGTACTGACCTCCGGCGCCGCCGAAGACGACGAGAGAGTGCGTCCGCACGTCGTGTCCCCTGCCGACCGATACTTTCTGAATCGCTGCCGCCATGTTCTCGACGCCCACCCTCAGAAAGCCAGCCGCGACTTCGGCGCTTTCGCGTTCTACGGCGATGGCCCGGAGGTTCGCTGAAACGTCGATGAGCTTGGCGAGCACGGGCGCCCGGTCGAGGCGAAACGGGAACCGGTCGTCGGCGATGCGGCCGAGAAACAAGGCGACATCGGTGAGCGCGAGCTCGGTCGCTTCGGGATTGCCGTAGCAAAGCGGCCCGGGCTCGGCGCCAGCACTCTGTGGCCCGACGGTCATCCGCTTTCCTTCGAGCGTGCAGATCGATCCACCGCCGGCCGCGACCGTGTGGAGTTCGATCATGGGCGCACGCACGCGAATGCCTGCCACCTCCGTCTCGAACACGCGGGTCACCTCGCCAGCCCAGCGCGAGACGTCGGTCGAAGTTCCGCCCATGTCGAAGCCGATGACCTCCTGAAGACCGAGCTCCTGCGCGACGGCGCTAGTCGCCACGACACCTGCGGCCGGCCCCGAGAGCACGGCGTTGCGGCCGATGAACGCGCGGGCATCGACGAGCCCCCCGCTGCTCTGCATCATGCGCAGCCGCCCCGGACCGAGCTCCCGCTCGAGGCGCTGCATGTAGTCGGTGAGTAGCGGCGTCAGATACGCGTTCGCCACGGTCGTGTCCGTTCGCCCGAGTAGGCCAAGCTCGTTGGAGACCTCGTGCGACAGCGAGATGTGCGCGTATCCGAGCCGCGTGGCGATGCGTGCCGCCTCCTGCTCGAGCGACCCATCTCGATAGGCGTGAATGAGGGAAATCGCGAGCGAACGGGCGCCGCTCTCGAGCGCCTCCCGGAGCAGGTCTTCGAGCGCGGCTGGGTCGAGTGGCACGAGCACCGCGCCGTCCGCCGAAGCCCGAGCGCCGGTCTCGACGATGCAATGGGGCAGCGGATCGGGCCGCGAGATCGCAAGCGCGAAGAGATCGGGGCGGGTTTGATCGCCGATCTTCACCAGGTCTCCGAGGCCCTCGTTGGTCACCAAGACGCAAGGGCACCCTTCCCGCTCGAGCAGAGCGTTCGTCGCTAGCGTGGTGCCCATCCGGACTTCAGCCGCGGGGAGTGGCACGCCCGGTTCGAGGTCGAGGAGGGCTCGAATTCCTTCGATTGGGGCGCGATTGGACGAGAGCACCTTGGTCACGCGCAGCTCCCCGGTCTCGCGGTCCCGCCCGATGCAGTCGGTGAAGGTGCCTCCTCGATCGATCCAGAACTCGTGCCGCGGGACGCTCTCCACCATCGAAACGTGCATCGAAGCACGGCAGTCGACCCGGTCAAGAGAGCCGAAGCGATCTACGGTTTTGCGTGCAGAAATCGCCCGAACAGCTTACAAGAATGGGTCAAATGGCCCACTACTCCCCTAGCAGGGTGCAATTTTCTGGTTTTCAAACGTGTTTCCTGGACTTATACAGCCCAGCAAGTCAAGGAACGTAGGACGATGGACACGGAAGAATTCACTGTCTCGTCCGTGATACCCGAGAGCCCAAACCGTATTTATTCTGCGTGGATGGACGAGCGCCACCACAGTGCTTTCACGGGAGCACGAGCGACGGTGGACCCCTGGGTAGGCGGTAGAGTCATCGCGCACGATGGTCTCATCGATGCGACCCATGTCTATTTGGTGACTGGCAGCCGAATCGCCATGACCTGGCGGACACGCGATTTCCCCAAGGGCTCGAATGATTCTCAGGTGGATATCACGTTTGAGCCCATCGCCGGGGGAACCCAGATCGAGGTCAAGCATACGAAGATCCCTCCGGGCCTCGGTGCGGCCTGCGAGAACATCTGGACCAAGCTCTACCTCGGGCCGATGAAGGACTACTTTGGAAAGCCCGGCGCCATGAAGGCCGCGTACGCTGCCGCAAAGAAGGCCGGCCACCTTCCGCTTTCGGGGATCAAGGCAAGTCGACCCGCGCCGAGGCGCCCCTTCGTGCCCCCGCCGCAATTGCCGACCGAAGACGAGACCGCCGAAGAAGAGGAAAAGCCGAAGAAGACCCGCAAGCGCGTCGAGTCCAAAGCGATCGACCTTCGGGAGCTGGCGCGTGCGCAGGCGATTGCTCGCAAGGAAGCGGCCCGCAAGAAGGCTGAAACCAAGAAGAAGACCGAAGCCGCCCGTCGCGCCGCAGAGGCCGCTCGCAAGAAGATCGAGGCCAAGAAGAAGGCCGAGCAGATGAGGATCCAGAAGGCGGAGGAGCGTCGGAAGGCCGAGGAGAAGCGCCAGGCCGACCTCGAAAAGAGAGAGGCTGCTGCCAAGAAGAAGGCAGAGGCCAAGAAGAAGGCCGACGCCAAGAAGGCGGCCGCTGCCAAGAAGAAGGCGGCTGCCAAGAAGAAGGCCGACCTCGCCAAGAAGAAGAAGGCGGCTGCCAAGAAGAAGGCCGACCTCGCCAAGAAGAAGAAGGCGGCTGCCAAGAAGAAGGCAGACCTCGCCAAGAAGAAGGCGGCTGCGAAGAAGAAAGTTGCCGCGAAGAAGAAGCGGCCGGCGACCAAGTCGCGCGGGGCCGCGAAGAAGCGGGCCACCACGAAGAAGCGGGCCACCACGAAGAAGCGGGCCACCACGAAGAAGAAGGCCGCTCCGAAGAAGCGCTCGACCGCGAAGAAGAAAGCGGCGCCCAAGAAGCGGACCGCCACCAAGAAGAAGGCTGCGCCGAAGAAGCGCGCAAGCACGAAGAAGCGTTCCGCGCCCAAGAAGAAGGCGGCTGCGAAGAAGCGCTCGACCGCGAAGAAGAAAGCGGCGCCTAAGAAGCGGACCGCCACGAAGAAGAAGGCGGCTGCGAAGAAGCGCCCCAGCAAGAAGCCGCTGAAGCGCGCGCCTGCGAAGCGCGGAAAGACGGCGCCCAAGAAGACCAAGCGGCGGCGCTAGCGTCAGCCGAGGGGAGACTCTGCCTGACGCCGAAGCCCGTCCACGACGGACGTGAGGCCACGATGTTCCTCGGGCGCCTCGATGATGCTGATCTCATCGAGCCCGTCAGCATGCACTTCGGTCTCGAGCCATAGTTGCATGGCCTGCAGCGACGGGAGCAGTTGCAGGCTTCGCCCGGGCAGCGCCAAGGCGACGCTCGACACCCTTGCCTCGCGGATTGCCTCTGCCATCAAGCGGCACGCCTCCCTCGCCACGTTGGCGTCGAAGGCCCCGGCCGGGCCGAGGCCGAAGAGCATTAGTGCTTCGATGCGAAGCTTGGTCGGAGCAACGATGAGCGCCTTTTCACCGAACCGGCCTTTCACGTAGCCTGCCATCATCTTGCGCGAGAGAGCGCCGCAAAGCCGCCAGTCTGCGAGCCCCGCCGCGCCTCGGAGGGGACGCTCATCGGAGAAGAATGGAAGCACGACGAGTTCGCTCTCTAGCCGGTCGAGGCTTTCGCTCGAGGCGGCGACGAACTCGTGCGCAATCAAGACTTGCCGAGCTCCGTCGCGATGCGGTCGAGCACACCGTTGACGAACGAGCCGCTGCCTTCGGAGCCGAATCGCTTCGCAAGCTCGACTGCTTCGTTGAGCGTGACCCGTTTTGGAATGTCGTCCATGGTCTGAAGCTCCACGATGGCCACTCGCAGCACGTTGCGATCCACGATCGGCATGCGCTCCAGTCTCCAATGGTGGCTGGAGTCGCGGATCAGCCCGTCGACCTCGTCCCGACTCGCAGCGAAGGACCGTACGATGTCGTTCGCGAAGCTCTGCTGCTCGTCCGGCTCGGTCGCCTCCCCCGGCTCCGCCAGGTGCCCCCAGTAGTGCTTAACGGCCTGTACTTCACTGACGTCAGAGACATCCATGAAGTACAGAATGCGGAGTGCCGCTTCACGTCCTTTGCGTCGTGATCCCATCCGTCGCCAGCTTGCGGTCGAAGAGCGCCATCTCGATGGCGGTGAGTGCGGCGTCGTGCCCCTTGTTGCCGTGGTCTCCGCCCGCGCGCGCCAATGCTTGTGCATCGTCGTCGGTCGTCAACACGCCGAACACGACCGGAACGCCCGTGTCGAGGGCGACCCGTCCAAGGCCTAGTGCCGTTCCTTCGGAGACATACTCGAAGTGCGGAGTGCCTCCTCGAACCACTGCGCCGAGGGCGACGACCGCGTCGAAGCGTCCGCTCGCTGCAAGCTTTTGGGCGGCATATGGAAGTTCCCACGCGCCGGGCACTTCCACCACGTAGACCGATTCGGCGGCCACGCCATGCGCTGCAAAACAGGCGCGAGCGCCGTCCAGCAATCTGCTGACCACCGCATGATTGAAGCGCGACCAGGCGATGGCGAAGCGCGCATCGGCCGGCGCTTGGACATCTGCGAGCGGCATGTTCCGGTCCTCGCTCACGGGGTCACTCCGCTTGGCGGTGTGGCAGGCCCAAGCTCGCCACCGGGTGAGACGCTGAGCTGATCGACGACCGTGAGTCCGTACGCGTCGAGGCTTGGCATCCGCCGCGGCCGGTTCGTGAGAATGCGGAGATCGTGCAAGCCAAGGTCCGATAGCACCTGCGCACCGAAGCCGTACTCCCGAAGCACCATGCCGGGCTCTTCGGGCGGCCGCGGGATGGGTTCGTTCATGTAGAAGGCAAGATCGCTCTCGGGATCGGCGTGGCCCGGAAGGAACAGGATCACGCCATTGCCCTCCCGCTCGATCGCCGAGACGCAGTCTGCGATGTGCACCCGCAGGCCCATGCGGACCTGAAACGCGTCGCCGAGGACGCTGCCTCGGTGCACGCGGACCAAGGTCGGCTTCGATGAAAGCTCGCCGAAGCTGAGCGCCATGAACTGCTGCTGATCGTCGACTTGAAGCTGATACACGGAGGCCGTCCAGGTCTGACCGGTGTGCATCTTCACGGGGGTTTGTCGGACGCGGGTCACGAGGCGCTCTCGGGCGAGCCGGTACTCGATGAGGTCCGCGATCGTCAGAAGGCGCAGGCCGTGATCCTCGGAGAACCTCACGAGGTCCGGGTAGCGAGCCATGGTGCCGTCGTCCTTCATGATCTCGCAGATCACACTCGCCGGCCGCAGGCCCGCGAGTCGAGAGAGGTCGACCGAGCCTTCGGTATGGCCGGTGCGCTGCAGAACGCCGCCTGACACGGCCTTGAGGGGAAAGACATGGCCCGGGCTCACCAGGTCAGCGGGCTTTGCATCGTCCGCGACGGCCGTGACAATCGTCTGGGCCCGGTCCGCGGCGCTGATGCCGGTCGTGACCCCTTCGCGCGCCTCGATCGAGATGGTGAACGCAGTCGAGCGCGAGGAGCGATTGTCGTCCACCATCATCGGCAGGTCGAGCTGACGGATGCGCTCCTCCGTGAGGCTCAGGCAGATGAGGCCGCGCGCGTGCCGCGCCATGAAGTTGATCGTCTGGGCGTCGGCCATTTCGGCCGCCATGCAAACGTCGCCTTCGTTTTCGCGGTCCTCGTCGTCGACCAGAATGACCATCTTGCCTTTGCGGATGTCATCCAATGCCGCGACGACCCGCTCGATCGCGCTCGTCATATCGCCGCCACCATGACGCGAAAGGTGCGTCCCTTCCAGCGAAAGCTGCAAATCATCCGGCGTCCGGGGCGTCGACGCCGGGCTTGCCCATCAGGCTAGCGACGTACTTCGCGAGGATATCGACTTCGAGGTTCACGGAGCAGCCCTCGGACATCTCCCCGAACGTGGTTTCGTCGAGCGTGTAGGGAACGAGCATCACGTCGAAACACCGGCCGCGGACCGCGTTCACGGTAAGGCTGACGCCATTGACCGTGATGGATCCTTTGGGCGCCAGAAACGGCGCAAGCGGCGACGGAACCTCGAAGGTAGCCCGGAGGTAGTCTCCCTCCGTTGCGCGTTCCACGAGCGAGCCCACGCCGTCGACGTGACCGCTTACGAGATGGCCGCCGAGGCGGTCCCCGAGGGCCAGTGCGCGTTCGAGGTGCACCCGATCGCCCGAGGCGAGCCCATCGAGGTTGGTCTTGTCGAGTGTCTCGAGCGAGGCGTCCGCATCGAAGTGCGACTCGGAGAACGACTTCACCGTCAGGCATGTGCCGTTCACCGCGATCGACTCACCGAGCTCGTAGGGATGGAGCGCGCAGCCGATCCGTATCGAAAGTCCATCGTCACGGCGCTCGAGCGCCTCGATTGTTCCGAGCTGCTCTATCAATCCTGTGAACATCTATTCGGTCCTCTCAAAGTCGCCGGTGACGAGCCAATCCCTACCTAGGGTCTTCATCGTCGTGCGGACCAAGTGCTCAGCGTTCGCAATCGAATCCGCACCGGAGCCAGCAGCGAACGACGGAGCGTCAGCGCTGCCGATGATGCGTGGTGCAATGAACAAGGCGGCCCGGTCGGCCAAGCCTAGATCGACAAAGCTGCCGTGCACTTGCGCGCCGCCCTCGACGAGGACGCGCATGATGTCGCGTGCGCCCAGCACCTTGAGCACCTCCAAGAGGTCGACCCCGCGATCGTCGCGTGGGACCGCGATGAGCTCCACGCCGTCGCGGCTCAAAGCCTCTTTTGGCGCGGCCGCGAGGTCATCGGCGTGAAAAACGAGGGTTCGAGCCTCGGATCTCCCGGAGGGATCGAGCACGGCGGCGGAGTCGGGCGTCCGGAGATCTGCATCGAGCACGATGCGAATCGGGTCGCGCCCTTCAACGTGGCGCACCGTCAGCGCTGGGTCGTCCGCTAGGACGGTTCCGATGCCGACCAGGATGGCATCGGAATCATCCCGAAGCCGATGTGCCTCTGTTCGCGCGTCCTCACCCGTGATCCACTTGGAGTCGCCCGTACGCGTTGCGATCTTGCCGTCGAGTGTGATGGCGGCCTTCAGTGTAATGAATGGAAGCCCTGTTCGAATGTGCTTGCTGAAGTCTGCAACGAGCGCGGTGCACTCGGCTTCGAGCAGGCCGACGTCCACCTCGACCCCAGCGCTCCGCAGTCGCTCGAGCGCGCCGGCCACATGTGGCGCGGGGTCGCGGCAACCGATGACGACGCGGCCAACGCCTGCGTCGAGGATGGCTTCGGTGCACGGGCCCGTTCGTCCATGGTGATTACACGGCTCGAGGGTGACGTAGAGCGTCGAATCGGCGAGTGAGCCGGTCGCTTTCGAGATCGCGTCGACTTCGGCGTGCGCTGCGCCCGCCTCTCGGTGGAAACCCGTCGCGATGATCTCGCCGCCGCGGACGAGGACTGCACCCACACGCGGGTTCGGGCTGGTCCGGCCGCGCCGGGCTTCGTCGATCGCCAGTCCCATGAGCTCGCGCTCGCGCTCGGACTCCATGTCAGTCCTTGAGCCTATTGAGCTCGTCGACGAACTCGCCGAGGTCTTGGAAGTCCCGGTAGACGCTCGCGAAGCGGACGTAGGCCACGGGGTCGAGAGCTCGCAGCTCGTGCAGGACGTGCTCTCCGAGCCTCGCGGAGGTCACCTCCGCATCGCCGGTCTCGACGAGCCAGCGCTCGACCTGATGGAGGAATCGCTCGAGGGCCTCGGCCGAGACAGGGCGCTTGACGCAGGCGCGCCTTAGCCCCGCGTGAAGCTTGTTCCGGTCATAGGGTTGCCGGCGTCCGTCGTTCTTCAGGATCAGCGGGAGTGTTTGTTCGACTCGCTCGTAGGTCGTGTATCGCCGTCCACAGTGCTCGCACTCGCGCCTGCGGCGGGTGACCTCGCCGCCCTGAGACAGGCGGGAGTCGATCACTCGATTTTCCAAGGTTCCGCAATAGGGGCAGCGCATACGTCCGGAGAAGCTAGCGCCCGGGGCAAGGCCGGGCAATGAAAGGCACTGTTCAGGCGCGCACCAGTCGGACCAGCGACTCCAGATGTGCGGTCTGGGGAAACATGTCGAAGCCGATCATGCGATCGACGCGATAGCCGGCGGCGGCGGCGAGCCCGAGATCGCGCCCGAGCGTCGCCGTGTCACACGAGACGTACACCACACGCTTCGGTCCCGGCAGAAGCCCGCTGTCCTCGAACAAGGCGCGTGCCCCCTGGCGTGGTGGGTCCAGGACGACGACGTCGTAGCGACCTTTTGGCGGCCGGTTGGCGTCACCGACCGTCACACGCGCCTCGAGGCCACGGCGTTTCAGATTGCCCTGGCATGCCTCGACGGCGCGCGGATCCTGCTCGACCGCGACCAGCGCGGACGGGGACGCGGCGGCGAGCGCGACGGTGAAGTTGCCGACTCCGGAGTGCAACTCCAGCACACGAAGCCCCTCCGGGTCCGCGAGCGCGACCACCGCCTCGACCAGCGCCCGGTTGATGCCTTCGTTTGCCTGCGCGAAGCTCCCAGAAGGTGCATGGAGGGCTGTCTCGTCGTCTCCGAGGACGACCTGTGTGTCGCCCCACGAGGCGGCTGCCACGGAATCTTCGGTACGCAGCGTGACGCCCCCAACGGAGGGCGCCTTGCTGAGCGTTTCGCACGCGGCGAATAGCGTCGGGCTTTGGCGGTCGTTCGTGCTCAAGCCGACGAGGACCCGATCATCGGACGTGCGCTGAAGCTGGATGTCGCCGATGCCCTGCAGGGTATCGCCGAGCGCGGAGCAGGTTTGCGACCATGCGGCACGGAGCGGTGCTTCGAGCACGACGCAATCGTCGATGTCGGTCACTCGTTTCGAATGTAGCGCGCGATAGCCGAGGGCGTTTCGGTGCCAGGCGAAGCGTGCTCGGCGGCGGTAACCAAAGTCATGGGCCGAGGGCACCCAGTCAGGCTCCACCTCGTCGGCGCCAGGGATGCCCCGACACGCCTGACGAAGAAAGCTGAGCTTCACCTCGCGCTGAAGATCCGAGTCCGCGATCATCAGCGGACAGCCCCCGCAGCTCGAGGCGTGCGGGCAATCGGGGCTGACGCGTGCGTCCGAGGCGGCGAGGATTCGCTTCAGGCGTCCACGGGCGGCACCGCGCTTCGAGGGGAGCACCTCGAACTCCACGCGCTCGCCGGGGAGCACACCGGGAACGAGGACCACGCCCTCGCCTGTCTCCACGACGCCATCGCCGCCGCGACCGATTGCGCGAACCTCCCCTTCCAAACGCCGATTGCTTGCCATCGCCTCTAAAACAGCTGCGGCGGCAGCCCTCGTTCGAACAGGAAGGTGAAGTCACCACTGATCTCCGCGCGCCGCTCCACAGGCTCCTGCTGGTCGACCAGGACGACGTCCGTGAAGACCGCACTGGTCTCGTTCGTCTCGTTCCCGTCGAGCCAGGGCACATAGAGCCGCTCGAAGCGGATCGTGCCCGACACAGCCGCGTAGACCACGGGAATACGGGCGACTCCGGGGCAGGTGTCGTTGAGCGCGAGCGTCATTTCGACGGGAGCGGCGAGTCCGCCGAACTCGATCTCCATGCCGAGCATCGTATCGCGAAGCTCCTCCGGCTCGCGGATGAACACCGAGACGTAGTCGCTGTAGACTTTCTGGTCGCTGCCCCGCTGGACGACGATGTCGATCACCTCCACGGAGAAGCTCGGCTGCATCGCGAAGAAGCTCGGGTTGAGCTCGAAGGGCGCGGCCTCGAGACCGCAGTCCGGCGCCCATACGGTGCCTGAGACCTGCCCCTCCCCGCTGCCCTTGGCGCACCCAAGTGCGGCGAGCATACAGACGGCCAACACGCCGACGCTAGGTGATGAAACCGCCACCGACCACCTCGTCCCCACGATACACGACCGCCGCCTGCCCTGGCGTAATCGCGCGCTGGGGCTCCGCAAAGCGTACCTCGAAGCCGTTTCCGCTTGGGATGATGTCCGCCCGCGCTCCGCGATGTCGATAGCGAATCCGGACCTCGCCCTCGAATGCGTCCTCGGGGGGGCCGCCGATCCAGTGCGCGTCCGTCGCCGTGAGGGCAGCGTCGTAGAGCTCCGACTCATCGCCGACGACCACCTCTGCGCTGTCGGGCACGATTCGGAGCACGTAGCGTACCCCGCCGCCACCAAGGCCGAGACCGCGTCGCTGTCCGCGGGTGAAGTTGGAGATCCCATCGTGGGCGCCGAGGACGGCACCGGCCGAGTCGACGATGGGCCCCGGCGCGACGGACTGGCCTTGTCGTTCGATGAAATCACCCACGCGGCCGTCCGGGACGAAGCAGAGCTCCTGAGACTCGGGCTTGTCTGCGTTCGGGACACCAAGCCGGCGTCCAGCCTCTCGAACCTCCGTCTTTGTCAGGTCGCCGAGAGGGAACACGAGCCGCTCGAGGGTCGATTGAGGGAGCCCGAAGAGGAAATAGCTCTGGTCCTTGTCCTCGTCGCGACCCCGCAGGAGGCGGAGTTGGCCGTCCGAGGCTCTGGCGAGGCGCGCGTAGTGTCCCGTGGCGATGTGGCTTGCGTCGAAGCGGCGCGCGACCTCAGCGAGATGGGTGAGCTTCACTGTCCGATTGCAGCTCACGCAGGGGATGGGGGTCCGCCCCGCTCGGTATTCCGCCATGAAGGGGTCGACCACGTGAGTGCGGAACGACTCACGCTCGTCGAGCACGTAGTGAGGGATGCCGAGGTGCTCGCAGGTCCGTCGGGCATCGTCACGGTCCTCGGGCGCGCAGCAGCGCCCGACCTGGTCCTCACCGTCCGCGTCCCAGAGATGAAGGGTGACCCCGACGATGTCGTGACCGGCCTCGTGTAGCAGGGCAGCGGCCACGGACGAATCCACTCCGCCGCTCATCGCTACCAGTACTCGTTTGACCTCGGACATGGGATACTGAACAAATATGCCGTGGGGCGTTCTACTTAATGGAAAGCAAGGTTTGGAAGATTACACAGGCAAAAAGCGCTGCAAAAGCAATGTCTTGGAATGCAAATCAATAAAGTGACTAAGATGCGTCCTCGAAGAGTTAAAATCTGCTTGAGGTTCTAGGCGCCATTGCGAGCCAGCACACATTGAAACGCCGCGATTGCCAAGTCGATCTCTTCGTCGCGGGTCTCCATACCTAGACTGATTCGAATCGCCGAGCCAGCCCGCCACTGCTCATCCGGATACATCGCGCGAATGACCGCCGAAGGCGCCTGAAGGCCGGACGAGCAGGCCGCTCCCGTCGACACGCAGACGCCTTCGAGGTCGAGCGCCGCCGCGAGCAACGCACCCTCCCAGCCTCGGAAGCTGAGATTGGAGACGGTCTCCGCGCGAGGTCCCTCGGCGTTGCGCGTGGCGCCCCACGTCAGGAGCGCGGCCTCGATGCGGTCCCGACGTCGACCGATGACGCCTTGGGCTTCGATGCGATCGGGGACGAGATGACAGGCGGCCCCAAAGCCCACCATGTTGCTCGTGTCCGGGGTGCCCGGGCGCCGACCGCGCTCTTGAGAGCCCCCATCGAGCACCGGGTCGATGTCGAGCCCGCGCCGGACCCAGCAGGCTCCTGCGCCGGCCGGTCCGCCAATCTTCTGGGCGGCGACCGCGATGGCATCCGCCCCGAGGCTCGACACATCGAGCGGCAGCTTGCCGAGGGCCTGGGTGGCGTCGACGAAGAGCCTGGCGCCGCGCTCGGCACAGACCTCGGCGTAGGCCTCGACCGGAAAGACGGTTCCCGTCTCGTGGTTGATCCACTGAACGGCGACGGCGCTCTTTTCATCCACGAGGCTTGCAAGCACATCGGGTGCTGGGGCAACCCCGTGAGGTACCTCTAGAACCGTGAGCTCCGCGCCCCCGTGCTCCAGCCGCTCGACACTTCTCGCGACGGCCGGGTGTTCGACCGCAGTAGTGATGAGCCGAGTTCGCCCGGCGGCCACCCCGCGGATTCCGAGGTTGCACGCCTCCGTACCGCCAGCGGTGAGCACGATATCCGCGGGGACCCCGCCTAGCGCCCCGGCGATGGCATCGCGCGCCTCTTCGAGGAGCTTGCGCGAAGCGCGTCCCGCCGCATGCGTGCTCGACGGATTAGCCCATGCGATGGGGGCGCACTCCGCCATCGCACGACGAACGACCTCCGGCATGGGAGCCGCAGCGTGGTGGTCTAGGTACGTCACTTGGCTGGCACTTCGGGCCGCTCGGGGCTTCGGTCCACTCGAAGTTCGACGAGGGTACCGGAGAGCTGCCTTTCGGCCACGGCCCCTGCCGGCGGGCTGGAAATCTCGATGCCGCCGCCGAGCGCCTCGGTGACGCGCCTCGCAAACGCAAGGCCGAGGCCCACCCCGCCATGGTCCCGGGTGACGGAGCCATCCACTTGGTAGAACGGCTCCATGATTCGAGCGATGTGCTCCGGGCGCACGCCCGGTCCGCTGTCCGCAACCTCGAAGAGAAAATCGTCTTCACCGTCGGCGCGCACCTCGACGGCGACCTCGCCTCCGGTCGGCGTGAACTTCGACGCGTTGTCGAGCACATGAACCATGGCACGCAGGAGCTTGTCGGGGTCACCCTGGGCAGGCATCGGCCCCTCGGGCACTCGTTCGACGAGCGTCACGTCGCGCTCCGCGAGCTTCGGGCGGATTTCATCGATCGCGTTCGTGGAGACTTCGCGGAAGTCGTAGTTGCGCGTGTAGTAGTGCATCCGCCCGGTCTCGAGCGAGCTCACGTCGAGCAAGGTGTCGACAACCGATCGAAGACGCTGGGTGGAGGTCTCGATCGAGCCCAGGCACTTGCGCTGCAGATCGGTGAGCGGACCGAGCTCTCCATTCAAGAGCAAGCGCAGGTAGCCGACCACGGGCGTCATCGGGGTCGCGAGCTCATGGCTCACGTTCTGCAGGAACTCACGCCGAAGCCGGGCGACGTCCTCCAAGCGCTGATTGGTTTCGGAGAGCTCCACGATCTTCTTTTCGAGGCGTTCGACGATTTTCTGCGTGCGCTCTCGAAGCAGCGAGTCGCTCGCGCCCTCCACCCACTCTCGATGCCCACCGAGGAACTGAGCGATGGTCCCGGCGAAGTGGGCCGCGTCGATCGGCTTGGCGATGAACCCGTCGCAGCCGACCGCCAAAGTCGAGTCCCGGTCCCCTTCGGCCGTGATGGCGACGATGGGGACCTCCTGAAGGGCCGGAATGCCCCGGAGTCGGAGAGTTACCTCATATCCGTCCAGGTCCGGGATGTTGATGTCGACCAGAACGAGATCCGGCTGGGAATCACGCGCGAGCTGGATGCCCTCGACCCCTCCCTCCGCCTCGATCACCTCATGTCCGGCCGCCCCGAGCAGCTTCTGCACGAGGCGCCGATTGTTGGGGTCATCCTCGATGTGCAGGACCCTTGCCATTCGTGTGCGATGCTATCAGCCTCTCGTGCTTGCCGCACGCGGGGACCATGAGTAGGAAGCGGGTATGCCTGGGTTGCTAGTCGAGGAACTGCTCGAGGTGGGTCTCGTGTCCGAGGCCCAGGCGCGCGCAGTCCTCCAGGGAGGCACCCCGGCTTCGACGAGCGGAGCGGTCCGGAGCTTGGTCGCGCATGGGCTGGACGAACGCGCGCTTGCCGGCTTCTTCGTGTCTCAGGGCTTCGGTCCGATGCTGCAGGCCGCAGAGCTTTCCCGGGGCGATCTCGAGCTTGCTCGCCGCCTCTCCTCCCGCGACGCTCACCGACTCTGCGCAATGCCGCTGCGCCCGAGCGCCGCCGGCGCGATCGTCGCGATGGCGGATCCGACCGACGAAGATGCGGTCGCGGAGTTGAGCGCGATATTCGGAAGCCGCATCCTACCCACGGTTGCGAAGCTCTCCGACCTGCTCGACTCGCTCGAGCGCGTGTACCCGGCCGATCGCGCGAGCGTAGCCAGCGATCCGATCGCGGCGGCACGCTCTCGGGCACCGAGTGGTGTCGTGCCCTTGGTACAGGAAAAGACAGTGACCACGGATGAAACGCTCGACGGGTTCGAGGCGCCGCAATCGGAGTTCGCGTCAAGCGCGAGCCCGGTGTGGGATCGGGCCTGGAGCCGGTCCCATACGGAGCGCGATGTTTCCCTCACCCCGAAAGCGAACCAGCTCCCAAGTCAGATGCCGCTCCCATCCTTGTCGCCGGCAACGGCGGGCATGCGCACCGAAGCCGTCTCCGACCTGGAAGTCGACGCGCACCTCGCCGCTCTCAGTCGAGCCGGGTCCCGTGACGAAGCGGTCGGGCTGGCCTGCAAGGCATGTGCGTCGATGTCCCGCGGCGCTGCATTCCTCGCCCTGCGCAAGGGTGTCTTTCGAGGATGGGCCGGTGCCGGCGACGATGTCACGAGCGCGGGCATTCGAAGCCTCTGGGTGCCGGCCAGCAATCCGTCGACCCTCAACGAGGTCCTTCACAGCGGAAAGCCGTTCCGCGGAGCCTACGGACAAACGGCCGCGGACCACCTATTTCGGGCGGCGTTTGGGAGCCAGGGACGCGAGGTCGCCATCGTTCCTGTACTCGTTGGAAGCCGGATGGTGGGCGTGCTCTGCGCCAACGATCCACCGGCCGATACCGGAGCCATCGAGCGATTCGCAGCCAGCCTCGGCGCGGCCTTCGAGCGCCTCATCGTGTCCCAGAAATCTGGGGACTAGTTGATGAACACGGTGGGCCCAGCGGGGTCCACCTGTTTGGCCAAGCGGAGCAGCCGGCGGCGCTCTCGGAGGACGGAGCTCGCGTACCCGTTTTGCTTGTCGCAGTGGCCGGAGTTGTACCAGGCGAGCCCCTTCTCGACGCTCCCGCCGCAGCGGCTCACGGCCCAGCGGTAGAGGCCGAGGCCCGCGTCGAGCACCTCTCGCTGGCATGCGCCAGGTCGTCGGCTGCACTGCTCACGGTAGTTCTCATTGTAGACGAAGGGCACGGTCTTCCCTCGATACTTCGGATTGAGCTGGACCACGCCGCGGGCGCCGACGGGGCTGACGGCGAGTGGGTTGAGTCCGGACTCGCGCATCGCGATGGCGGCCGTGAGGAATGGGTCGACCCCTGCGCGATTGCTCGCTTCGGTGATCAACCTCGACAAAGTCGCGACGCGCGCACGGCATCCGCCCTCGACCACGCGACAATGCTGCACGTGGATCGGCTTGCCCTTGCGGTTCTCTCGGACGGTCAGACGCGCGTCGATTGCGCGGGCCAGTGCAAGCGAAGACGGATGGCCTCCAACGGCAGCGCGATAGTCGATGCCTTGCGCGACCGGCACAGGGACCGGTTCATTGAACGAGGGACCCGCTTCGGAATGCGAGTGCCAAGCACTGATGAAAACGACGCCGATGACCAATAGTGCGATTCGCATGACATGCTCCTGATGAGCCTCAAGAGGCTCGGACGCTAGGGCATGCGCATACCTTGCGCCACCCGGTGGAGGCGCAAGCTGTGTCGTTCTTGCTACGGCTGTTCGGGCTCCGCGACGGGCTCCGGAGCGGGCTCATCCGCGGATTTCTTCGTGTCTTCGGAGGGTTCCGGTGCAGCCTCCGATGCTTCTGCCGGAGCCTTAGGCGCCGTCTCGCTTGCCTCGGGAGCCTGCGATTCTTCATCCGCCTGGAGTGATTCCTCCTGCGAATTCTCTTCGGTGCCCTCTTCGCGCTCGCTGCGTCGTCGGCCCCGACGACGCCCTCGGCGTCGCTTGGTGCCGTTCGAGTCCGCGCTCTCATCGCTGCTCTCCTTGGTCGAGGTGCGGCTCTCCGAAGCCGAAGCGCCACCGCCAAGTGAGTCGAGCAGGTCGATGTCGAGCATCGCGAGCGGAAGCGCGACGCGCTGGATGCCGACGCCTACCTCTTCCATGGATGCTGCAAGCGCGTCGCCGTCGAACACAGCGCAAGGTGCTGCGCCTTCGGCGTGTGCCTCGGCCGCTGTACCGTCCGCCGCTTTGCCAAGCGTGATCAACCAGCCCACGCGGGCATGGTCGAAGTTGTGCAGTCCACCCCGGAGCGCGATGACCGCGTCCTTGTCGACGGGCTTTCGCCCCTTCGAGATGCTGATGGCCAGCGGGGTCTCTTCCGGGCCTCGGCGCAGTGTGCCTGCGAGGTTGAAGTCGCCCACATCCGCGCGGACCGCACGCAGCGAGTGGACACCCACCGCGTTGAGCCAAGCCGCGAGCAGCTCGAGCAGCGCCCCATCGGGGAGATCCTTGAGTCGCTTGAGCAGGGCCCGGCGGACGCCATGCCGCTGTCGGTCGGCTGCGCGCAGTGCGTCGCGCTCCGCGTTGACGGCATCGGCGGGAAGCGCCCACTCGAGAAGGGACACCTGTCCGTCGCCTTCGCGGAACCTCGGCCGTCCGCCGCCCGCGCGTCGCTTCGCGTTGTCCCCACGAATTGCCGCGGAGAGAGTCGGGGCGAGGGTCGCGGCCGACCCGGACAGACGACCGCTCTCGATCAGATTCTCCGCGACCTGAAGCAGGCTGCGTGGCTGGCGGCTCCGGCTCCGAAGGGCGGTTTCGATGGCGTCCGAGAGGTCTCGGCCGACTGGCTCACCAGCCTCCGCCGCTCGATTGGCGGGCGCCTCGGGTGCCCTACGGCCGCGGCCTCGGGAGGATGGGCGACGCTCGGAACGGCTTTCCGAGCGGCTTTCCGAGCGATTGTCCGGGCGACGCTCGGAACGGCTGTCCGAACTCGCGCTCGCTTCTCCATCGCGCTCCCGTCGACGTCGAGGGCGGCGACGCCGGGTGCGCTTGGCTTCCGGGGACTCGTCATCGAGGTTTGCGAGAATCAGCTCGTCGTCATCGTCTTCTTCCGGGAAAACATCAGAACCTGGAAGGTCTTGCGAGGGAATGCTCGGCTCGTCCTGAGATGCTTCGGCGGCTGCTTCGGGCTCTTCACCCTTGGCCTCGTCGGCGGACTCGGCCGCGAGCGGAGCCTCGCTATCGGGCGCGGCGCTCTCAGCCGGCTCTTCACCAACCTTTTCGACCTCTTCGGCCGCGTCGCGGATCGCGAATACGCCCGGCTTCACCTTGATGATGGGGGCGTCGCCACGGTCCTTCTTGACCATGGTGGCGAGCCTCGAGCTCATCGTGGTTTCCGGGGTCTTCCCGACGTGTGAAAGAAGGTTCCGCTCAATCGCGATTTCGGTGATCTTCTTGTAGTGGAGGGGCTTTCCGACGCTGCGGAGAACCTCCACGGCTGCTTCCGTGAATGTCATGTTTTCTGTCGTTCCTGTCACTCCGATGGGCGACGTAGAGCGGCGCAAGGGGGATGGCATCGGGGAGCTTCAAATCGCTCCACCCGCGCATCGGCCCGTTGCCCTGAGGGCTATTCGCCATGCTCGTTCGCACTCCGACCGGACAAAACCGTTGTTGAAATGAAAATGCGAGCCTCATGGCCCACATCAGTTCTCCCTCGGTACCACCCAGGTCGGGGCGAGGCAATGAAACCGACACCGAAAGTCAGCTTCGAAGGGTTAATCCCTGTGGATTTGACTTCCCAGCCGCTCAGGCCCATACGCCCGGCCTGCCGGTAATTGGCTCTGGCCGATCGCCGCTGTTACAGCCGGAGCGGTATGGGCGGCGTTGAATCGTGTCAGACGGGCACCACTCTTGTGGCAGCGCAGACACGGGCTCCCCACGACCAAGCACGGTCTTAGGGGGGAAGTGGGGTTGGCCCGCTCCTCGCATGGGGAGCTGGCCGAGGAGATGAGAATGAAGCGAAAAGAAATCGGCATTCTGCTTGGGGGCGTGAGCGCGGAGCGAGAGATCTCGCTCAAGACGGGTGAGGCCATCTACGAAGCCCTGAAGGCGCGCGGCTATCGCGTGCAAAAGGTGTTCGTCGACGCCGACATCGACCGAGTCTTGCGCCAGACCAAGATCGACGTCGCCGTGATCGCGCTTCACGGAACCTATGGAGAGGACGGCTGCATCCAGGGACTCCTCGAAATGATGGGGATTCCGTACACCGGTTCCGGAGTCCTCGCGAGCGCACTCGCCATGGACAAGCTCAAGAGCAAGGAGCTGTTCCGCCTCTACAACGTTCCAACGCCTTCTTATTACGCCGTGCGCAGTGACGATCTTCCCCGCCTCGAGCAGATTCACAGCTCGTTTGGCTTCCCGAGCTTTGTGAAGCCGCGGAGCGGCGGTTCGAGCGTCGGCGCTGGGGCAGCCCAGGGCTTGAGCGAGCTCCGGCAGCGCTGTGAAGATGCCGCGCGCTTCGACGACTGGATCCTGGTCGAGCGCCTGATTCGCGGTCGAGAGGTCGCCGTCGGCCTCCTCGATGGAAACGCGCTCGGCGCGATCGAAATCGAGCCCAAGGGCGGCTTCTACGACTACAAGTCCAAGTATCAGTCGGGACAGAGCCAGTATCACTTCCCCGCGCGCCTCTCACCGACGCGCTACCAGGGAGTGCTGAACCTCGCCGAGCGCGCCGTTCATGCGGTCGGCGCGACCGGGGCCACCCGCGTCGACCTGCTCGTCACAGCCGACGAGAACGAGTATGTGCTCGAGGTCAACACCCTCCCGGGGATGACCCCGACCTCGCTGCTACCCAAAATCGCCGTGGGCGCAGGCTACGACTTCGGCGACCTGTGCGAGGCGATCCTCGAGCGGGCCTCCCTCCAAATGCGAGGCGGCCTCCCGAGCGGGACGGACGACGGGCGCCCTTCGAGCGCCGGGGCCCAGGCCCAAGTCGAACCGGCCGAGTAGCTTCGAAGGTCATTCTTGACAATTCCGATGTGGGAACCCATAAAACCCACTCGGTGAAGCTCTCCAACAAAGGCCGTTACGGCGTCCGCGCCATCTTCGACATCGCGTTCCACAGCGGTGGCAAGGCGACACAGATCAAGGACATCTCCCGGCGTCAGGCGATTCCGCCGAGATTCCTCGAGCAGATCTTTCAGGACCTGAAGCGGGCCGGCCTCGTCACCTCGAAGAGGGGCCCACGCGGGGGCTACGCCCTGGCGATGGATCCGGGAGACATCCGAATGGGGGACATCGTGCGGGCCCTGGAAGGCCCCATCACGCTCGGCGGGGGTGACGCCAACGGCGGCGACGGCGACGAGACCAGCCGGATCGTCACCGAGAATGCGTTTTCCGAGCTCTCAGAGAGCATCGAGGCGTGCTTCGACGCCATCACGATCCAAGATCTCTGCGATCGAGGAGACGCTCACGGGGTTCGCCGGGCGCCGCCTCGGCGCTACGTGTATTCCATCTGATGTCCGCTCCCGTCGTTGATAGCGTCCTCGATCTGATTGGCGAAACCCCAGTGGTTCGCCTGCGTCGACTTTCGCCCGAAGGCGGGGCCATCATCTGGGGCAAGTGTGAGCACCTGAATCCGGGCGGCTCGGTCAAGGACCGCATCTGCCTCGCGATGATCGAGGCGGCCGAGGCCGAAGGCCGTCTCGCACCCGGAGACACCATCGTGGAGCCCACGAGCGGCAACACCGGGATTGGTCTGGCGCTCGTCTGCGCGCGCAAGGGCTACAAGCTCGTGCTGACCATGCCCGCGAGCATGTCACTCGAACGCAGAGCCTTACTCGAAGCCTATGGGGTCGAGATCGTGCTCACCGAGCCCGAGCGTGTGATGGAAGGCGCGATGGCGGCCGCTCGCAAGATCGTCGCAGAGCGCGGCGCGTTCATGCCGGAGCAGTTTTCGAATCCCGCGAATCCAGGCGTGCACGGCGTGACCACTGCGCCCGAGCTGTTGCACGCCTTCGAGGGTCAGACGATCGATGCCTTCGTTGCGGCGGTTGGAACCGGCGGCACCGTTAGCGGCGTTGGCGAAGCGCTGAAGGCGCGCAATCCGAACACCCGCGTAGTCGCCGTCGAACCTGCGGCGAGCCCCGTTCTCATCGGCGGGCAACCTGGTCCGACGAAGATCCAGGGCCTCAACGCCGGGTTCATCCCGGACAACTACCACCCGAGCATCGTCGACGAGGTCATTGGAGTCGAAGACAAGGCCGCGTGGGACACCAAGCTCGCCCTTGCGACAGAGGAAGGCTTGCTCCTCGGAATCAGTGCAGGCGCGAACGTCTGGGCTGCGATCGAGGTCGCAAAGGCACTCGGGCCCGGGAAGAACGTCGCGACGATCCTGTGCGACACCGGCGAGCGCTACTTCAGCTTAGGGGAGTACTTCAAATGAAGTCCCTTGGACGCGTCCTGGTGGTCGGAGCGGGCGGGCTCTCTTCCCCGGTGCTTCAGCTGCTCGCCAAGAGCCACGTCGAGCACGTCACCTTGGTCGACGACGATCGGGTCGACGAGACTAACCTTCACAGGCAAACGCTCTACACCGACGCTGATGTCGGACAGCCGAAGATCGAGCGTGCGGCTCAGAACCTTCGCGAGCTTGCCCCGCGTCTATCCATTCGTGTCGTCGAGGGGCGCTTCGTGCCTGCGACGGCCGAGGCGCTGCTTCGGGAACACTCCTTGGTCGTGGAAGGTGCCGACAACCTCGCGACGAAGTTTCTCGTGGCGGACGCCGCGCACCTCGCTGAGGTGCCGGCGATTCAGGCCGGTGCGGTTCGATGGTCCGGCTGGGCCTTGTGCGCCCTACCCGGCGCCGCCTGCCTTCGCTGCTTGTTCGAGGACATACCGCGCGACAGCATCGAGACCTGCGCAGACGCAGGCGTGGTGGGGCCGGTCGTCGGCGTGCTCGGCGCGATTCAAGCCGCATTCGTGTTTCGCTTGCTCGAGGGTGAACGACCCGCGGGCGAGCTCTGGCATTACGACGCGCTTCGGGGCGCGCTTCGCAAGACGCAGGTGCGTCGGCGCGGCGACTGCCCCTTGTGCAATGGAGAGATTCAAGACCTTCAGGCGGAGCGATACTCGGCGGCTTGCGCTGCGTGAGTCGACGACCCATCTGAGGGCCTCAGAAAGGAACTGACATGGCTGTTACGGTACGCATTCCAACCCCCCTCCGAACCCTCACTGGCGGCGCCGACGAAGTGCCCGCGGACGGCGGTACGGTGGGCGAGGTCATCGAGAACCTCGAGGCCAATCACCCGGGCATGAAGGATCGCCTGTGTGACGACAAGGGCGTGCGTCGATTCGTGAACCTCTACGCGAACGACGAGGACATCCGCTTCCTCGACAACCTCGAGACGGCGCTCAAGGATGGCGACACCCTGAGCATCGTTCCGGCCATCGCGGGCGGGTCCACGCCGTGAGCCTCGACGCCGCAGCACGGCGTCGGTACGCGCGGCAGCTTCTTCTCGGCGAGATCGGCGAGGCGGGTCAGAAACGCCTGCTCGACGCTCGGTTTCGGCGAGGAGACGGCTCCGACGCGAACGCGTTTGCTGTGGCGGCGGATTACCTCGAGCGCGCGGGATGCACGCTCGGGACGGAAGGGGAGCCGGTGTCGATTCCCGACGCGGACGCAGTGCGTCGATTCGCAGGCGCAGATGCTTTCGTAGCGCCGGCTGCAGCGATCGTCGGAGCGTTCGCGGCAGTGGAGCAGATCAAGGCGACGCTTGGCTGCGGTGAGGCTCAGGAGTTTCCCTCTGACCTGAGGTTGACCGGGGAGCCATGATGCGTTTTCGAAGGATGGAGTCGATTGTCGAGGCCGTCGGAAACACGCCGATCGTCCGTCTGCGCTCGCTCGAAAAGGAAGCGCCCGGGGTCAAGCTCTACCTGAAGCTCGAGTACGCGAACCCCGGAGGGTCCGTCAAAGACCGGCCGGCACGCCAGATGATGCTCGACGCCATCGAAGACGGGCGCCTCACCAACGACAAGATCTTGATCGACGCGACCAGTGGCAACACCGGCGTCGCGTACAGCTTGTTCGGGGCGGCGATGGGCTACCGGATTCAGCTCGTCATGCCGTCGAATGTATCGAAGGCGCGCAAGGACATCACGCAGGCCTTCGGCACGGAGATCATCTTCAGCGATCCGATGGAAGGCTCCGATGGTGCCATCCGCAGAGTGCGCAAGATGGTCGCCGAAGACCCGGACCGCTACTTCTACCCCGACCAGTATTCGAATCCATCGAACCCGCGAGCGCACTACCTCGGTACCGGGGCGGAGATCCTCGAACAGGTCGGCGACGAGGTCACGCACTTCGTAGCGGGGCTTGGCACGAGCGGCACATGCATGGGCACCACACGCCGCCTTCGCGAGCACACGCGCAAGATCGAGTGCATCGCCATCGAGCCGGCGGAAGCGCTTCACGGTCTCGAGGGGCTCAAGCACATGGCGAGCTCGATCGTCCCGGAGATCTTCGACCCGAACGTGCCGGACGAGATCTTGCCGGTCGGCACTGAAGCCGGCTGGGACATGTCGGATCGGCTTGCGGCCCAAGAAGGCCTGCACGTCGGCCATTCGACTGGGGCGAACGTGGCCGGGGCGCTCGAAATCGCCAAACGCATCGAAGAAGGCTGCATCGTGGCGATCGCCTGTGACCGTGGCGACCGTTACTTCGCGCCGATGAAGTGGGAGAAACACTATGAGTGGTGAATCGTTTCCGTGGATCTCGGGCAAGCTCGAAATCGACAAGGCGGTGATGGACGAGATCGAGCAGCACGCGCTCGAGTGCTACCCGAGCGAGAGCTGTGGCTTCGTGTTCGGCCCCGCGGATGTCCCCGCTCGCCTCGACGCCCTTCAACGCGAGACGAACGAGGCGGACAAGTACCACGCGCTCGACCCGGAGACCTTTCCCAGGACTTCGAAGATGTACTTCAAGATCAACGAGCTTCGTGCGGCACGCACGTTCGAGTCAGGCCAGGCCGAGGGGCGCCCCGTGAAGGTGATCTATCACTCGCATTGCGACGCGGGCGCCTACTTCTCGGATGAAGATGCAGCCACATTCGCCAACAACGGTCAGCTCATGTGGCCGTGCGCCTACATCGTCGTCAGCGTGATGGACGGCAAGCTCGCCGAACGTCGGCTCTGGGTACATGTACCCGGCACCAACGACTTCGAAGAATCAACGCTGAGCGTCGTCTAGGCTCAGTTGCTCGTGTGGCGCTGGCGCTCGCGAAGGCGGGCCTTCTTGCCGCGCAGGTCGCGAAGGTAGTAGAGCCGCGAGCGACGGACGTGGCCGCGCGCGGTGATCTCCAGCTTCTCGATACGTGGCGAGTGGAGCGGGAAGATACGCTCGACGCCGACGCCGCCCGACACCTTGCGGACCGTGAAGGTCGCGCCTGCACCACCGCGGGTCTTGCGAATCACGACGCCCTTGAAGACCTGGACTCGCTCCTTTTGACCCTCACGAATGCGGAAGTGGACGTTGAGGCTGTCCCCCACGCGAAACTCCGGGCGGTCGATTAGCTGCGACTTCTCAATCGCATCGATTTCAGGAACGCTTCCACTCATTACTAAGCCTCATGCCAAAACGGAGCCGGTGGGTAGCACGGGCTCAAAAGGGGGTCAAATCGGGTTGTTAGCCGAGTCGCTGACCCCGAACAGACGGTC
>Ga0316187_10000837_pt1 | contig 25404 bp, 19 predicted proteins | sample CroRivburrow1_MG_FD_204927 | JGI IMG/M metagenome (GOLD analysis project Ga0316187, IMG submission 204927) | Coastal sediment microbial communities from Maine, United States - Cross River worm burrow 1 | ecosystem: Environmental > Aquatic > Marine > Coastal > Sediment | place: USA: Maine...
TCCAGATCTATTGCGCTTTGAAAAAGATCTATAGCTAAAAGGAGATAACTCTTAGTATAACGAAATAGAAATTCACGGCCTTTTAAGTAAGTATCAAACGCCTCGCTATTCATTGTTGAACTTCTGCTAATAGCCACTTTTTCTTTAGGAGTAAGCTTTAGTTGTAACGACTTTACAATCTTCTTAGATACCTTTTCCTGAATAACAAAAACATCTGCCATCTTACCACTGTAAATCTCGGCCCAAAGTTCAGAATCTTTTTCGACATCAATTAATTCCGTCGAAATTCTTAAATCATCCTTATGCTTGCGCACAGTACCTTGCAAAAGGTATTTCGCTTTCAATTCCTTTCCCAATGATTCAATATCCAAATCCGAATTTCTATACCTCATGGAAGTGTTTCTGGAAGCTATCTCAAGCTCCTTGATTCCGGATAAACGCATAATGATTTCCTCGGTAAGGCCATCACTAAAATAATTGCTGCCATTTTCCGGACTGATATTTCGAAAGGGTAATACCGCAAGTTTTTTAATGTTTTTGTTAAACCACTGGTTTGATTTTGGTGATAACGAAGCCGCTACTTCAGTATTTTTAGTTTTCTTAATTCCTTTAGGAGTGAATTCATATACCCAGGCGATAATTAAATAGAGCGGAAAGCCCATGATCAGGAAAAAAATCAAGGTTTTCATGATAAAAGGCGGGGCACCAAAAGTTGGAAGAACTATGGAAGCCACTTCAGTAATTAACCAGGCAACCACTAAATAGGCTATTGCCGGTTTAAATACATTACGTCTTTTGAGTTCTGCTATGTATTTTTTTAAATTCACTTTAATTCAAAGTTAACTTTTATTCACCAGATACTTCCTCACCCTCTGAAATGCTAATTCATTATTTTTTCCCCTTTATAGAATAGCATAGTTTATGGTTCTTAATAGTTAGTAGGACCCTTAAAGTTACAAAATTTCAAATGATTATGAGTGTGTCTTTTGCTCCTGGAATTTAAGTTTTGAAGTTTGGAAAAATTAACGATCAAGGATTGCTCTTCTCAGATTTCATGATCGTTTTAATGGTGGAAATCAGGCTGCCGTCTTCTGCCATACCCTCTATATAGAGTGAGATATTTTCCGTTCCGGTATCTGCAATATTAAATGTGGCTTTTCCAGTATTGTTGAATTCCAATTGTGGTTCCCAATGGATGGTCCCTGTATATTCAAAAAGGGAATTGGTATATATATATTTTGGTGTATAAAACTTTTTTGGAACATCAAAACCATGGGTTGTATCAATAAAACTTTTATTCATAGCTGTGGCATCGGTAGGGACAAGCGGTGTCCTTCTGGTCCATATTTTGATCACACCGCCCGCACCGTTTATGCCTTCAGTGACATCGGGCCTTGGATTGACCTCAATACGCTCTATCTCTGCTGTATAAAGTTCGTAAAGAAAACTAAAACTACCTGATTCCTGAAAAGGATCGTCTACAGGTGCATCCGGGGTTTTAACACTACCACCAAAACCATTACCTTGTGCTTGTGATGGAGGAGATGATGATGATGCCGAAGTTTCGGCCACCAAACGTGTACCGTCCAAATATATTACAGGTGGTGCACCACCAAGGCTTCTTCTGCTGGATATCTTTACAGCGCCCAAACTCGCCTTTATATTATAGCCCTTAACTCGCAAAAAATCAGTCACTCTGGGATACATGTTTACCACTTGCTGATCTACGACAATTTCATCCTTTCCAATTATATTTGAAAATTTTTGTTTTTGTTCTACTACTTCTACCTCATCTAAAAAGATGGTTTTGTTCTCTAATTTGTAGTCTAATTCCGGTAGTTCCGAAGCATAATTATTGGGAGTGGTCAATTCACTTGGTCTCAAAAGGCTTGGGTTTGAGTCAGGAACAATTTTAGCGGATAATCTGCGTGATGATGGTTTTCCGTTTTCCCGGATCAGTTTTATCTGCACTTCTTCGTTCTTCTCCACAAGTAAGTTAGGAATCTCGAAGTCGGAGTTTTCCAATAGTACTGCCCTGGAGTCGTGATATTTTGAATCTTCTATGTAAAAAGAAGGGAATTTTCTTAAGTCTGCGCCCATGATACTTCCTTTGAGGGTTAGACCGTTTTCATAAGGGAAGTTGATGACAGGCGCACGGTTGAAGATATTCTTCCATTCGTACCTGCTCCATCCCTGTGTCAATAGCAACAAGTCCAGATCGAAACTTTTTTTAGGATCGAATCCCCTGAAATAATAGGCCGGGTTCTCTACATAGCCTCTTACGTATGGTTTTAGAAGAAATTCAGAAAAAACATTGACTTTCTGGTTGTAAGCCCTTGTCTCGGAAGGGAGTACCGAAATACTGAGTTTCCCGCTAGTTACGCGCTCTGATAAGATCCCAACATCGATGACCAGGGAATCCTTCATTTTCTCCGAAAGACGCACCTCGGCTTCCATCACATTTACCCCGAAATGGTTAAAGAAGAGGCGCTCTGCAATGGGTCTGTTTTCTTCATCAAAAAGGGTTACGGTGTTTACCCCTGGAAAGAGTTGCTCCCGGCTTATAGAGAGGACGTTCTCTTTTTCCACATCGTCAAAGACGATAGTCCTGGCCTCTATGATGTCACCATCCTTATGCACCAAAAGCCTGAATTTTTTCGTTTTGATGTCCTTCAAGGTTTCTTTATTAGTGGTTACCCCTAAGAAGATATCAGTGCCACTATAGTTGTTGACCGCCCTAAGGACAATGCCGGTTTCTGATACCTGAGGAAGAGGAGCCGTTATTTCCTTATTGTTCCCAAAATTTATGCGCACCTTATAGTCTCCACTATTGGGTTGAACAGGAAAACTAGCCATTCCGAATGCGTTCCCCTTGAAATCCATAACACTTCTGCCGTTTTCATTAACCAGACTACCCTTTTCAAACACGACACCGCGGCCCTCGCCATCAATCAGCTTTACACCTATGACGCTTTCTACGCCTTGAACAAGATGGCCTCCTTCCGGTAATAATTGGAGGTCGTATTTTGTATCTTCCAGTTCCTTGAGCTCTACGCTGCCGTTAATGATCTGTATCTTCTGGATAAAAGAATCATCCTCAGAAAAATTCCTCATCCAATTGGTAGAGGCTTTTATAAAGTAGTCTCCGCTTGCGTACGTAGAATCTATACTGATATTCCCCCTGGCAAATCCGTTAACGGCCATGAACAACCGATCTTCTATTGGCTTCCCTTGTTCATTGTACAATACTACATTAAGGTTCGTAGTCTGGGTAAAGGGCAGTCCGTTCTTCCTGTCGTATGCGTAAGCACTAAACCAGAGCTCTTCCCCAACCACATAGGTGCTCTTGTTCAAGTGCAGGAATATTGATTCCCTGGGAAGTTCAAAATAGGATTCGTAAGCTTCTTTTATCGATGTGCTGCTTTGTCCAAGAAGTCCGCCCGAAAAGAGCGCCGAAAGTAAGAGGAGATAGCATATTTTTTTCATTATCAAATATAACAACCTTAGGTTAGATATACAATCCGAAAGTTTACAGAAACAAGATTCTATGGGGGTCTATGCGTATTGGTTAACATATTAACGCCTGGCTCAAGGAAGTTAGGTCCTTATATAAAATTCCATTCCACAAATTAAACACCCGAACAGTTTTTATATATACTGTACAGCAACAAAACAAGTCTGTAAGTTTCGTTGTAAGCTTATCAAAGATGCCTAAAATTAGTTGTTTAACGATTTGTGGTAGGGTTTTTTTAAAGGGAGTTGTTATATAACCTAACACAAGGATTAAATAAACCCAAATCTTAGTAAAATTTATTATGTCTATGAAACAACAAAATGATTACCCCCAAATGAAAAATGAATTTAAACCTTCAAACAATTTAAAAATGAAAACGATAAAAAAAATATCACTAACCGTATTAATTGTATTAGCTATGGTGTCTTGTAGCAAAGACAATGAGGATACCTCTAATGCTTTACCTGAGGGTATTGCCTTAAAAGCGGATGCTAAAGTTAAAGTAGGCGATTTACCTATGGAGATTTTGGATTTTGTGGCCAGGGAATTTCCCGAACGCACTATCGACGAGGCGGAAGAAGAAGATAATGGTAATTTTGAGGTTGAGTTGAGTGACGGCACCGAACTTATTTTTGATGCTAATGGAAACTTTTTAGGTATTGATGACGATAGTGAGGAGAACGGTGATTTTGACGACTTTGAGGTAGATATTGCAACCCTATTACCTGCTATTTTAGAGTATATAGAGATGAATTATCCGCAGATAGGCATAGAGGAAGCATCTATTGAAAACAATGATCATTACGAAGTTACTTTAAATGATGATGTCGTTTTAATTTTTGATGCCAACGGTGTATTTTTAGGTGTTGGTGTTGATGAAAACGATCAGGACGGTGATGGAGATTATGACTGGGAAGAAGAAGATGGACATGATGATGGTGAGACTATAGACCCTGCCCAATTGCCGGATATGGCTTTAGCATACTTGGAAGAAATGTACCCTGAACTTACAATTGTGCGTGCAGAAGTAGAAGACGAAGGAGAATATGAAGTGACTATGAGTAATGGTCTTGAGGTCTATTTCGACGCCGAAGGAAATTTCCTTTCTGTTGATGATTAATTCGACTGAGATTAATTGATAAAGGCTGGTTGTCCTTGACAGCTAAAAACTAAACTAGAAGGAGTCTGCCTATGGCGGGCTCCATTGTTTTAAAAGGGAGTGGTCCTTTTATTTGCAAACATTATACGTTTGGTAGTAAAATTGCTTTTAAAAACAAATGCTTCACCGGTATTAAGGCTTATCGCTAAGGAATTTAAATTGGTTTTCTAAATAAGAATTAATAGCTTCTCCCTTATTTTTTAGTTCTTCGTATAATTTTATATTCACAATCGCTGAAACGGCTATGGCACCTACAAGCTCAGGGATTTTCTCTATAGATATAATGCAATGGCGCAATTGGGAAGAAGATTCACCATAATTTTCTATTCCCGTTTCAAAAATAGTTTTAACGCTTTCTGAATTATGGCAGTTTCCTGTAAGTTCACGCAGTTCCTGTCGTATTTTTTTTGGTAACTGGTTAAACCGTTCAATCTGCCCGTCAAAACGGGTGTAAAATGTATTTAACTGCAAGGTTAGCGTATCATTTATAAGGAAAGTCTTGATGCCCTGTACCTTTAAGCCATCCCAGGTATTCTCATCTCGGTCTGCAGGAATTATACCCGACAAAACCCAGGCAATATTGGTTGTTAACCTGGCCGAATCTAAAATAACAGACTCTTTATTTTCAAGAATTTTGAGCACCTCTAAACCAGTGGTATATTGATTGGTTAATTGCTCAATAATGGCCTCAATTTTATTCAAATCTCTGTTTAAATCCTGATGAATAGAATTTATGCGACTTCTTTCACTGATGATCGCCTTCCTATCCTCATTCCAATTATTGATCTGCAATGCAATTAATATTCCTATGACGACAAGAACAATTTCCCCCAAGGCATAAATGAGATACTTTCCCGTTTTGCCTGCCCGTCTGTCAGGAGTATTTTCAGCCAAATGCTGCCGGCGGATTTTTTGAAAGAATTTGATCATATCATGCAGTGGCTGGAAGTTATCTCACCAAGGTACTCAATTATCTTTTAAAATTTTCACTTGGAAAACTCTGAATAAGGATTAATTTTAAAGAAGTGCAAAACGACACAACCATCATATCATTCGGGCACATATTTTAATATAGTAAAACTTCATTTTCAATAATTATATGTAGTTTTAGAAAAGCCTAAGGCAAAATTTAATGGACTGGAAATGTTAATTTAAATTAATTAATGAAGTTAAATATAAACAATACAATACATGAAGTGGATGTTGACCCTGCTACCCCTTTATTATGGGTTATCCGGGAACAGCTTGAGTTGACAGGAACAAAGTTTGGATGTGGAATAGGACAATGCGGAGCCTGTACAGTCCATCTGGATGGACAACCAATTCGATCATGTCTTACCCCGGTTCAGCAGGCTATAGATAAAGAAATAACCACAATAGAAGGTATTGCGCCTAACGATAACGAATGGCATATCATACAAGAAATATGGATTGAGGAACAAGTTCCTCAATGCGGATATTGTCAATCCGGTCAAATCATGTCTGTCCATGCCTTATTGACAAACAATACGACTCCAACCGACAAGGAAATAGACGAGGCTATGAGTGGCAATATTTGCCGATGTGGCACCTATCCAAGAGTACGAAAAGGAATTAAAAGAGCTGCTGCTACATTGGCGGCCGCTTCTAATACAAAAAAAGGGAACAATGGGGAAGTGGACTAGACGGGCTTTCATTACAACCGGAGTATTGAGCGGGGGTGCCCTGATAATTGGGGTGGCCATCAGACCCGGAAATCGTGCGGATAAAGTCAGGGATTTAATTGCCGGAGAAGGAGATACCGTACTCAATATCTGGCTGAAAGTTAATGCAGATAACACTATTACGGTTATTGTTCCTCATGCCGAAATGGGTCAGGGGGTCCATACCACCTTGCCAATGATGCTTGCCGACGAAATGGATGCGGATTGGAAAAATATCAAGATGTTAGAAGCTCCGGGCAATAAAGAATATGCTAATTACGCCATGGGGAAAGGGTTTCTTATGGGACCAAAAGATATCCCTTCTATACTTATAGGAACGGTTGATGGCTTTTTTTTAACAGCCACTAAACAAATCAGTCTTCAAATGACCGGGGGAAGTTCTTCTGTTCGTTTTACGGGCATGTTTGCCATGCGCGTGGCAGGAGCCGCCGCAAGATCTGTTTTACTAGAGGCCGCTTCAGAGGAATGGGAAGTCGCTGCAGAGGAATTAGTAGTTAAAAACAGTACTATTTCGCACCCGGCGAGCAATAGAATGGCACCTTTTGCAAGTTTTGTAGTTAAAGCTGCAAATTTATCTCAACCAGCCAAGCCCCGTCTTAAGACATCAGAAGAATTTACCATAATGGGAACCTCGCCACCGCGGTTCGATATTCCATCAAAGGTAGATGGAACGGCAAATTTTGGAATTGATGTTGTCCTCCCAAATATGAAATATGCTGCCATCAAGGCATCTCCTGTTTTTGGGGCCAAGGCAAAGCCTTTGGAGGCAAGTGCTATTAAGGATATGCCCGGGGTGCACAAAATTGTGAATCTTGAAGGAGCCATAGCCGTAATTGCAGATGGCTATTGGTTAGCAAAAAAGGCGATAAACACATTACCCATTGAGTTTGACAAAAGTGATCACGATACGGTAGGACTGAATGATATTTATGATAAGTATTTAATGGATATGGATACCGCCATTGCAGAGGGGAATGAAGAAAAAGATGTTAAAAAAGGAAGCATAAAGGACATTTTTAAAGAAGCTACCAATGTAATACAGGCGGAATACAGGGTACCTTATCTTGCCCATGCTACAATGGAACCCATGAATTGCACTGCTTTGGTAAAAGAAGATGGATGCGAGATCTGGGTGGGAAGTCAGAACCCCTTAGGATTTGCAAACAGTGTAGCCGAAGTACTGGATCTGGACCAGGAAAAGGTAGTGGTCCATAACCAATATCTGGGCGGGGGATTTGGTAGAAGATCGGTGCCCGATGTCGCCATTCAAGCCGCTCTAATTGCCAAAGAGGTAGACTATCCGGTTAAGCTCATCTGGTCTCGTGAGGAGGATATCAGACAGGATCATTACAGGGAAGCCAATATCAGTCGGTTTAAAGCAAGCCTTAATGACAAAGGTCAAATAAGCGCCTGGAATAATCAGTTTGTCTTTAAGCACGATCCGGAAGAAGCCCCGCACATTCCTTATGGGGTTGAGAATCAATTTATTCATTATACGAATAGCGAAACACATGTACCCTGGGGGTATTGGCGAAGTGTGGATTCTTCCATGCACGCTTTTTTCACTGAGTCCTTTATGGATGAGCTGGCGTTCAAAGCCAATATAGACCCTTATCAGTTTAGGCGGGATCATCTTACTAATGCACCCCGATTTTTAAAGGTGCTGGATCTGGCTGCTGAGAAAGCCAATTGGGGAGAAGTCCTTCCGACTGGCTGGGGCAGGGGTATATCCCTTCACCAATCTTTTGGTACCATTGTGGCCCAGGTTGCCGAGATAGAAATAGTTGAAGACAAAGTAAAGGTGCACCGGGTTGTTTGTGTGGCCGACCCTGGTTATGCGTTTCACCCCGATGGTTTTACTGCACAAATGGAAAGCGGTATTGTTTTCGGTCTTACGGCTGCTTTGTATGGCGAAATAACCATCGAAAACGGGGCCGTAAAGCAGAGTAATTTTCATGATTACCAGATGGTACGTATGCACGAGTCTCCTAAAATTGAAACCTATATCGTTACAAGCGACAACTGGCCAGGTGGTGCAGGTGAACCCAGTACCCCGGGTATTGCCCCGGCATTAGCTAATGCAATTTTTAATGCAACTGGGATTCGGATTCGCGAGCTACCCGTGAAAAATCATGAATTAAAGGCTGATACCGGGATATTGGGGTAACAAAATTACCTTGAAGTATTTTAATTGATGACTTATTTTTAGTAATGAGCCACGTCATATTCAATAGTATAAAAAGCAAAAAGGAAGGCTGTAATTACAGTCTTCCTTTGCTGGGAATATAGCGTTAATAGTTTATTTAATAGCCAGGATTAAGTAGCTTCTCTTCTATTTCTTTTTTTCGTTTTTCCAGTATTTCCTGTTTTCTGGCGAGTATTAATTGCTGATTTTTAATTTCGGATAATTCCTTTGCTAATAATTTTTTTTCTACAGTTTCTGTATCCATTGAAACATTTGAATTACCAACGATATTTAAGTTGTCTTGGGTATAGATATCTAATTGGTTGATGAGGTCTTGAATATCACCAAAAGCTTTTTTAGTATAGTACCTTCCCATTTCAAAATCTTTTGGGTCTGAAGCCTTTACTAAATTTTCGATCCCATCCAAAATAGGATCCATGGCTTTAGCACAACCACATACTTCTATCTGGTTTTTTACTTTTTCTAAAGCTTCCAGAGCCTTATAAGCATAATATTTTTGATGATCAAAATTCTTTGAGCTAATTGACTTTTTGGTATGGTTTAAAGCATAAGATGCTGAAGAATACGTATTGTCGCATTTTGCTGAGGCGAATAAGGTAGCCGCGATAAACACAAAGGATAATAGAAATTTAGGTTTCATTGTAATTCATTTTAAGATTAGGGACGGTAAAGAAGGTAAACTTTGTGGAATTAAAAAAAAATATGTGGTCAACGGTTAAGTTTTGTAGTCAAAATACTATTAAAACCAATTTTAGAGGTAGAATGATCTTTAAATTACTTTGTAATTATCATAAATAAAAGGCTATCAATCGCATTTTACGAAGATCAAAATTGGGACCATGAATTGCTGCCATGTTGACCATCACAATAAGTATACCACCAGAAAACCTAAATAAGTACCAAGCGCATTGCCTAAAGTTCCAACAAGGATGGCAGGTAAGATGAGCTCATTTCTGTCAAAGGTTTCGGCAAGCGCTATTGCCGTGGTGCCTCCGCCAATATTAGCCTGACTTATTATGGAAATCATCTCCCAGTCACGGTAAATGAAACTGCCTAATAGAATTACAAGGATCCCGTGCAGAAATACAGCAATTGAAGCAAATATCAATAAAGTAAGCCCTACGTCCTTAAGTTCTATAACCGAACTAATTTCACAATATGCCCCAATTACCGCCAGAAATATGTATACCAGGTACAAACCAAGGAAATGGTTTCCCTTTAAACCTTGCACAAAACGGGTTTGCGCAAGTAGAATCCCAATAGTAGAAAGCGTTAAAATTGATGGGATTTGAGGGAAAAAGTTAGTTAGTAATTCAGATATGTAATATGCGAAAATACCCAGAAAAAGCAACCAGATTAACGAACGAAAATTAAGATGTTCTTTATCCTCTGCAGCTAATGTTGGTGTAGCTGTTTGTACCTTTTTATCTTTCCAGAATGTCCTTAATATGGCAGGGAAGGAGAGGGTGACGATAATCCATAAGGTTGTAATTACATTGTCAACCGCAATGGTTCCGGCATACAGAATACCTCGTTCCTGAAAATCAAACTCCAGGGCCACCGCATTAAAGTTGACACTACCTCCCGTATAGGTTCCTGTTAACATACCAGCAATAATTTTACCATCTTCTCCAAGTATGTCCTGCGGTGAAATCAGATACCAGGCTATAAGCACTCCTAAGGTTGTAGCCAGCGAGCCTATTAAAAACAGGATAATCATTGGAGCCCCGGCCTTCTTTATGGAATTAAGATTAACTCCCAACAATAAGTAAAATATAGAAATAGGGGCTAAATAGGTAAAAATACCATCATATAAAGGAATAGAATTTGAAGCGGAAGGAATTAATCCAAGGTTAGCCACTACTGCTGTAAAAAGTATTACCAATAAAGCGGCACCAAATTTTTTGCCAATTTTGGTTTTAGAAATATAATCTGCCAGGATCACCATTAAACACAATACCCCTAAAACATAAACAGGATTTTCGATAAAGCTCATTGGTTAAAGATATCAAAATAATGATACGCTTATTCCCTGGATTGTTTTTCACCAGTATATAGGTTAATACTTTGAAATATATATGTTTCGCTATCTTTATTGGCGCCATGAGTTGAGAGTAAACAATGATAAACTCTTGAAATATCATGATGTACCCAGGTGAACAGGTTAAATATTTCTTCTTATAGCACACAAATTCTTCTGTTATGAAAAACTTTCTGATACTTCTATTTTTATTATTGTTGTCTATTGGTTGCAATACGAATCCAAAAATTGAACCGGAACAGGATACTGTAGACATTAATACCCCATGTGATAAAACAGGCCTTACACTCCAGATTCTGGGCTCGGGAGGCCCTGCTGCAAGAGATGGCAGAGCTTCAACCGGCTATCTGGTTTGGTTTAATGGCAGTCCTTTGGCCATGATAGACGCGGGAGGTGGTACCTTTCTAAGACTTCAACAGGCAGGAGTACATATAGGCGATATTGAGTTTCTGGGCATAAGTCATTTTCACCCGGATCATGCCTCTGAGCTTCCGGCCTTACTTTGGTCCGATATATTTTCAGGCAGGCCGGCACCATTAAACGTATCCGGTCCCCTTGGAGAAGGATCAGACGGACTTAAGGGATTCCTGTCCGCGGTAAATGATATGGCAACGCCTGTTGATGCTTTTACCAGAATCAATGCTATTGAAGTTTCTCCACAAAAAGATTCTATTACAACGGTCTATAAGGATGAACTGCTTCAGGTAACAACTATTGGTGTAAACCATGCCAATAAACCTACGCTAGCCTATAAAGTAACCATAGACAATAAGAGCATTGTTTTTGGAGGCGATCAAACGCTTGATAGTCCTGGTTTTATCAATTTTGCAAAGGGAGCAGACCTTCTGGTATTGCATTTGGCCATTTCTGAAGAAGCTGATAAACCATTTACAAACCTTCATGCCAAACCAGGCAGAATAGGAACAGTAGCCGAGGAAACTGGGATTCAGCGGTTGGTTTTAAGCCACTTAATGAAATTAGATGCTACCGACAAGCGAGCTAATCAATTTAGTCTTTATGATATTCATACCACGGTAAGGCTTGTGGGGACAAAATATAATGGAACAGTTATTTTGGCAGAAGATCTTGCATGTATTTCGTTATGATGTCAAAAGCACAAAACGGTTAGGTTGTTAAATGAGTTCACGAACTCACAATTTCCTTTAACGCAAGTGTGGACAGACCAATGGTATCTGCCATTGAAATTTTTGGTGATGGAGAAATTGTGATCGACTAAGGCTTTTCATAGGATACATTGTTAGCGGCTGTTTTTTTTAATTATAGTTTTCAATCGCTACGTTTTTCCCAGATTTTATCAGCAGCCCTCAACGCCAATGCCATGATAGTTGAAGTGGGGTTAACACCTGCCCCGGTTGTAAAGGAACTTCCATCTACTACATATAAATTTGGCACACTGTGTACTTTGTTATTTTTATCAACCACAGAGTTTTTTTCATCAGTTCCCATACGAGCCGTACCCATTAAATGAGCAAGGTTTGTTGGTGGAGGTACAATGACATCTTTAGCTCCGGCTGCCATTAAAACTTCGGTTGACTTCCCAACTGCATGATCTAACATTTTTTTTGAATTTTCGGATAGAGAATAAGTTACTTTCGCAGCTGCAATGCCATTAGAATCTACTTCTTTTTCATCTAATGTAACGGTATTAGTTTCTTCAGGTAAATCGTCTGCAACCACTGTTAAACCGACCTGATGAGGAAAAATCTGACTGAATTCAGCATGGTGGTTTTTCCCCCAGGAAATATCTTGCGCCTGAAATAGCGGCCCAAATGTGCGCTCTCCTATAAGCATATATCCTCTTTTAAAACCTCGACTTTCATCGGTTTCATAAAACTCCTGGCTAAATAAGGGGCTTCCCATGGGCCCTATATGACTATCCATGGCTTCTTCGAAGATGCCATTTATAAAATGCGTAGGATGAGTCATAAAGTTTTTACCTACCAGGCCATTGCTATTGCCTAATCCATCGGGAAATAAATTAGATTTTGAATTCAGCAATAATCGTGGTGTTCCTATTCCATTACAACATACAACTACAACTTTAGCCTTAACTTCTTGTATATTTCCATCTTTATCAAAATAGATAGCTCCTTTGGCTTTTCCATCACTTGAAACTGTAACTTCTTTAACCCTGGACCATGTTCTGATTTCTGCCCCTTTTTCGATTGCTAAAGGCCAATAAGTGCGGTCCGTTGTGGCTTTTGCTCCCATTGGACATCCAAACATACATTTACCATGAAGCATACAAGGTGATCTTCCATTGTAAGGTTCGGAAATAATACCCTGGTCATTAACCCACCAATGCCAACCTAATTTTTCAAAGCCTTTCACTAAAGTATGTCCCATTTTTCCTAATGGTAAAGGAGGTGTTTGACGTTTTGAACGCGGGGGGTTAGCAGGGTCTCCAATTAAACCGGAAACACCTAGCATTTTATCATTAAGATCGTAATAAGGTTCTAAATCCCAATAACTAATGGGCCAGTCGTCGGCAACTCCATCTAAAGTTTTTACCTTAAAATCTGACGGATGAAAACGCGGGAATATACCTTGCCAATGTATGGTCGTTCCACCTACAGCATTAAACATCATCACAAATGGTGGATTTTCACCATCAGTTGTCACTGGATAATCTTCTTTACGTTTTCTGAAGTTTGGACTTAAATTGAAATCGCCTTCTCGTGTTAACTGAGTTTCATAATCAGGCTTTAATGATGGAAATGTTAATGGGTCGATCCAACCACCCTGCTCTAAACAAACAACTTTTGCACCTTTTTCTGTTAAGCTCCAAGTCAATGCCGCACCTGCCGCACCTGCCCCAATGACTAAAACATCAATGTCTTCATTTTTCATAGATTCTATATTTTAGTATACATTGATGGGCTATTTTTTACCCGATCCAGCAGTTTCTCATCAAAAGGTTCCATTTCTGGTCCTGAAGTCCCGGTGGGGTATGGTTCATAGCTAATCAATTCGTGTACTGCCTTATTCGTATAATAACTTTCATAAGTGAAGTCTTTCAGAATTTTAAACAACTCGGGTTCGGTTTGTTCAATTGTAGTTAAAACAGTAATACGCTTCACGTTATTTAATTTTGAAAAACCAGAATTTGATTGTTGTAAACTTTGATCTTCAATTTTATCTATGAGGCTTATAAACAAGGGGGACAAATCAGGTAATTCTTCCAATATTTTTATGACATAGCTCACGCCACCGATTTCCGATGCCGAGGGCATTTTTTCATTTGCCGGAATAATTTCATCCATTGCGAATCCTAAAGTATCTTGTTGTGAGCTATCCAAAGCAGATTTGCCTTCAGTTTTTTCAGTTTCTTTACAGGCTAATGGAAGCATCAACGCTCCTGAAGCTATAAGTGTCTGTGCTGAAATAACAGCTTTTGTAAACCTTCTTCTCGACCATTTATTATTCATAATCTAGGTTTTTTTAGTATCTAACAATAGGATATCATCATTCATGAACTCCTACTTATGTGACTAAGATATTAAATCTTTGTTGTCCATAAAGGTGCAGTCCACAAAATGGATATAAATTTCAGTTGTCGTGGTAAGATGATGCCCGAGGAATAATTAATCTGCTTGGGTCATCCACTCCTTCACGGGATTCAGCCAGGCTTTATTTGGAGTGTACAAAAAACCATGCCCGAGTCCTGTATTTATCTGAAGTTGCTCAAAACTTGTTGCGTTGGTAGATTTATCAATCCAGTATTGGTAGCTGTTACCGGCAACAGTATCTGATTTTTCGTAGATTCCTAATATATTTCCATGCAGGTTCAAGTCAAAATTCTTCCGGGAATAATCACTGCTTGACCCCAAAAGCACATAATTAACCTTATTTATATTCATATCTGAAATGTACATAGCTATCATGCCTCCCTTTGATGCCCCAATAACAGTTATATCAGAAGGGGAGACACCTTTTGCAATAAGGTCATCTATTTCTTTTGAAATTTTCTTTCCAAATTCGTTAAAATCAGTTTTCTCCGTTCGTACTTCCGCATGAATTTTAGCGCCGGTTGCTTTAAGTGAATCGATAATAGTGGTGTATTCATATGCCCCGAACTGAGGGCTTACGGCATGAATTCCCTGTACTTCTATTATCATACCATGTAAATAAAATATATGTTTCATAGATTCCTTTTTTTGAGAACATGAGATTAATAAAATTAGCACCGAAAGTTTGTAAAGGAGATTCATTGGCCTGAGGAAATTTAATTTTAAATGTAAGATAACTAATTAAGGCGAAACCTATTAGATAGTTAACTATTAATCCTGGAAATAGAATATGTGGATTTTCCAGATAAATAGTATGAATTTTAAACTTGGAAATTATGGCAATGCAATTTTAAAATTAATTTCGAAGATAATTTTATTAATAATTAACTAAGAGTTACTAAATTCACCTTTGTATTTTTTAAAATTCCAGCCAATTAACCACAACTCAAACATGAAAAAATTTCAGAATTATCTAATCGCCCTTATTTTAACGGGCATCCTTGTCCATTGTACCGATAAAAAACCAATAGCTGACGAACCCGATAAAAAGGATCGTAATATGTTCGGGCTTTATATACCGCGTGGCTTAACAAAAACCACAGAAGGTCTTACTCCCGGATATGTGCTGTTCAGACCGGCAAATTCTGCTTCTACCTACCTTGTTAACCGGGAGGGAAAAGTAGTTCATGAATGGAAAGGGAATTATGAGGTAAATAGTTTTTATTTAAATGACGATGGTTCCCTAAGTCTGCTTTCGGTAGATCCTGATTTTCCGGTATTCGGTGGTGGAGGTAATGCCGGCAGGCTGCAAAAAATTAGCTGGGACGGTAAAATGTTATGGGATTTTGAATACGCCAATGAAGAACATCATGCACATCATGATATGGCTGTATTGCCAAATGGAAATTTTCTTACCATTGCCTGGGAAGCAAAGTCGGCAGAAGAGGTTCTAGAGGCTGGCAGAAATCCCGAATTTACTCCAAAAGCCGGGCTTTGGCCAGATAAAATAGTTGAAATAAAACCCAAAGGTAAAAGTGGGGGTGAAATTGTATGGGAATGGCATATCTGGGACCATTTAATACAGGATTATGATGAAACCAAGGATAATTATGGGGATGTTGCAGCACACCCTGAACTTCTCGACTTTAATAAAGACGGTGAAATACCAGCCCTTATTTCCCATGACAGTATGGCGGTATTGCATAAAATGAAAAGAGCATGGAGGAATCAAACAGTTGAAAACAGGGGCGCTGATGTTTATCATTTAAATGCCATTAACTACAATCCTGAACTGGATCAAATTGCCTTTAGCTCCCCAAATTTGGATGAAATCTTTATTATTGACCATAGTACAACTACGGAAGAAGCTGCAGGCCACAGTGGTGGGAAAATGGGCCATGGAGGGGACTTTTTATTCCGATGGGGAAATCCTGAAAATTATAACGTGGGAGATTCTACTAATCAGAAATTGTTTGGTCAGCACGATGTACGGTGGATTGAGAAAGGGTTACCGGGTGCAGGACATCTCACAGTCTTTAATAATGATGTTCCAATGGGTCCGGATAGTCTGGATTATTCGGCAGTATATGAATTAGAACTGCCAACCGATAATAAAGGTAACTATCTAAGGAATGAAGACGGTCAATTTGGGCCGGAGGAACCTGTTTGGAAGTATATAGCGCCGGATACCCTTTCCTTCTATGGAAGCTTTATATCGGGTGCACAACGCATGCAAAATGGAAATACCTTTATCAATGAAGGGCCCAAAGGTCGCTTTTTTGAAGTTACCCCGGAAGGAGAAATTGTTTGGGAATATCTGAATCCCTATCGTGGGACCATTCATCATTCTGATGGGGAGCCTGTTTCACCAATGCCCATGGCTTACTGGCAATTCAGATCGAATTTTATCCCAGCAGACCATCCCGGTCTAAAAGGTAAAAAATTAGAACCTTTAGATCCACAACCTGAGGAATTCAAACTTCCTCCAAAGCCCAAAAAAGAAGGGGCATAATTAATCATAAGAAGAAATTTGTTTCCTTAACATAGAAAGTATGAAATAAGGGGCGATAGTAATTTATTAGTTTAATCGTAATTAATGCCAGGTAACTGCACCTGAATTTCACTCGCAAAATTGGTCCATTCCTGATACATTTCCTGATATTTTTGGGGATTGGTGCTTTTTAAGTCATGCATTTCACCCAGATCTTCATCGAGATTATAGAGTTCAAATTCCGATAAACTGAATGGATCACTGAAATTGGTTATTTTCCACTGCCCCTTCCTCAACATGGTATTTCCGCTGTGCTCCAAACCAAAAACATAGTCGTTTGAGTGTATAGTTTTTGTTCTACCCGAAATAAATGGCAGTAGTGATTTTCCCTTCAATGGGAATAATGAATTCCCGTTAAACTCCTCGGGATAGCTTATTTTGGCCATGTCATACAGAGTAGGAGCAATATCCATAACCGTTAGAAAGTCGTTTGCAATTACATTTTGCTGTTCTACCATGGGCCCCGTTATAATCATAGAGGCCATAATACCACCGTTAGTTGCATATTCCTTGTAATACCTGAAGGGTGAAGAACCGGCTTCTGCCCATTGGGGGCCATAGGAAATCAAAGAATTTGCTTCTCCCATGGTTTCATAGTCATTATTAAAATATGGATTGATATAAGGTCTGATCCCTGGATTATTATAATAGTCTTCACCTGCGGCCCCATTATCAGACATAAAAATAATCAGCGTATTTTCATACGCTCCGATATCTTTTAAATGCTGTACGATACGGCCAATATTCACATCCAGATTATCCACCATTCCTGAGTAGAGTTCCATTTTTCGCGATTCTCTTTTTTTCTCATTTACTGAAAGAGAATTCCAGGGCCTTACTGAAGGATGGGAAGGAGGTAATACCGCATCCTCAGGAATCATCCCCGCCTTTTTAAGACTTAGAAACCTTTCTTCTTTTAATTTATCATAACCTTCATCATACCGGCCTTCGTACTTTTTCCAATAAGCTTTATCAACCTGCAGTGGCCAATGCGGTGAAGTATATGCCGCATAGGCAAAAAATGGACGTTTATCATCTTTGTGCTGATCAATATATCCAATGAGTTTATCGGTATAAAGATCTGTAGAATAAGATCCTTCGGGCCATTTTGTGGGTTTTCCATCTTCTGTGTAATGTGAAACCGGGATACCTTTAAATAATCCCTGGCTGTTATAATGATTTCCAACACCTTCAAGCAGAACAAACGAATGTTCAAAACCTTTTTGGTGCGGGTTGGCCTCCCTGTCAGTACCCAGATGCCATTTACCGGCCATATAGGTGTGGTAACCATCCTTTCTTAGCAAATCGGGTATAGTAGCCACTCTATCTGTTAGATATCCCTCATAGCCAAAAACCTGTGTGCTTAGAGCCTGTCTTCCTACTCCTGCAATATGGTTGTCATTACCTGTTAAAAGCATGGCCCTCGTAGGAGCGCACATGGGTGCTGTATGAAACCTGCTAAACCGGATGCCACTTGATGCCAAACCATCAATATTGGGAGTTGCAATATCTCCGCCAAAACAACCGAGATCTGCATAACCCAGATCATCTGCCACTAATATTAAAATATTGGGTCGTGTATCTATTGAAGTTTTTTCCGAGGTACCCGAACAACCTGTAAATCCAATGATAACAAATAGAAAGGTAAGAAACGAAGTTGTATGGTTAAGTTTAGAAATAAAATTACTATTTGTAAAGTGACAGCATGTTTTAAATTTTATTGGAAGATGTATAATTTGTTTAGTTCGTCTATCGAGATTTATCATTTAAAGCGACTCTTTCGTTATTAAATACCTAAGGTAAGGATTTATCATTTAGATGGTATTTAGCAATATTGAATAATACTTTCTTCTGTTGACTGGTAGAAGTATTATAAAAATCTCTCAAACAATATTATTAACCTGAGGTATTGACTGTTCTGGATAATTCAGTACTTTGTAATTCTTTAGGAAAATATATGAAAGTATTATTTATAGGGGGTACAGGAAATATTAGCAGTGCGTCCAGCAGATTGGCTATTACAAAAGGGATAGAGCTGTATCACTTGAACAGAGGGATAAACAAGGTTGAAATAGAAGGGGTAAAAACTATTTTAGGTGACATCAACAATCTATCTAGTCTGCCAGAACTGAAAGCTCATAGTTGGGATGTTGTGGTTAACTGGATAGCTTTTACATCAGCAGATATTGAGCGGGATATTACTTTATTCAAAGGGAAAACCAAGCAATATATTTTTATAAGTTCGGCATCGTGTTATCAGACACCATTGAGTTACCCTGTCATTACTGAGTCTACACCGCTATCTAATAATTTATGGGATTATTCTAATGACAAGATTAAGTGTGAAGATCGCCTAATAAAAGCTTATCGGGAAGAAGGTTTTCCTATTACCATTGTGAGGCCCTCTTTGACTTATGACACCGTTATCCCTATTGCTATTGGTGGGTTTAAAGAGTATACCGCCGCCGATAGAATTCTAAAAGGAAAGGAAATTATTATTCATGGGGACGGAACTTCATTGTGGACCGTTACACATTCTGACGATTTTGCCAAGGGCTTTGTAGGATTATTGGGATTATCACAGGCTACAGGCCATGCTTTCCATATTACCTCAGACGAAATATTAAGTTGGAACATGATCTATGAAATCCTGGCAAGCAGTCTGGGCTGTAAAGCAAAAGTAGTGCATATTGCTTCAGATTTTATATGTAAAATAGAACCTTCTTATACAGGCACTTTACTTGCTGATAAAGCCGAAAGTGTGATTTTTGACAATACCAAAATAAAAACATTTGTCCCCGGCTTTAAAGCTACAATCCCTTTTGCAGAAGGTATAAAAAGGACCCTGAAATGGCTGGATGAAAACCCGGAAAAGAAGATTATAGACCAGGAGGAAAACAAACGGATTGAAAATATACTTAAGGCCTATAAAAAGCTTCTGTAGGATATTAGGAGGATTTGCAATAAATTAATCCGGGTATTTATGAAATAAGAATTAGATTTATAACAATGTAATTAATATGTGCTAAAAATTTAATCATGATCAAAAAATTTACAATTGTAGTTATACTATTTTTAGGTGCTTTTGCATTCAGCCAAAAGGAAGTTTATGAACTTCGGGAATATGAGTTAAAATTTGGAAAACCTGTTAAGGTATTACATGATTATTTTGAAAATGCTTTAATACCTGCTTTAAACAAACAGGGAATTAAAAATATTGGAGCATTTGAAGAAATTGGAGATGCTTTGCCAAAGAAGATCTATTTATTAATTACTTATAATGATTTGAATAGCTACCAAAAGGTGCTTGATAATCTAAAGGATGATTCAGTTTTTTTGCAGGCATCTGCAGTATACAGTAAAACTTCTCAGGAAATTTTTCCTGTAGAACGATATGTAACGTCATTGTTTACGGCATTCGATGGTATACCAAAATTAGTAAAACCATCAGAGGGTTCCATGGTTTTTGAATTACGAACCTATGAGGGCTATAATGAAGATGCTTTTCAGCGCAAAGTAAAAATGTTCAATGAAAGTGAATTGAGCATTTTTGATGAGGTAGGCCTGCATTCCGTTTTTTTCGGAGAGAAAATCGCGGGGCCACAAATGCCTTGTCTCACCTATTTGATTGCATTTAAAGACATGGCAGAACGCGACGCAAACTGGGCGAAATTTGGCCCCAATCAGGAATGGCAACGAATTTCAAAACTGCCGGAGTACGCTAATACAGTTTCAAATATATACAGGGTTTTTTTAAAACCTTTGTCCTATTCTCAATTGTAAAATATAATAAGGTGTTCTTAAATCCTTAAGTTCATATCCATTAAATTCTTAAAATGGATAATAGGTGGAAATATTGTAAAGTGGTCGCCGTTCCTTTCCTTAGCTAAGGAGCTTCTCTATTTTGGCCTATCTGTTAAGTTTAAAGGTTTCAAGATTGATATCATCCAAGCCAATATCGTCAAAAGGATATTCTAACTGATCCTGGATGTTATAAAGAGAAATAAGTATAAACTCCGTAAGCAAAACTATAAAATAGGTAATTCCCTGGTTGTTTTCCAAGCCAACATCAAAGATAATGGTTGGAGCATAAATTAATGGGAAGATATAGATGAATACGAGACAATAAGCCTTTAAGCTTATTGGAGTCCTGTGAGTGTTAATAGCGTGCAGGTTTTCTATAGATTCATGCAGATCTTTCATAAAACGAAAAGTTCTGTCTTTTAAATTTTTCGAAACTGTTTCGTCGTTGGCGACGATAAACGTAAGCACCTTGTCAATGATTTCATCCAGATCTTTTGTATTGTTGCCATTATTTTTTAGTTGATCCATAGTTTGCTCACTAATGTTAAGCAAAATATCGGTCATTTCTTTTTTGCTTTCCACAGAGAGTTCCTTGTTACTCATCACAAAATAGTCAACTGTCTTTAGAGCACTTCTGAATTTGCTCAAATGCTGCAGGGCCTTTTCCCGACGCCTGAATGAACCACGTATTGTAAAAACCAGAGGAAATATTATGGCAATACTTAACATTGTAAGATCAACATAAAAGTTTATATTGAATCTAAAAGCCAGAAACGTAACGACTATTGAAACAATCAATACGATTAATGTTCTGTAATTTAATATGGAAAGATATCGTCTAATAGCTTAAAATTTATTAACTTATGAAAGTAAATCTAACTACAATCTAGTGAATAAGCAAGCCATATATCTTTTCCTTTTCATATATCTTCATTTTTTTGGACCTGTTTTTTCGCAGGAATTAGCAAAAAGCGAGCAGGATAATCAGGTCACTGAGCTCTTTCTTAAAAATGATGCTTTACCGGTTAAGCTGAGTTATTCCAATAAAGTTTTAAGGAAAGAAACCAATGACAGCACATATATTGATAGTGAAATTGGCTATATGACAAGTGATGAGTCCTGGAAAACCTTAGAAGTAAAAATTAGGGCAAGGGGGAATTACAGAAGGGAAAATTGCTATTTCCCGCCCGTGAAAATGAAAATTAAAAAATCAGTTTCCGCCGGAACCTTGTTTGAAGGAAATAAGAAACTAAAACTTGTACTTCCTTGTGTACTTCAAAAGGACTATAATGATAAAGTCTTAAAGGAATACATGGCCTATAAATTGTATGAATTTGTTTCTCCCTATCATTTTAAAACGAGATTGTTGAATATTGATTTTACGGATGAAAAAGGACAGAAAGTTAAAACCTATACCGTAAAAGGATTTTTTATAGAAGATATTGATGAGGTAAAAGACAGATGCAACGGTAAGCAAATTACAAGGTCTATACATCCGCTGGAACAGGATGATCTGTGTTCGGTTAGAAATGATTTTTTTCAGTTTATGATTGGTAATACCGATTATTCCTCGGCTTATCGGCATAATGAAAAGCTTTTGTTTGTAGATAACAATATTATGCCGGTACCCTATGATTTTGATATGTCAGGATTGGTCGATGCCAGCTATGCAGTTGTCTCTCAGGTTCAGGGTGAGGTACTGAGCATAACCGATGTCACTCAAAGATTATATCGGGGGTTTAAACGCAACCCGGCTATATACCAAACCGTAAGGAGTGAATTTCTGAATAATAAAAGCAAAATGATGACTGTTGTCAATGATCTAGAATCAAGCTTTGATGATCCAAAGGAATTTGCAACGGCAAGAAGATTTATCAGTGACTTTTTTGACGTTTTGGCAAATGACAACTCCTATAGAAAGGAGATATTAAACGTTGCAAGGCTAAAATAAAACGCTATCTACCGTTTATATTAATACTCAATTACTTTTTAAAATAAAAAACCGTTATCTCCATATTCACTGAAAGGTTTTTCAATCAAACAGTTCTATTAAAGGTTCCCCGGTTGTTCCACTGGGATAGGGTATATTCAGAATCTGTGCGATGCTGGGTGCAATATCGATTACCGATACTTTTCTTACGGATTTACCTTTAGGTATAGAATTCCCGAACCATAACATAGGAACATGGGTGTCGTAGGCATACCCGGAACCATGTGTAGTACCTTTAATTTTTTGCATGGTTATTCTGGGATCCAAATTCTGAATAAACCCTGGCTTAAATATTAAAAGGACATCTCCTGATCTTTTCGAATGATAGCCATTTTGAAGCATTTGATTCATTCCGTAACTATAACTTTGTGATTGCAGATCCGATGCAGTAAGTGCTCCGGTAACTTCATCAAGAGTAATCAGAAAATCTGCTGCTTCCTGCTGTACTGCTCTTAGAGATAATTTTTTTTGCTTTATTACATCCCGGTTTAGATATACAGCCTCCCCATCGAAATTTTCAATCCATTGGTTTGTGCCATATTTTGAATTCAAATGAGTCAGAAGAGCAGTCTCATATTGCTTTATATGAGCAAGCCCTGCAGGTAACTTATGATCTGCCAGGTAGGAAGCTACAGGTACAGACCCGTGATCAGAGGTTAAGAACAGTAAATAATTTCCAGTACCAACAGTTGCATCAAGTGATTTTAACAAATTTTCTATGTCCCTGTCCAATCTTAATATTACATCTTCAAACTCTACAGACTGCGGCCCAAAAGTATGTCCGATAACGTCAGGAACTGAATAGCTTATATTAATAAAATCTGTAATATCGTCTGTACCCAAGCCTTCGCTCTTAATTGCTTCTATGGCAAAATCCGTCAACAAGGAATTTCCAGCGGGGGTAACCCAAATTAATTGAAATTCAGCACCTATTTCCCTGTAGCGCTCCCTCATGCTCTTATAATCATATGGGAAAGTTGCACTTGTTTTACCGCCAAGAGCCCGCTCATAATTATTGTCATCCGGAGCGCTAGCCGTATAGGATTCTATTGGATAAAGAGTTGACCAGGAATCTGATAAATACGAATTTGATTTTTCCAATTTATTAAAACTGGTCACCCATTTAGGTAATTCATCCATATAATAAGAACTGCTTACGAAATAACCGGGACTCGATTTCCAGTCATGCCAATATGCGGCATTGGCCGCATGTCCTCCGGGTAAAATAGCACCGCGGTCTTTTAGGGAAACACTTATTACTTTAGCCCTAAAATTAGTGCCCATTCTCAGCTGATCGGTGATGGTAGTCGTAAGAAGATTTCTTGGAGACGCACCATAGCTGTTAACATCCGTGGTTCCAACGATAAGTTCATTACTATCCCCAATATTTGTAATGACCTGTTTTGAACTCCGCTGATACCAGGTATTTCCGATGATTCCATGCGCAGATGGGGTTGTCCCTGTATATATAGATGCATGTCCGGCTGCAGTAACGGTAGGAATATAGTTATACTGAGTGTTTTTATAGTTAAATCCGTCCCTCATTAATCGTTTAAACCCGCCGTTGGAAAACCGCTCCTGATACTTGTAAAGATGATCAAATCTCATTTGATCTACCACGATACCCACAACCAATTTCGGTTTATCAGCTTGGCTTCTGGTAATGTATCCGTTTAAAAAAAACAGGGCGGTAATAGCTATAATTCTAATCATAATTTGGTTTTCATTTTAGATTAAAGTTTGAATCCTGACCTAAGTACAGAACTGCGCTATTCAAAGATAATGAGTAATAATGTTAAATTTTATTAATGAAAGAGGATTAATTTTAGTTACAGGGATATTTATCCGGGAAAAACTTCAGATATATGTATAGATCATTATCATGACCCCGGAGCAATAAATTACAGGCTCTCATTTAGTAAACCGAAATGATGGAATATTGTAGCGTAATAAAAGACTTAGACCTAATATTTAATCCAATTAAAGACCCTGGTAAAAGGAATAAATTTTAGGATTCATGTCTTTAACAGCACTCAGAAGTTCTTCAGAGGGACTCCCGTAAATCTCTGGATAAAAGTCAGCTATCTGAAGAAGTTGACCAAGCAATTCTCCCAGGTTTCCCAAATGAAGAAATATAGCATTAGAATCTATATACGTTTCTCTTACTACACACTCGTTCCCGTTTGCATTAAAAAACCAGTCGTACTGCAAGGTGGTATCTTTTTCTTTCTCCTTCACAATACTCAGGCACTGAGCTGCTATGCTTTTAAATTCTTCCTCTTTACCTTCATGTATTAAAAATCTTGCGGTAAGCTGTATGTTTCCCATATTTAAAATGTTTTGGTATTAATTTAAAAAACGAGTTTAGTTTTTTTGATTTCTATTCGTTAGGGCCGTGCTTCTAAAATTAAATTAAATGGGGTTTCAGTTGCACGTCTGAAACGACTGAAGCCACCAGACATAATAGCATCCTTTAACCTTTTTTCACCTGCTTGTGCACCAAGTGCCAATCCAACTTCCTGGTTAATTGAACAAGGTACACAAAGCTGTGTGGAAAATGCATAAAAAGCTCTTCCTACTGGATTGAGATTATCTTTTAAAGTGTCATGAGCAAATGGTTCAACAATCATGCAGCTGCCATCAGGTTTTAATGCGTTCTTTACATGCGCACAAGCTCCAACCGGGTCTCCCATGTCATGAAGGCAGTCAAAGAATGTAATAAGGTCATAGCCATCGCCGGGAAGTTCTTTAGCTGTGGAAACTTGAAAGGAAATATTATTAACACCTGAAGCTTTTGCTTTTAATTTGGCATGTTCAATAGATTTGTCATGAAAATCAACCCCAATGAACGTGGAATTTGGAAATGCCTTGGCCATAATAATTGTAGAAGCTGCATGTCCGCAACC
>Ga0316187_10000838_pt1 | contig 25396 bp, 22 predicted proteins | sample CroRivburrow1_MG_FD_204927 | JGI IMG/M metagenome (GOLD analysis project Ga0316187, IMG submission 204927) | Coastal sediment microbial communities from Maine, United States - Cross River worm burrow 1 | ecosystem: Environmental > Aquatic > Marine > Coastal > Sediment | place: USA: Maine...
CGCTTGCCGACCAGACCCTCATCTACGAGATCGAGCTGCTTGGTGTTGGCGAAGCTAGCAAGCCACCGGAATCCAAACCGGCTTCCAGTGAGCAGCAATGACCGGCCATACTAACCAACCACATAACGAAAAGGGAGGCGCAGAATTTGGATGAGATATTTACTAGCGATGCTTCTCAGTGTCATCTTGATGTCTAACCTCTGTCTGGCAGAGGAAAAATTGAACCTCAAGGATGAGAAGGCCAAGGCCAACTACAGTGTCGGTTACCAGATCGGTGGCGACTTCAAGCGCCAGGGGGTCAGTATGAACGCCGCGGCCATCATCAAGGGTATCGAAGATGCCCTGTCAGGCGCCGAGCCGTTGATGTCGCCCCAGGAAATGCATGCCACGCTGACGGAACTGAAGCGCAAGGTCGTCGCCGACGAGCGCACCAAGCTGCGCAAAGGTCGTGCCGAGACGGAACTGCAATACCTGGCGGAAGGCAAGAAATTTATGGAAGAGAATGCTGCAAAGCCGGGCGTGAAAACCACCGCGAGCGGCCTGCAGTATAAAATCGTCAAGCAAGGGGCGGGCAAGACCCCGAAACCGACCGATGAGGTGACGGTGAACTACCGGGGCACCCAGATCAATGGTAACGAGTTCGATAGCTCCTATGAGCGCGGCGAGCCAGCCACCTTCCAGCTGAACGGTGTCATCAAGGGCTGGACTGAAGGACTGCAACTGATCCAGGAGGGTGGCAACATCCAGCTCTTTATTCCACCCGAGCTCGCTTACGCCGGCCGCGGCCCGCTGGCGCACCGAACCCTCATTTTTGACGTGGAACTGATCACTGTGGGAGGGAAGAAGCTGGCCGAACCCCCACAGGGAGCGCAGGCTCAGGACAAGCAATAGCATCTCCTGCCTATGTTACTCACACAGCAGGCGCATGCCATGAACTCCGGCATCACTCGCAGTACTGAACGGGGCAAGCCCTTGATGCCAGGATCGGCGATTGCTCCCCGATGCATCCTGGGCTTGCTGATTTTACTGCTGGTTGCCGTAGCGGGCGCGACTGAGACCGACGTCCTGCTGATCGAGAAGGGCCGCCTCATATACGAGGACGGCGTGCTCCCCGACGGTGAACCGCTGCGCGCCGTGCGCCCCGAGGGCTTCGTGATGGAGGGCATACATGCTGCGTGCGTTACCTGTCACCGGCGCAGCGGCATGGGTTCTGTGGAAGGATCCATTGACAGCACGATCCTGGTGCCGCCAGTGGCCGGTCCCGTGTTGTTTACGCCGGCGCGTTTTTCGGCCTCCTATCTCGATGACGCGCATCATTATGTGCCTAATGAAGCCTGGAAGAGGTCGTTGACGCGTCCCGCCTACGACCAGCAGAGTCTGGGGCGTGCGCTGCGCGAAGGCCTGGATCCCGGCGGCAAGCGGCTGGTGGCCCCCATGCCCCTTTATAATCTCGATGATACAGCGTTGGCGGCGCTCACCGCCTACCTGCAGCAGCTTTCCAGTACACCGGCTCCGGGTGTGGCGCCCGACACCCTGCACCTGGCGACCGTGGTTACCCCGGAAACGCGGCCTGGACAGGCCGATGCTGCGCTGGGTGTACTGCGCACCTGGAGTGAGTCCGCGCGGGGTTCGGGTGCAGCCTGGCGTCTGCACGTCTGGGAACTGTCGGGACCGTCAGGAACCTGGTTGGCACAGTTGGAGAAGCGTTACCGCCAGCAGCCGGTGTTTGCTCTGTTGGCGGGTCTGGGCGGCTCCGAATGGACGCCGGTACACCGCTTCTGCGAACAGCATCAGGTACCCTGTGTGCTGCCCTCCGTGGAGGTGATGCCCGATCCGGGGGGCGACTGGTATTCGATGTATTTCTCACCCGGTGTCGGCCTCGAGGCGAGAGTGCTCGCCCGCTACCTGAACGATCAACAGGACGCAACGGGTAGCAGCACAAACATCATCCAGGTGTATTCCGATGCCACCGGCCGGCGCGCCGCTGAGGTACTGAGTTCTGATCTGAATACCACCGCTGGATCGGTTAGCGTTCGCAAGTACCGTTTAACCTCGCCGCGCTCAGTGCTCGACGGGCTGTCCGGTGACGATTTACTGATCCTGTGGTTACGGCCTGACGAGATCGAGCAGCTCGCGACCGAGATGCCGCAGGGGCCGCGTGCCGGGACTGTGTTTCTTTCGGCTTTACTCGCTACGCCAGAGGCGGTGACCCTGCCCGCGGACTGGAAACAACGGACGCAGTTCGTGTCGCTTTTCGATGACATGGGACTCCAGGGCACGATCGCGCGGCTCAGACTCAAGGGCTGGCTTGAAACGGCAAGTCTGGTCGACCATGGCAACCGGCGCTTGCAGGCGGATGCCTATGCCGCCTGTTATCTGTTCAATGATGCCTTGGGTGATATCCGGGAACAGGAGGTGCGGCGGCCAGCGGTGCCGTTGAGCCGGGAGCACTTGCTCGAGACGCTGGAAACTCTCGTCAACAAGTACAACGACAGTACCAATCTGGTCGACACAGACAGCCATGTCGCCTACTACGGACGCATGAGCCTTGGACCGCGTCAACGCGTTGCAGTACAGGGTGGTACCGTGATGCGCTACGCCTCATCCGACTCCGATAAGCTGGTTGCTGCCAGCAAGCGCATCGTGCCATGACCCCCGGATCAGGGTTGTCCTGCAGCGGGCGCGGAACCTGGAGCGGTAGCTGTGGGGGCTTCGATCGTGACCAGCTCGATCTCGTAAATGAGATCCCGCCGGCGCAGCATATTGTTCCCGGACCGCTTGAAACCCATGCTCGGCGGTATCACTACCCGCCACTTCGCGCCCTCGCTCATCAGCAGCAGTGCCTCTTTCAAGCCCGGCACCACGATCTCCTCCAGCTGCAGACGCACCGGTTTGCCATCCTCATAGGTGCTGTCGAATACCGCCCCGTTGGTGAGCGACCCCTGGTAACTGACAAGTACCGCACCACCAGCGCTCGGCTGCCTGCCACTGCTTGCTTTGAGTACCTCGTATTGCACACCACTTGGTAGGGTTACCACACCTTCGCGCCTGGCGTTGAGTGCAGCGAAATCGTCATTATAGCCGCCTCTTCCGCGCGTCTGCCTCTGCGGTGCTTTTTCACGCTCAGGCATGCCGGCAGTGGCGCTGCGTTCGAGTTCCTGCAGGGCTGCGCGCATCTCCGCAGTGCTGAGGCGGGGCCTGGCACCCGACAGGGCGTCGAGTATGCCCCTGAACACCGCTTCCAGTTCGACACCCGGTTTCTGACCTTGCAGCCTGGCCAGCTGGCCGCCGAAGGCATAGCCGGCGCTGTAGCCGGCCTTCGTCTGGGCCTGGTCCATCTCCGCGGACATATCGCCGCCCTGGACGCCGGCGCCCAGACACAGGCCGAGCAGAGCGGCACCGGCACGGAGGGCCACGTTCATGACACATCGCCTGGACCTTGGCCGTAGAGAATGTAGCTGTCCTGCTGCGGTGCCTTTGTTTCCTGTGATGGTGCTCATTTTTCTGTCTCCGGCCATCAGTTTCAGAGCATGTTGCGGCATTCTTTCACGAGCTCTTCCGCAGTGGCAAAGCCGTCGTAGCGCACCCACTGGCTATCGGGTGTCGCGCGCATGAGCGTCATCGGGGCGTGGTTCATTTTGTCGCCGCGGTCGGCGTCAAAGGCCCTTTGTACCGCAATGCTGTCATCCAGGCTGCCGGTGAGGAATTCCCACTGAGGACCTGCTTTGAAGCGCTTTGCGTAGGCATTGAGTGCCCTGGAGGTGTCGTGCTCGGGATCGATCGAGACAGAAACCATGCGTATTTTTTCGCTGTCGCTACCGAGCTTTTTCTGCACGCTGGCAAAGGTGGCGCTCATTGCCGGGCAGATGGCGGTGCAGGACGTGAAAATGAAGTTCAGCATGACCGGCTCGTCCGCATCCAGGAGTTCGGGCAGGGCGACCCGCTGCCCGTCCTGGTTGACCATGGTTACTGCCGGGACCGAGTAGGACGCCAGTGAGCGCTGGTAGCCGGGGGCGACTTCATGGTGGTGGTGTTCATGGTGATCCACAGCATCGTCGGTGTGTTCGACCAGGGCCTCTGCCTGGGCCTGTTCGGCCAGGGTCGGTTGCGGGTTGAGCAGCAGTGTCAGCGCGCCCAGTACAGAGCCGAACACGGGCCCGGTGTGCAGAAACTTTCGGTACGACATGATCCTTCTCCCTTAGCGGTAACCGCTTCTTCTCTTTATTTATTATGGGCCGTTGCCCTGCCTGGAACGGCTTGCAGGCGCGCCGGGCAATGCGACTGGGGACAAGCCGAGACGCAGTCGGGCTGTCGAAACGCTGGCCAGGTCCTAATCGTAGCCTGAGCACTGGCGCTAATCAACTCTTTGCCCCTGCGAGAAGCTGCACCAAAGCCGTCGCCTCAAGGCAAGGGTCGCTACCTGTTTTGCAAGGGGGGCGCCACGGTGTGGTGATGTTGATCGCCACAGGCGGAGTATGGCCGGCATCCGGCCTGCCAACCCGACTGGGTATTTATTTCATAATTCAGGCAGGCACTTTGAAAAAAGACACAGGAGATAAAGAAATCATGATCAGAATGGTATTTTTTAGCGGCCCCGGTACCGGGACTAGCGTATGGCATCTGCCTGGCGGCTGAGCCGATGGAACTGAAAACGGAAAACAATAAATCCAACTACAACGTTGGCTATCGGCTCGGCGGTGACTTCAAGCGCCAGGGGGTTGAGATCAAACCGGACATGCTGCTGCAGGGGGGGGCGACTAGCGATGGCAAAGCGCTCATGACAGATCAGATAAAATTAAGCGCCCGGAAACGGGCGCTTATCTCAGTTGCTGCCATCATCACTACATCATGGTAGTCGTGTCCTCATGATGATTCTGTCTTCCTAGCAATAGGCCTCTGACTAATTAGATATATTCACAGTGGCTGTTACCGGCGTGCAAATCGTCTCCCGGAACTTGTTTCCCTTATTAAGGGGCTCTTTCACTGTTGCCGTTATGACCGCATCCACCGAGGTGTTAATTTCACAGGGATCGCCCTTACAACTCGGCGCAAGCAGTGTTGTATTCACATAGGTCACGCCGTACTTTGCTATGGTATCACTGGATGTTGTGGTGCTTTCCCCGCCATCTGCCTTGGCAAAGACAGCTGTAACATCAACGGTGGGTGACACCCAGGACCCCGGGTAAGAAGGATTCCGGACTATTTTCACTGTAAAGGGGTAGCCGGTATAAATATCCGCGGGGAATATGACACACCCCACCGGATCCTCTACCGTCACCGTATCCTTTACCGGTTTCTTCGCCATGGCGATACCGGGTAGCAGTAGCGCGGAACAAAGCGCCAGGGTCGTGATGCGCAATGGCATGCCACGACCTTTCGTCAGGTGCCGGTTGCTAGTTGCATTTAACGTGTTAGCGAACATTCGGTTTACTGTTTTCATGATACTTCACCTCTTATTTACATTAAAAAAATCTGTACCCCGGATTACTTATGCGTTTCCTCAGAGTTTGGTATCCTTCCCCAGTTAACACGAATATTATAACATACTAATATACTGAGTTCGCCTGCGAACAAAGAAGATCGATGCTGCCGGCCGGGTATTGCTGCATCCCTGAAAACTGCCTGTATCAGCCAGTCGCTGTCTTACTGACTACTGTGCATGGCTTTACGGTCTGCTTTCTATCTACTGACTCACATAACGCCGATCTTGCCAAGTGTTTGATCCTGAAAAGCAACTACTGGATGCAAGCAGTGAGTAACGAACGCCATTGAGGAGGTAATTCATAATTAGCCTAATCTAGCAGTTAGCAATGTATGTGCCACAATATGTTTTCCTTAGAAATTACAGTTTGTTAATTATTTTCCCAAAAAAAAATCGTAATCCCGGGGCAACATCGCACCCGATATCGTCACTGATTGGAGACAAATCTGGAATTTCTGACCGGCAGGTCAGCTGGAACCGGCTCTGTCAAGAATTTCGACGCACCGGTGTATCCACCACATGAGCCGCACGTCTGAAGTGATGGCCCTGGCCGAGTGGTATCTGTAAGGTATTTCAACGCGCGGGCGTCTGTCGCAGATAGGCGACAGCAGCAGGCGAGGATGGTTAACCGGTATCAGAAGCGTGCAGCAGCATGGAGACCAGCCGGGCTATCCACACAAAATACAGTGATTTCAGAGGGACTTGTCGGTACCCGTCCTCCACACGGATCCTGGAGGCAGGCAGTCGCGCAGGTTCAATCTGCCGGCGCGGCCGGATCAGTTGCGCCTTCCTCGGCAACCTGTAACAGCTCGATGAGATAAATGTTAGGTTCAAAACCAAGCATGCCACGATTCCTCACCCCTTTCCTGGTTGTGAGTTTCGGCGGAACATACAGCTCAAATTCTGCCCCTTCTTCCATTTTCATCAGCACTTCCTGCCAACCGGGCATGAGCTCTTTCATGCTAAAGGTCACAGGCGCTTCATCGGAGTATGTTTCATCGAAAACAGTGCCATCGGGTTTGATACCCACATAGGAAACAATGACCTTGTCAGCGAGCGACGGTGACTTGCCGCTGCCGGCAGTAACGACCCGGTACTGGACGCCGCTGCGCAGGCTGACCACACCATCGATTTTGGCATTCTCAGCGAAGAAGGTCTTTGCGTCCTTGCGGGTGGCCTGCTGAATACCATTGAGGTTCACGCTGCGGGCACGATCGAGCGCGCTGTCAGGCAAAGACGGGTTGGGTTCAGGTTTGCTGATGGTTGCGGCGGCAGACGGTGATGCCGGCACGACGGTTTTTTCAGGTGGGCTGCTTGCCGGTTGCAGCTGTTCTACCTGCTGCGCATCCTGCATGCCCATCTGCTCGTTCATGGAGGTCATCAACGCCCTGATGTCATTGCTCATGCTGGAGAGCAGCCGGCTATTCTTCTGTGCATCCCAGATCAGGACTGCCCCGGCCACAGCTCCCAGCAGTAATGCGACAGCGGCGACCGCAATCGCCCAGTTCATGCGCAAATCCTGTTTGCGGAACCGGCCCTGCATGTCCTGGATTGTACTCAGATAATCCTGACGTTCGCTTTTCAGGCTGTTTTCCAGTTCTCTGACATAATTATCCGTGGCTTCCAGGCGATTGCTGGCATCAGACAGAGAAGCTTTGAACTGCTTTGCCTGCGCCTCCAAACCGACTTGCATGCCATTGACCTGCAGGACAATCTTTTCCAGCCGGGTGCTGGTTTCAGCCAGAGCGTCTTCAAGCGCCCGGGTCTTGTCATGCGCCTTGTTGCGTTCGGATTCGAGCTCTGCAATCCGCTTATCCAGATTGAGGTTTTTTCTGCTGACCGATTCCATGGCGGTCGTGAATCGATTACGGAGCGACTCGATTCCGGTCAGTTTCCGGTGATCTTCGTCCCTGGCATGCTCCAAATCCGAACTAATCTGTTGCACTTTCTTTGCCAGTGCCTGACCTTCACTGCTGATGATTGAAATCTCGCGCTCGAGTTCTTCCGGGCGGGGCAGCTGCTGGCCGTCGGGCACAGATGACGTTCTCTGCCTGGAGAAAAGTCTTTCCCAATACTGTCTCAGGGTATGCATCGGATTAACCTTAAAAACTAACGGCCTTAATTATTATTAACAGCCATTTCACGGGCTGTTGAATGTCAGCTTTGCGACAACCCACTGTAACGACTCCACAACTGCCATGTTTTGCTGAGTCAGTGCCGACTTGCATGATAGCAAACTCTGTGGCCCGTCAGGGGGCGTGTTCCCTGTTCGCATCCTTGCACGCCAGTCTCCGGGTATTTTTGCGAGGGAACGGGGCGGTGCAGCGTCACGCAATGAGCATCTTACATATACACAAAAAATACATTACTTTTCAGGCTGTTTCTCAACCCGGCCACAGGAAAAAGCACCGTACGCTGCAAATATTCGAACGAACCATATGAACGCGTAAAACATCAGTATTGACATGCTACAATTGTGCTTATTGATCACCGTGGGCTAAATCAGGAATACTGTAAATAACGGTAATCGTGTGTGGCAATGTGCACTCTAAGCTATATTGTGTAATTGATTGTTGCTAGTATTAAAGTGCGTGCCATGACGGGTGATGGGGTTAACTTGCATGAACGCGCAGCACATAAGGTTTTGTTGTTTAGTAATAAAGAATGTTACGATATGCCTATAATAAAATAAGTAGGAATTTAAGAAGACACAAAAATATCATTCTTATGGAGGCATTTTGTAATCTGGTATCCAGGGTTACTTGATGAAATAAATAATGATTGAACAATTTCCACTCGAGGGCTTTGAGCAGCTGCGTATTACAGGTGTCAGTAACCTGGGTTTGTGCCGGCGCGCGTCAGATCACTCGCATGACACAGGGTGTTACGTCAGACTTGCAGCTGAGCAGGGTTCAACACAGGGGCAACACGACACGCCGCTGGTCAGCCTGTTTACCCTGGGTCGTTTTTCACTGCTGCTGAATGGCAAGCCGGCTGAGTTTGGTCGCAAGGTACCACGTCGTCCGCTCGAGCTGTTAAAGACGATTATTGCGCTTGGTGGTCGTGAGATCAGCACCACAAGTTTGATGTCGGCGCTCTGGCCGGATGTCGACGGTGATACGGCCAAGCGTTCTTTTGACACCACTTTGTACCGCTTGCGGAAGATGCTGGGTGATGACCGCGTCCTCTCGCTGAAAGAGGGGAAAGTATCTCTGGATGGGCGTTATTGCTGGGTTGATGTGTGGTCCTTCGAGCGCATTCTGGGTCAGTCGCATCGACTCCTGATGAGTGATGCCACGGGCAAGCAGGTTTCCAGCGTGGAACATTTGACAGAAAATCTGATGGGGTTGTACCAGGACCATTTTCTTGCCAAAGAGGATTTGACGTCCTGGTCAGTGTCCATGCATGAGCGCCTGCGCAGTAAGTTCATCCACCACCTGCTGGAAGTCGGGCGTTACATGGAAAAACATGGCTGCTGGGAACAGGCTATGCACTGCTACCGGAAGGGTATCGATGTCGATGACCTGGTCGAGGTGTTTTATCAGCGGCTGATGGTGTGTTGTCTGGCGACACGCCGCCTGTCAGAAGGGTTGTCTGTTTATCGCCGCTGTTGCCAGGTTCTGTCGATCACGCTGGGTCTGCAACCCGAGCCAGAATCAGAATCTTTGTATCGTTCACTCAGGGATGCACGTCTCGAAAAACAGTCTATTTGACCCGCCTGGCGGTTATTCGTTACACCACACTGATAATCTGGCTAATCTCCCGCTTTTTGCTGTTCGGGCAATTTCTGATGGTTTGTAATGCCGTCCCGCAGACTCTGTCACTCCGGCGAGCTGCCACCTTTTTTCCAGGAATCACGAATCTGTAAGTTATCTGTAAGTCATTCAATCATAGTATTCAATTCATATAACAAAGAGTTTGGTAATTAAAGCAGGATCTTCACAGGCGGACTGACTTTCATAAAGACTAATAAGTAACTGACTCAGGGAGGCATCACGTTATCCGGTATGAACCGGTTACTTGATGAAATATAGTGATTGATCAAATTACACTTGAAGGATTTGAGCACCTGCAACTCACAGGTTCCAGTCATCCGGGATTAAACCGTCGCCAATCGGATCAGCCGCAAGGTGATCGTTGTCACCTGGATATTCCTGCGCATGCAAGGTATTCAACACAGGCGCCTCAGGACGCGCCGCTGGTCAGCGTGTTCACTCTAGGTCGTTTTTCACTGTTACTGAATGGCAAGCCGGCTGAATTTGGCCGCAAGGTACCGCGTCGTCCGCTCGAGCTGTTAAAGACGATTATTGCGCTTGGTGGCCGTGAGATCAGTACTGCAAGTTTGATGTCTGCGCTCTGGCCAGATGTTGATGGTGATACCGCGCAGCGTTCTTTTGACACCACCTTGCACCGCTTGCGGAAAATACTGGGTGATAGCCGTGTCCTCACGTTGAAAGAGGGAAAATTGTCACTGGACGGGCGGTATTGCTGGGTTGATGTGTGGACCTTCGAGCGCCTGCTGGGTCAGTCGCATCGACTCCTGATGAGTGATGCCACGGGCAAGCAGATGTTCAGTGTAGAACGTTTGACTGAAAATCTGATTGGTCTGTATCAGGATCACTTCCTGGCCAAAGAGGAATTAACCTCCTGGTCAGTATCCATATACGAACGTCTGCGCAGCAAATATATCCACCACCTGCTGGAAGTCGGGCGTTACATGGAAAAACATGGCTACTGGGAACAGGCCATGCACTGCTACCGGAAGGGCATCGATGTCGATGACCTGGTCGAGGTGTTTTATCAGCGGCTGATGGTGTGTTGTCTGGCGACACGCCGCCTGTCAGAAGGGTTGTCTGTTTATCGCCGCTGTTGCCAGGTTCTGTCGATCACGCTGGGTCTGCAGCCTGAGCCAGAAACGGAATCGCTGCATCGTTTACTCAGAGACTCACGTCTCGAAAAACGGTCTGCCTGACACCACTGCTTGTTATTAAACTGAGGTTCTTGCAAAACCCCAAAATACGTCATTCCCGCGAAGGCGGGAGTCCAGAGAATCAGTTGCTTACAGATTAATTCAAATGGATTCCGGCTAAAATCATGCCGGAATGACGGGGTTTTGCAAGAACCTCAACTCTTTAATGATCCTGTTTTTGATGTTCGGGCGGTTTGTACTGGCCGCCAGTTTTCCCTGAATGCTGTCCTGCAGACTCTATCACTCCGGCTATCCGTCATTTGAATTTAAAGAATCACGAATCCGTTAGCTATCTCTAAGTTCCTGTCACATACACTCATTTGCAGTAAAAAAACAAAACACGAGTAGAAAAACCATAACACAAGCACGAATATTTGCGAGTGGAGTCCATATGGATAGTTATATCGTTCGGGTTTACCGAAGAAGCAAAAGTAAGTCAGGCGAAGAGGTTGCAGGCCTGGTGGAAGAAGTTGGAACGGACCAAAGGCGATCGTTCCAGACAATTTCGGGGCTGGTGACAACCATCAGACAGCTAATCGGGAGAGATGAATTCCATCAAGCAGATGTGCATGAGCTCTATCCCGAGAATGCCGAAGTGGAATCAGAATCAAAACCCCGAGTGCTGACAGCAAAACAATAATGTCGTAGGAGTTGAAATGAAAAATATATTAACAACATTGAGGAGTGAAAATATAATGAGCGTAGCAACAGAACTGACTGGGACCTCGAAAGCGCGGCGATTTACAGCAGTATGTGCGGGTGCGGTTACCCTGATCGCCTCCCTGTCTGCAAATGCAGCATTTGTTATTACAGGTGCTGCGAGTGAGTCTCTGCCAATCGCCGGTAACGATTTTAACGATGACCTGATTGGCGAAGGCATTAGTAATATGACTACCGGTGAACAACTGAGTGTTGACACGGAAGGCTTTGTTACATTTTACTACATCGCGGCCGAATCAGGATACACCAACAGCTTCAATTCCGGTTCCAACACCATCACCGAAAACAATGAAGGTTTTGACTGGGATGGTTGGAGCAGTTTCACCATCAGTGTTGCCGCCGATGAAGTACTGGATTTCAGTTTCACCAGTGCTACCGCCCATGCGCTGACCCCGGTGGATAACGCCAGCGGCACCAGTCTTGAAGGTCTCGGCATCATGACCGGTGGTGATATGTCGGAGCTCGTGCTTGCCTACAACGATAATGCGCTAGGCACCGGAGATGCCGACTTTGATGACATGCTGGTACGCGCTGAATTCAGTGCTGTGCCGGTACCTGCCACCGTATGGTTATTTGGCTCCGGCCTGCTTGGGCTCATAGGCATAGCCCGACGTCGCAAGCTATAAACAAAATTCAAGTCTCCATAAATTCACCCCGGCCAGTCCGGGGTTTCTTTTGCCTGCAGATTGGCGATAGATGCAGTTTTTAGTAAATCGGGTATGATGGCGCGCTACCCGGACCATCCCTTTCAGCAGGACACCCCTCACCATGGTGAAACGCCGCAAACGCGGGCGCAAGAAAACGCGGCGGAAGGCTGCAAGACACCGTGCCAATCGATCACTCTGGCTGCGTATTGCAGTGTTGCTGGCCGTGTTGCTGGCTGGCTATATTGTCTATCTTGATTTCCAGGTGCGTCACCAGTTTGACGGTAAACGCTGGTCATTGCCGGCGCGTGTCTATGCCCGTCCGCTGGAACTGTATGCCGGACTGCAGTTAACAGCCGAACAGTTTGTCAATGAGCTGAAGGCATTACACTATCGTCCTGTCGTGTCGCCGCGTGAATCCGGTCAGTTCTCAAGAAACAATAATAAGTTTCACCTGATTTCCCGGCCTTTTGATTTCTGGGATGGTCAGGAAGCCCCCGGCAATGTCCGTTTGTCATTTTCCGGTGGACGACTGGCTACACTGACTGATGCCCGCGGTGGGCAAGCGGTGAGCCTGCTGCGGCTGGACCCGGTCCTGGTAGGCAGCTTTTACCCGGCACACAATGAAGATCGCGTATTGCTGCAACTCGACGAGGTGCCGGTCAGCCTGACGGATGCACTCATTTCTATCGAGGACCGTCACTTTTATTCACATCATGGTGTTTCACCCGCGGCGATTGCGCGTGCCTTTTATGCGAATATTCGTGCCGGTGGTGTGGTGCAGGGGGGGAGTACACTGACCCAGCAACTGGTGAAGAATTTCTTTCTCAGCAGTGAACGTTCGCTGACACGAAAAATTAACGAAGCCATCATGTCGCTGTTGCTCGAGTGGCACTACAGCAAGGACGAAATTCTTGAGGCCTACCTGAACGAGGTCTACCTCGGTCAGGATGGCAATCGCGCCATTCATGGCTTTGGTCTCGCCAGCTATTTTTATTTCGAAAGACCGCTGGCTGAACTGACCGTTGATCAGTATGCGCTGCTGGTCGGTATGGTGAAGGGACCTTCTTACTACAATCCCAGGCGACACCCGGAACGTGCAACGGCGCGGCGCAACCTGGTGCTCGATGTGATGACCGAACTGCAGCTCATCACAATGGATGAGTCCGCGCGCGCAAGGGCCAGGAAGCTGGGTGTCAGCCATTACCAGAGAAAGGCGATTAACACCTTTCCGGCTTTTCTCGACCTGGTGCGACGTCAGTTACAGCGTGACTACCGTGATGAAGACATTACCTCCGAAGGCTTGAGTATATTTACCACGCTGGACCCCCAGGTGCAGTGGCAATTGCAGCAGGTGCTGGGGTCACGCCTCAAGGGTCTTGAGCGTGACCGCAGTATGAAGGCAAACACCTTGCAGGGAGCTGCAGTCGTCACCTCGGTACAGGGGGGGGAAGTACTGGCGCTGTCCGGCGGTCGTGATCCTGCGTTTGCCGGTTTCAACCGCGCACTGGACGCCCATAGGCAGGTGGGTTCGTTGTTGAAGCCGGCTGTCTACCTGACGGCGCTGGAACAACCGACGCGTTATACGCTGGCAACCCTGCTGGATGACAGCCCGCTGACGTTCACGGCGCGTAACGGCGTGGTGTGGGAGCCCGGGAACTATGACAGAAAAAATCACGGCAAGGTGCCTTTGTATCATGCGCTGGCGCATTCCTACAATGTCAGTACTGCGCGCCTGGGTCTGGAACTGGGTATAGACTCGATCATCAAAACACTGCAGCGACTGGGTGTGGAGCAACACCTGAATCCGTATCCTTCGCTGGTGCTGGGTGCGGTTGAGATGTCACCCTTGCAAGTGACGCATATGTACCAGACTTTTGCCAGCGGCGGCTTTCGAACACCCGTCCGCGCCATTAATGCGGTACTGGCTGCCGATAAAACCCCGCTGCACCGCTATCCACTCAGTGTGCAGTCTGCCATCAAGCCGGCGCCGAATTATTTAATAAACACGGCCATGCGTTTCGCGATGCGCGAGGGCACCGGACGGGCTATCTACCAGTCCCTGCCTGATAGTCAGGACGTTGCCGGGAAGACCGGTACTACCGATGATCTCCGTGACAGCTGGTTTGCGGGGTTTACCGGTGAGCGCCTTGGTGTCGTGTGGATCGGTCGTGATGACAACAAGTCATCCGGGCTGACGGGCTCCAGTGGTGCCTTGCGTGTGTGGCAAGATCTGTTTGCGAAATTTAATAACACCGGCCGCGTACAGGCTGGCGTTGAGAATATCGAATATCAGCAGATTGATCCAAAATCCGGGTTGCTGGCAGATACCGGTTGCAAGGATGCCGTACAATTACCTTTTATAACCGGCAGTGGGCCGGTGAAACATGCGCCCTGCTTTAAAGGAGGGAAGGCATTGCCCGACCCGGTTGACTGGTTCAAGGAGTTATTTCAGTGAAGTTGCCATCATTCTATAGCGTGCCGACTGCTGTCCTGCTGGTGGTGTTGATTCATGGCTGCAGCACGGCCCCGTCACAACAAAACCCGACGCCTGTCGTTGAGCAGGGACGGCCGGTAGCCGCGCAACAGCCGTCGGTAAAGTATCATGCCCCCGGGTATGTGCCCCCCCAGGGTACGGCAACCACGGTGACGGCATCCACGCAGCCGCCGGCCGTCGTTGCCTTGCTGCAGCAGGCTGAACAACAGGCCAATGCCGGTGACCTGGAATCCGCAGCGGCGTCACTGGAGCGCGCTATACGTATCGATCCACGCAACCCGGTCATCTGGTTTCACCTGGCAACGGTGCGGCTCTCGCAGGGCGATCCTTCACAGGCAGAGCAACTGGCCACCAAGTCAAACAGTCTTGCACCCGGCAATTATGCCCAGCAATCGCGCAACTGGTTGCTGATTGCGCAGGCGAGACGACAGTTGAACAACAGTGCGGGTGCCGCTGCGGCTGAACAGCGTGCACGCGAACTGGGTGCCCGGTAAGCAGCAGTACTCCTTCAAGATGATATTTACGGATTCAGAGTCACCGAGCCGCGTCAGTGCAAGGCGCAGCTCGCAGGCAATGGCCGGACCCTTGCCAAGAACTGCAACGCGGCAATGGCGCGGCTCGGTGACTCCCTCCGGGCAAGGCGAGAAGCGGCCATCTGCTGCGTTGCTTGCCCTTGAGGTAGAATGGCTACCCCGGCGGGCAAGCGCCTTGCATCTGACCGCCTCTCGCCGTGCTGAACCCGTAAATATCATCTTGAAGGAGTACTAGTGTCGGGAATAACAGAACTGCTGGGTGATGCCGGACCATTAGCGGATTGTGTGCCGGGGTTTTTCCCGAGGAAAGAGCAGCAGCTGATGGCTGCAGCAACGGCTGACACCATCGCGGCAAATAAAACCCTGATTGTTGAGGCAGGTACCGGCACTGGTAAAACCTTTGCCTACCTGATGCCGGCGCTGCAATCGGGAAAGAAGATCATTATATCAACCGGCACCCGCCATCTTCAGGATCAACTCTTTGGTAAAGACCTGCCGGTAGTCCGTGAAGCATTGCAGGCACCCGTACAGTCTGCCTTGCTCAAGGGCCGTGCCAATTATCTGTGCTGGCATCGCATGGGGACCGCTGCCGGCGAGGGCCGAAAGTTATCCGGCAGGCAATTGCACGAGCTGGAAGAAATACGGGCGTGGTCGGCACAAACCGCAAGCGGTGATATTGCCGAGCTGGGCAGGGTCCCGGAGGATTCCATTATCTGGCCACGGGTAACCTCCACGGTGGAGAATTGCCTCGGACAGGAATGTGAATATTTCCAGGACTGTTTTGTCGTCAAGGCAAGGCGTCATGCGCTGGACGCTGACATCGTGGTGATTAACCACCACCTGTTGTTTGCTGACATGGTACTGAAAGAAGAGGGTTTTGGCGAGCTGCTGCCCGGTGCCGATGCCTTTATTATTGACGAGGCACACCAGTTACCGGAAGTGGCCTCGGTATTTTTTGGCACGACACTCAGCAGCCATCAACTGCGTGACCTGGTACGTGATACGCGGCTGGAACATGTGCGCGAGGCCGGTGATATGCAGGATTTACCGGAGGCTGCTGACCGGCTTGAAGCCCTGACGCATCAACTGCGGCTGGCGCTCGGCCAAACCGACCGCCGTGCTGCCTGGTCAGAGGTCTCGGCTGATCAGGCCTTGCAGGATGCATTGCAGCACTTGTCCGCTTGTCTGCAGCAGTTGACCGACTGGCTGGTGCTTGCAGCAGAACGGGGCAAGGGACTGGACAGTTGTCGGGTACGTGCCGTGCTGCTGAAAGATCGTCTGGCCATGTTAATGAAACACTCTGCCAGTGAATACATTCACTGGTTCGAGACGTTCCGCACCTCGTTTCGTCTGAACCTGACGCCCCTGAACGTTGCACCCATCTTCAGGAATTGCCTGGACAACCTGTCCAGTGCCTGGGTGTTTACCTCGGCAACCCTTGCGGTGGGCGACAGCTTTGAACATTTTTCCGGCCAGCTGGGACTGGATGATGCCCGGCAGCTGAAACTGGATAGTCCGTTTGACTACCAGAAAAATGCCTTGCTCTATCTGCCGGATAACATGCCCGCACCCAATGAACGCTTCTATGTCGATGCGGTGGTTAGTTGTGTGCGTGACGTACTGGAAGCAAGTGCCGGGCGGGCGTTTGTCCTGTTTACCAGTCACGCAGCGTTGCAGGCAGCCGCGGCACAGCTTGCCGATACGCTGGAATTTCCGCTACTGGTGCAGGGAACGGCCCCGCGGCGGGAGCTGCTGGAACGCTTCAGGGAACTGGGCAATGCCGTGTTGCTGGGAACCGGCAGTTTCTGGGAAGGTGTGGATGTACGTGGTGCGGCGCTGTCCTGTGTCATCATTGATAAGCTACCGTTCAGTTCACCCGGTGATCCGATCCTGCAGGCACGGATTGAGGCGTTGCGGGAGCAGGGCATCAATCCCTTCATGGCCTATCAATTGCCCCATGCCGTCATCAATTTAAAACAGGGTGTTGGCCGTCTGATTCGTGACCGCAGTGATCGCGGGGTACTGGTTCTGTGCGACCCGCGCCTGCGCAGCAAGGCATACGGTCGCATATTCCTGAAGAGTCTGCCGCAGATGCCGCATACCAGCGACAGTGATCAGGTCCATGAATTCTTTGCGGGTATTGAATCATCCCGTGCAGAACCCGCGGCTTAAACCTGTAACAGACTGCCTGCAATATGTCATTCAGACTTCTGGCCATTGAAACAGCAACACCCGCCTGTTCAGCTGCGCTGTCAGTGGATGGAGAGGTGCTTGAACGTTATGTACTGGCACCGCGTCAACATGCGGCCCTGATGTTACCCATGATTGAATCGCTGTTACTGGAAGCGGGGCTGGCGGTGTCGCAGCTGGATGCCATTGCCTTTGGCCGTGGCCCCGGTTCCTTTACCGGTGTGCGGATTGCGGCCAGCATGGTGCAGGGTATCGCCTTTGCTGCTGACCTGCCGGTTGTTCCGGTCTCGACACTGGCTGCCCTGGCGCTGGGTGGTATGCGGGAGTCGCAGCTGCCACGGATAATGGCCGTCATGGATGCGCGCAAGGCAGAGGTCTACTGGGGTTGCTACACCAGCAGCGGTGATGATGTCATGACGCTGCAGGGCAGCGAGTGTGTTTGTGCCCCGGATGCCGTGCCGGAATCTGGCCAGGGTGACTGGGTTGGAGTGGGCAGTGGCTGGGAGGCTTATGGCGAACAATTGATACGGCGCCTGGGCGAGCGGGTCGTCCGGCTGATGCCTGACCTTGAACCGCGCGCGGCTGATGTGGCACGGCTGGCAGTGCATGCCTTTCATCAAGGGGTAAGTGTCAGGGCGGAAGAGGCCATACCCGTGTATTTGCGTAATAATGTGGCAGTGGCGAAGCGCAGCTGAGTACCCGTATTTTTAATGGCTATCTTATTTGTCTTTATCAGGTTTAGGGTAAGGCGCCACTGTCAGTCATTAACCGGTTCCAGGCGCCGAGCAGCTGTCTGAATTGTATACTGCTGTGTACGGATGTTAACAACGCGTATGATCTCACTTTAAATAATGACAAGAGAGGATCGTAATGAGAAAAACAGGTGTATTGGCCGTATTACTGCTATTGACTGGTCTGGTGCGGGCTGAACTCCCCGGTGTACTCCACTGGGAGCTGAATCAGAACCTTGAAACAGTCTACAATCATCTTTATAACTCATTGGAAGAACACAGGTTCTTTGTAATATTTGAGCCAAATATTGGAAGAAACCTGGCCGGTTTCTCCGAGCGTTGGGGGGAGGACTACAATCGCAGCAAGCTGACCGGTATCCGCTCCATGGTGTTTTGTAATCCCTGGTATGTCAATCAGGTGAGTAACCTTGATCCTGACATGCTGGCACTGTGTCCCCTGCATATCTCACTCTATGAGAAAGACAACAGCACACACATTGTATTTGTCCGCCTCAGCCATGTCGGCGAAGGCAGTGCAGCCAAACCGATACTGGCAGAAGTGGATGAGGCCGTGAGTGCTGCAGTTACAGCCGCTATCAAGGCTGCTGCCACCACAGCGAGATGAAGGGTATGTAGGTCACCATTGCAAGCCAGCCAATCATCAGTACGAGGAATGGAAGGGCGGCACGAAACAGGGACAGTATCGGGCGTCCAAAACGCTGGCTGGCAATAAACAGGTTGATACCCACGGGCGGGGTACTGTAGCCGATCTCAAGGTTTGCCAGAAATATAATCCCCAGGTGAACCGGATGTATGCCGTAACTTTCGGCAATGGGCAGGATCAACGGTACCACCACCACGATGGCCGAGAAGATATCCATCATGCAGCCAACGATTAGCAGAAATGCGTTGAGCAACAGCAGGAACTTCAGTTGCGAATCAACATTGGTGCTCATCCAGTCCAGTATCGTCATGGGCACCTGTGCGTCGATCAACAGGTTGGTCAGTCCCATGGCAACACTCAATATGATGAGGATGCTGCCAACCAGAATGGCCGTATCCCTGAGTATTCCCGGCAGGTGTTTGAACAGGTGTATCTCACGATGTATAACGCCTTCCATCATGATGACATAGACGGCGGTGCAGGCGGATGCTTCACTGATCGTGACATAACCACCAAAGATGCCGACGAGTATGCCTATGGGGAGTAGCAGGTCCCAGATGCCTTCTCTGGCAGCCTGGCCCAAAGCCACAAATGAAAACCGGTGACGGGGGATGTTTGTCTTGCGGCAATTATACATTGCATACAGGCCAAGCATGACCATCAGCAAGATGCCCGGCACAACGCCGGCGAGGAACATCTGGTCAATACTGACTCCGGCAACGATGCCATACAGCAGGATTGCAAGACTTGGCGCGAACAACAGTCCCAGCGAGCCGGATGTCGTCAGCAGTCCCAGCGTAAAGCGCTCCTTGTAGCCGGCATGCAGTAACATGGGGAACATCAGTCCCCCCAGCGCAAGTATGGTGACGCCGGAGGCGCCGGAAAATGCCGTAAAGAAGGCGCAGGATGCAATGGCAACGCCTGCCATGCCACCGGGTAACCAGCCGACAGTGGCATTGAACAACTGGATCATGCGTTGCGGGGCGCCACCCGCCGCGAGCACCACGCCGGCGAGGGTGAACAACGGGATTGCCGCCAGGAAGGGGGAGGATGCAAGTCGGTTGAGTTCAACCGCGAGCAGTGCCGGATCCAGGCCGGCATTAAAGGTGGCCAGCAAACTGCCGCCGGCCAGGGCAACAAACAAGGGCAAGCCTAGCAGGGCCAGCAGTACCAGCAATCCGATCAGCACGAATGTCATAAATCGTTTTCGGCTTTCGGGGTTTGTGTGAACAAGCCGCCCAGCAGGAAGTGCAGCGACAACAGGAAAAAGCCAAACGGCGTAATGAGCGCGAGTATCGATGACCAGCGTTCGTGTTCGGCAACGTACTGCCAGTCATCGTACCAGAAACGCATGGCGGACCAGGTCATGATGCTACACAGTATCGCTGAAATGAGGTACAGGGGTGTGTGCAGTTTTTTGATGAGGACGGGCCTCAGGCAGGCGGCGACGACATCGATGCGGATATGTTTATGATACTCAACCGCCAGCGCCGCACCGAAGAAGGCAACATACAGCACCATGTAGCGTGACAGGATTTCGGCATTGGGGATACCGGAAGAAAAGAAATTTCGTGCCAGCACCTGGCCGAAGACCAGTGACAGCAACAGTAGCAGCGATGCCCCTGCCATGAACGTTTCCATGCGAATGAGCGCATGGCGGAAGCCTGTTACCCAGTGTGGTTCATTCGGGAACATCGAGGGGGTCTTTTGCTTTTCCGGCGCGATAGTCTTCCAGCCAGTTGTTGACCTTGTCGATGACGGACTTGGGAATGTAACCATTGGCCATCAGTATTTCGCCGGCGCGGATACGAATATTTTCTACTTCACCGGATTCCAGGTCTTCATCGCCCTCTACCAGCTGCATGCCTCTCTGCTGGAGTATCTCCAGGCCTTCGGTGTTGTCCTTGCGGGTGGCTGTGATCAGTTTCTCACCGGTTTCCACGCCGGTTCGTTTCAGAATCTTCTGCAGGTCTTGCGGCAGATTCTGGAAAAAACGCCGTGAGACCACCAGCGAGCCGATACCATTGGCCATCGGAACATCGGTGATGTAGCGTGTTTTGGTGAACCACTGCATGGCAATTGCACCAAGCGGTGGCGCATACACGGTATCGATCAAGCCGGTCGAGAGGCTGGTGTAGACGTCAATGATTGACAGTGGCACCGGGGACAGACCGCTGGCATTGAAAAATGCCTTACCCATGGGATCACCCTGCCAGTTCCAGATGCGTCTATCCTTCAGGTCATCCAGTGATTGAATCGGTTGTTTTGAGAAGAAGTAGACAAACCCGACTTCCATCCAGCCGAGCAGTTCATAACCGTTGTCACGGTAACCCTGCTCGATGTCAGGCATGAACTGTTTGCGAACGTAATCAATCTCCTCAATATTGTTAAACAGGAACGGCAGTTCCAGTACGCGGGTGGGTGAATAGATTTGTCCGATACCATAGCCGGTGAAGGCCCCGCCCTGTAACTGCCCAAAGCGTATCTTTTTCAGCACGTCCGGCTCGTCGCCCTGTACGCCACCGGGGTAGATCCGGAACAGCAGCCGTCCCTTGCTTTCCTTCCTGACCGCGTCGGCCCAGTCATGCAGTAGTTTGACCCAGGTGGTACCCGCCGGGGCCAGCGTTGCAAACTTGAGGGTGTAAATCCTGTCGGCCCGAGATGCGGTGCTCGCCACGATGAGCATGCACAGCAGCAGGCCGGTGAGTAGCTTGCCGGGACCGGGCGGGTTGTTCAAAACCATTCCTCTTCATGTTCCAGCAACAGGGCTGCTTTATGCTTGCTGATGGCGTTGACCAGTGCCATCTGCGGATACAGGTCTTCAGGGGCTTCCAGTATACCGGTCAGTCGCTGGTGAAACCCTGCCTGGTTCAACTGCTGGCGGTCGAGGAATTCCGCGTGCAGCAGATCAACCAGCAACAACTTGTCCTGATTGATTTCAGCGGCACGCTGGAAGTGCTGCTCGGCCAGGGTAAAGTCGCCACCAAACATGGGTGACAGCCCGCCATAATAGACACCGAAGAACATATGGGCGGCGCCATGGTAATAAGTGTCCTCCAGTTCAATGACGCGCTGCATGAGGATGGCGACATTACTGAGGTGGGCAGCACTGGCAATATTGTCCCGGTTCATGTCGGCCCATTTTCCCAGGCAGGTGGCGGTCCAGAAGATCGCGGGTACATCATCCGTGCCGGCGCTGGTGACAGCGTTCTGCAAATCATCCGAGGAGGCTATTTCCGGGTCGATATCGAATCCACGCAGCGAGAATGTACGCAGGGCATAGCCATAGCAGCGGCGGTAAAAGTCACTGGCACGGGCCCGGTCTTCCGTTTCGATGAAGCCGTAGCTGTAGCCGTAGAATCCCTGTGCGGCAAACAGCAACAAGTCGATATTTTCGGGGTCTTCCAGCAGCATGCCTTCCATTAATTTCAGGTTGGCTGGCATCGCGGTACGCGCGAGTTGCAGATCCGTCTCGCTGTTCATGGCTTCAATGCCGCTGTCCATGATGGTTTGCGAACCGCGGACCACCATTTTTCCCGTGGAGCAGCCCGCCAGTAGCAGTATCGAGCCAAGAAAACAGGTAACACGTAGCAGGGATGCTGTCGTATGAGGGCCTTGCTGTATATCCATTGTTGTTGTTCCCGGTGGACGAGTAGGGTTCTATAAGCTCAGGTTAATAATTGTTTTAGTATTTTTTCATAGATGGCAGTAAGTCTATCAAGTTCTGCAATATTTACACATTCATTTATTTGATGAATAGTAGCATTCACCGGACCCAGTTCGAGAACCTGGGCACCGGTGGGTGCAATAAATCGTCCGTCCGAGGTGCCGCCACTGGTTGAAAGCCGGGGTTCCAGTCCTGCGGTTGATTGTATGGCCGAGCGAGCGGCATCCACCAGCTCACCGGCCGGTGTCAAAAAAGGCGCTCCGGATAGTTTCCAGCTTAGTTCATAGTCCAGCCTGTGGCGGGTCAGAATTTCCTCGACCCGTGACTGTATGGAAGCGGCTGTGGATTCGGTCGAAAAGCGCAGGTTGAACAGGACCTGCAGTAATCCGGGAATGACATTCTCGGTGCCGCTGCCGGCATTGATATTGGATATCTGGAACGTCGTCGGCGGAAAGAATTCATTGCCGGCGTCCCATTCGACAGCGGCCAGTTCCGCGAGTGCCGGTGCTGCCCGGTGAATCGGGTTGTCTGCCAGCTGCGGATAGGCAACATGTCCCTGTTTTCCGCGGATTTCAAGGATGCCATTCAGGGAGCCGCGGCGGCCATTCTTGATGATGTCTCCGGTCTGCTCCTTGCTCGAGGGTTCGCCAACCAGGCACCAGTCGATCTGCTCATTGCGCGCCTGCAGGGTCTCGATAACTTTCACGGTGCCATTTACCGAGGGGCCTTCCTCATCGCTGGTAATCAGGAAGGCGATTGAGCCCCTGTGATCAGCATGCTCCACCATGAATCGCTCACAGGCAGTGACCATGGCCGCAATACTGCTTTTCATGTCGGCAGCACCGCGGCCATACAAATAACCATCCCTGATGACCGGATCAAACGGTGCGCTTGCCCATTCATCCAGTGGTCCGGGCGGGACGACATCGGTATGGCCTGCGAAGACAAACAGCGGAGCGTCGCTGCCATGACGTGCCCACAGATTGTCGACGTCGCCGAAACGCAGCTGCTCAATGACAAAACCGAGCGCTTGCAGTCGTTCGGCCAGTAATTGCTGGCAGCCCTGGTCATCCGGTGTGACCGAGGGTCTTGCGATCAATGCCCTGGACAATTCAAGTGTCGGACTCATGATGCCGTGTCCGTTTGAATGAAAACCAGGTGGTGTCCATCCAGAAAGAATAACTCTCGCCAAGACTCCAAGATCGCAAAGTTAAAACTTATTGCTATTAAATGCATACTAAAATTATTTCTTTGCGTCTTTGCGTCTTTGCGAGATAAATCATTGTGTTGATGAATGAAAACTAGATATCGCGCAACAGTTCATTGATGCCGACCTTCGAGCGGGTTTTTTCGTCAACACGTTTTACAATCACGGCGCAATACAGACTGTAGCTGCCATCCCCGGAGGGCAGGCTGCCGGATACCACGACCGAGCCGGCCGGTACCCGGCCATATATGATTTCACCGGAGTCGCGGTCGAAGATGCGGGTGCTCTGACCAATATATACGCCCATGGATATCACCGATCCCTCTTCAACAATGACACCTTCCACGACTTCCGAACGGGCACCGATAAAACAATTGTCTTCAATAATGGTCGGGCTGGCTTGCACCGGTTCAAGGACGCCGCCAATGCCGACGCCACCCGAGAGATGCACGTTTTTCCCGATCTGTGCACAGGAACCCACGGTGGACCAGGTATCGACCATGGTGCCGCTGTCGACATAGGCGCCAATGTTGACGTAGGAGGGCATCAACACCACACCGGATGCAATGTAGGAACCCTTGCGTGCCGTTGCCGGCGGTACGACCCGGACGCCACCTTCACGAAATTCACGTGAATTGGTGTCGGCATACTTGGAGGTCACCTTGTCATAGTAATTGGTGAAGCCACCCTTTATGAAGGCGTTATCCTCGATGCGGAAAGAGAGCAATACAGCCTTTTTCAGCCAGTCGTTGACGACCCACTGGCCGTCTTTCTTTTCGGCAACCCGTGCAACGCCCCGATCCAGCATGTCAATGGCCGCCAGTGTGGCCTCCTTGACATGGGTGTCGACACTGCGTGGGGTGATGTCTGCGCGGTGTTCAAAGGCGGCTTCAATTGTAGACTGCATGTCACTCATGTGGGGATATCTCCAGGTACGGTAAAAAATTGGTCAGGACAGAAACGGCAATAATAACTGCCTACAGGCTGACAATATACGATTTAATGCGCTCTGCCGCCTCGATGCAGTCTTCGATCGGCGCCACCAGCGCCATGCGCACATAATTCTGGCCGGGATTGCGGCCATCCACCGGGCGGGAAAGGAAGCTGCCTGGCAGGACGATGACGTTTTGTTGCGCCACTAGCCCCCTGGCAAAGTCGGTGTCATCTATCGGTGTATGTGCCCAGAGGTAGAATCCGGCATCCGGTGGCTGGACATCCAGAAGTGGCGCCAGAATATCCAGGACGGCAGCAAATTTCTGTGTATATAAGGTACGATTCTCGGCAACATGGGCTTCATCCTGCCAGGCCCTGATGCTGGCTGCCTGGGTGGCCGGCGGCATGGCGCAGCCATGGTAGGTGCGGTAGCGCAGGAAGCTTTCCATGATGTCCGCGTCACCGGCAACAAAACCCGAGCGCAAGCCAGGTACATTTGACCGTTTGGAGAGGCTGTGAAAGACCACACAGCGGCGGAAGTCATCACGGCCAAGTTCGGCAGCGGCCTGTAACAGTCCCGCAGGTGGTGTCGTGCCGTCCGGGTAGATTTCCGAGTAGCACTCATCCGAGGCAATTACAAAGTCGTAGCTGTCGGCCAGCCCTATTAACTGTTGCAACGCAGCTAACGGGATGACGGCCCCTGTCGGATTCCCCGGGGTGCAGATATAAAGCAGCTGGCAGCGTTCCCAGACGGACTCGGGTACGGCAGCAAAGTCCGGCAGATAACCGCTTTCCCGGGTGGTATTCATAAACCGGGGTTCGGCACCGGCCAGCAGGGCGGCGCCCTCATAGATCTGGTAGAAGGGGTTTGGCATTAACACCACCGGGTCACTGGACGGGTCGATGATGCACTGTGCAAAAGCAAACAACGCCTCGCGTGTACCATTCACCGGCAACACCTGTCGTTCAGGATCCAGCGCACCTTCCGGCAAGGTGAAACGCTTTACCAGCCAGTCGGCAATGGCTGCCCGCAGTTCCGGCATGCCGCGTGTCAGGGGATAGCGCGACAGGCCATGTAAATGGGTAATCACTTCCTCGGTAATGAAACCCGGTGTGGCATGTTGTGGCTCACCAATGGACAGCGATATTGGCCGTAGCG
>Ga0316187_10000840_pt1 | contig 25391 bp, 19 predicted proteins | sample CroRivburrow1_MG_FD_204927 | JGI IMG/M metagenome (GOLD analysis project Ga0316187, IMG submission 204927) | Coastal sediment microbial communities from Maine, United States - Cross River worm burrow 1 | ecosystem: Environmental > Aquatic > Marine > Coastal > Sediment | place: USA: Maine...
TCGACTATATTGAATGTTTCTACAATCGGAAACGAAGACATGGCTATCTGGGCTACGTCAGTCCCGAGGTATTTGAGAATCAGACAGTCGGTCTTTCATAACGGTCCACATTTTTAGGGCAAAACCAGTCGGTCGACTCCGGTCTTTTAGTATCTACATAATTGCTTATATGTGGACTATGTGGACTGGGCCAGGGTTGTCGGGATTACGCCGATCTCGGTCTTTTACGTTTTGTCTGTGTGCTGTACAGGGCTGATCCCAGAAGTTCATGGCAAGTTTCCGCAAGGTCATCCGGGTTGATGGAGGCAAGCGGAACGGTTATGACTATAGTTCTGGCGCGCGGCATAGATATGCTTCAGGGATTGCAGAAAACACTGACTTGCCCGATACCAACCGGGTACCGGAATGGTACGAATATGACTTGGTATACCGGCACAGATATGACTCTAGACACAGAAAGCCCGGAAACGACGAGCCAGAAAACTTAACCCCAACATGAAAGCCGGGCATAAACTCGGCGCCACTCAGTTGGTAAGAGACTCTGCCTGTTCCGCTATACACACATCTGCGATCAGCGGCAGATGATCGGAAGCCACCTGCACCAGTTCCGACCGGGGAACTTCGATGCCGCTGACCTCCAGCTCTGGATCGATAAAAATGTGGTCGATTCGTGCGGTGGGGAAGCGTCCGGAAAAGGTTTTTTTGGGACGGTGTTGTTCTGCCTCCAGCTGGGCGTCGTTGAGGTGAGCGCGGAGCAGGCGGCACACGGGCGACGAGGGCGATGCATTGAAGTCCCCGCACAAAATCACGGGTGCGCGGCACTGTTCGTTTGCGAGCCACTCGCCACCAATCAGTGCCTCGGCCTGTGCCATGCGCTCGCGCGGTAGCAGCCCGAAATGCGTGTTTATAACCTGGACTTCCGTGCCGTGCAGGTCAAGGGCAACCCACAATGCGCCGCGCGGCTCCAGTTTTGGTTTGTCTGCAAGCCCCGGAAGTGCACCAGCCTTTACCAGTCGCAGCGGCAGGTGAGTGAGGATTGCATCGCCGTAGCGCTCCTCCTCGAGGTGCATGGCTGGGTGAAAGTGAAAGTCCATCTCCAGGTAATGTGCGATGAGATGAGCCTGGTCCATGCCACCGGTGCGCGCCCGGCCCACATCCAGTTCCTGCAGCGCCACCACATCCGGGTTCGCACGTGCGATCACGCGGGCGACACGCTCGGCAGAGAGTTTTCCATCCATGCCGATGCAACTGTGCACGTTATAGGTCATGATGCGCAGCCGGTTTGTTGCGGTTGCAACGGGGCGTTTGCGGGCATGCACGGGTTCATGTTCCTCGCGGCCAAGATGATGCAAAGCCGCCCGGCGCAGATCGAGGGGGCGCAGGTAATGGTACTTACGCGCCGGCAACGGTGTGTCCCCGGGGAGCAAGGCGAACGCGTTGGTTTCTTCCGGCGCTGCGCCGGCGTGTGAACCGTTCTCAGTTGCGAAAGTCACCGCTGCCGCGCCCTTGCGCCAGCCAAGTAAAACCACTTCACCGGTTCCGGGATGCTGGCAGAGTCGGAGCAGGTCATGCCCGATCTCGTCGAGAAACGGGTGTTCTTCACCGAATACCTCGGCGATTTGTTCCGGCAACCGGAATTCACCTGTGTCGGTCCATGCTTGTAACTGCTCCGGCCCTTGTTTGATGATGACCAGCGGAACCTGGTGTGTACGCGCAAGTTCGCGGGCGACAAGCCGGCGTTCATCGTCGTCGAGTTGGCGGGATGGATAGACAAAACCCACCGGCCCGAGGGATGTGACGGTAAGTTGCTTTTCACTTGTTTCCGTTGAATCGATACCGAGTACATGGAAAAACCGCTGAAATGTAACGCCCCCCAGAAAACGTACGCGCTGCGTTTGAATGCTGTCCAGATGCTCTTGTCGGGTCTGCCCGATCTGTTCATTCAATGTCCGGAATGTCGCCGCCACTGCCTCATCGATAGTTCGTCCTTGCTGCTGCTGATAGGGTAGCGACGTGACCTGGCCGTGATCGGAATAGATCCAGACATCATAGTGGCGCCACAGCGAGCGATCGGCCGCCCACCAAAGCCGTTTGACAGCATCATCGATCCCCTTGAGTGTCCAGTGCGCAAACCGCGAGTGCGGTCCGCGACGGTGAGATTGCTCGTCATAGCCGAGAAAGTTGACGTGCACAATCGGCAAGCCCCGGTTGAGATCGATCTTGGCACCGATCACCGACAGTTCCCGCATCAGGATACAGATAGCCACTCGTGTCGGAATACATTTCAACTCCATTGCGAAATCCTGTCCACGAATAAGACCGCGTGCAAAATCAACAACTGCCAGGGCGAACTCCAGCAGTAACAGTACCGCGGTGCGCAGGAAACTGTAGAAATTGCTTGCCAGCAACAGCAGCACGACGAGTGGATTGGCCGCCCGCAACACCGGGCCCCAGCCAAGCGCGGAGGGACAGAAATGTGCTTCGTCGGCACCACCGGTATAGTTATCCGCATAGGCGCTGCCGCCTTTCAGCAGTGCTTCGTTGCCCGTATCTTTTAATCGTTGTTCAACACGTGCCGCCGCGTCGGGTTCAAACATGCGTACGATCCGCTGTGATTCGGGGTCACGGAATTCGAACGCCGGCACCGCGGTTTTAACGCCGTAGAAGAGTTCAGCCTGTACGGCGGGTGTGGTCGCCGGTATACCTGAGTAGTGCGCGTGTACACGGTAGTGCTCGCGCCTGATCAGCCGCTGCAGGAAGGGCAGCTCGCCGTGTTGCATGGCATGTTCCAGTTCCGGTTGTGAGAGTCCGTCAATCTGGATCATGACCAGTCCCGGCCGGGTTGCCGGTCCGGACGATACCGGCAGCTTCAGCAGGCGCGCCAGCCATTCGCTACGGCTGATGATGCGTCGCAGATAGCGCAGAAAGGTTTCGATGCGGCCAATCATGTTCGCCTGGCCGCCGCGCTATTGCGCCTCGTCGTGCTTGACCAGCGCGGATTCTGTCGCACTACCGATACCCTTGAGGATTTCCCACTCCACCTTGATGAGATCGAGGAGCTGGCGCCAGCGTTCTTCCTGTTCTACGTGCTCTGTAGATGTCTGTGCCCTGAGTGTCTCGTAACAGGCGAGCGCTGTATTAGCCGAGTTTTGCATGGAAAAAATTGCGGCGGTGTTGCGTGCCGCCTGTTCAAGTGCACGCCGTTGTTCTGGTGGTTGATTTGCGATCCATTGCAATGCATCCGCAAAAGTACGGGCCGATTCGTCCTGCAGCAAGCGGCCGTTGCTACGGTCTTTCACCACTTCCCGCGCGCCGGGGGCATCCAGCGCTACCGCCGGCACACCGGCCGCCATCGCTTCGGTCAGCACCATGCCCTGGGTCTCGCTCCTGGAGGCGAAGGCGAACACATCCATGGCGTGCAGGGCAGCGCTCAGGTCCGGTTGTTTCAGTATGCCAACAATGTGCAGGCGTGCGCCGAGTCCTTCGCGGTGGAAACTATCGTGGAGGGTTTGACTGGACGGGCCAGTCCCGATGACCAGGAAGTGGGCGCGGCTTTCGGTCTTCCCATAGGCCGTCATGGCCGCGGCCAGAAAGCCGATGTTTTTTTCCGGCGCGAGCCGGCCGAGGTGGCCCACCACGAACGCATCTGCGGGGATATCATGCAGTGTGCGAAAGCGGGCGCCATCGCCATGGGCGAAGTGTTCCACTGTTACGCCGGTGGGCACGGTCTGGATAGCTGCCGTTACGCCGCGTTTGTGCAGCAGCTCCGCAATGCTCTCGCTCGGAGCGAACACCTGGTCGGCAAGGTTTGCATAGCGTACCGCTGCCTCGATGATGAAGCGCCGCAGCATGGGTGCGTTGCCCGGCACATAGTGAGTGTATTCCTCGTAACGCGTGTGATGGGTGAACACCAGCGGCAAGTGGCGATAACGCGCCACACGCAGCGCAGTGACACCGAGCAGGTAGGGGTGGTGGGAATGGACAATCTCCGGCCGGAACTCATCGAGCACTTCGGTCAGCAGGCCGGACACCGGCAGCACCACCGAAAAATCACTGCCGTTGAAATTCTGGATGGCCGGAATACGTACTACATCCACCTCGTCTTGCGGCGTGTCGGGAAATTCCGGCGCCACCACCAGCACCCGGTGACCCCGCGTGCGGTACTGCGCGCTGAAGGCTTCAACCGAGCGTGCCACACCACCCACGTGGGGTGTGAAGGTGTTGGTAAGCATGACAATATTCATGGGGCTTTGCGCGCGAGTTCGACGTATGCGGTGCCCGGCGCTGCCGTGACGGGATTAAAACCGGGTGGCCGTATCGCAACCGCCGGCGTGGCGCTATGCCAGTCGCCCTGCCAGTCGACGCGCAGCGGTTTACCGGCTTGCGGTGTGACGGTGATCGAAACGGGACCAAAAGCGGTCGCCGCCGGCCCGAAGGTAATGGGCTGGTTGTGATCGAGCCAGCGCCCGGGAAGGCCGGCACACAGGATCAGGATATCGCCTTCCTCGCGCACCAGGCAGTTGCGTACCATCAGCAGCCACTCGGCGGCGGCCCAAACGTGATGACCGTCGCCCATGCAACCGCCGCCGGTCGCCGGGTGTATCGCTTCCGGCCACTGGCCGGTGGGCGACGCCAGGGCGGCAACCGCGTCCATCAATTCGAGATAACGAGGGTCACCGGCCCGCAACAGCACCTGGGCGATGTGCAGCGTCAGGTAGGCATTGAGACCGGAGTGAATCATGTCCTGGAAAAACGCGCCGTTCACCAAACAACGGTCGAGCAGGAATTCGACCGTGTCCAGCAAACGCGGATCGTCCGCTGCATACAACTGCAAGGGATAGCCGGCCGCCAGCGAACCAATGGCACCGGCATCCAGACGGCGGTAGGGTGAAGCGGGCATGGCGGGCCGCCCGAGGCGTTCGGCGCATGTTGCAAGGCTGCGGCTCACGGCCGCCTCGAAATCATCGGCTGCGGACGCAAAGCTGGCGCTGTTTTCCGCGTCCAGCTGTGCGGTGAGTGCGGCGGCGGCACGCAGTCCGGTAATACCCCAAAAATCATCCCAGAAGTAAAAATCGTTGGGGCCCAGATGCTCGGCGCTGAAACCGGCGGGCAACAGTCCGGCGTGGGGTGAATCGCTATCCGCGGCAAGGCGTTTGCGCATGATCCAGCGGGCACCGGCCCGTACCGGTTCCTGCCAGTCGGCGGATAGTGTCCGTCCGGTCAGTGCACAGAAACGCTGCTGAATCCACAAGACTTCACCGTTCGAATCCCATTCGCCTTCCTGGGAGCGGAAATAACCGCGCCCCGTCTGGCGCTCGGGGAAGCGCTCCAGTGCCCGTTCGGCACGCTCGGTGAGACCTGCACACAACAGTGCATTAATAATGAAGGCCGCATCGCGAAACCAGAAACGCTTATAGGTGTAGGGTCCGGGGTACACATCGTCCGGCGAATGCAGCACCAGCGAGGTGATCGCGGCGTCATAGAGAAACTGGTAATGCGGTTCCGGGCAACGCAGTTTGCAGTGAGTGGTGCGCAGGTCTTCCCAGGCACCGGCGGCGAGTGGTGTGTGCGCTGCTTCAGTGAGCGGGATGCTGGCGCTGATGCGTCCCTGTCCACCGGCCTTGACCGGGAATAGCGCGGCAGCGGTTACCATCCCGACGTTACAGGTGCCGGCCCGCTGATCATCTCGATCCGCCAGGTGAATGTGTACATCGCCATTGTGATAGTCGGAAACGTGGTGCCGTTCAGCGGCCTGGCTGAATTGAATCGTCTGCTCGCCATCGACCGTCCAGACATTACGTTGTTGCGACAGGCTGACTTTATGAATGAAGCTGACACCTTCCGGGTTGTATGGCCGCAGCGACAATACGATCCAGGCATTACTGTCCGCCTGCGCTTCCAGCTCCAGCTTGCACACCGGCGCACCGGCTTCGAGTTCCACCCAGGCACTGCTGGTCAGGGCCATTCCATCCAGTCGTGTCCCGGTGGCGATGCGAACACCTTCTGACAGATCTTCCTGCTGATTGCATTCGGCTGCCCGCGAAGGCAGCAGGCAGCGGCCATCGTCCGCCAGCAGCCAGCCATCCAGCGACCAGCCGTCGAGAAACGGCGTCAGCAGTCCGCGCGGATCCACGATAGGAATTTCCGGGCAATCCGGATAGCCGATGGCGGTCCAGTTACGATGGGTAAGATTGACATGGGTAATAGAGAAGGCGCGCGGCACAAAGGAGATGTCGCGGGGATCGAACTGGCGTTCAATCCAGTAAGGCCAGACCCAGTCCAGGTTATGTTGCACGACCCGGCTATTGATAAGGCCGCGCGCGTGGAACACCACGCCGGCACGCAACAGCTCGACCGGTTCGCCCACTTCGGAAGGCTGGGCAAAGCGGTGCAGCCGGGCCAGTAGCGCGACTGGATCGAGAAAGCCGTGGCTTCGAGCAACACGGCGAATCACAAACCTCCAGGGAAGCCAGCTCATCCAGTTCATGGGGTATCCTCTTTCCGGCCCTCGCTGGTATACCTGGCCAGCGCCCGGTGCGCCAGGCGTTGTAAATAGATCACCGCGACCACGGTGGCCAGAAAGCCCAGACCATACAATGCCCATTGCAGCGGGGTTCGATCCAGGTTGCGTTGACCCAGGGTGGTGATATCGGCGGCGATGGAGCCCAGATACACACTGTGTATCGAGAACGGGATAAAACCGATCAGTGAACCACCGACGAACCCGCGGAACGAGAAGGAAGTCAGTCCAAAAAAATAGTTGGAAATTTTGCTTGGAAAGAACGGGATCAGCCGTAGCAGAAGCACGACCAACCAGCCATGCGCGGCCATTTCCTCGTTGATAAGTCTGAGTTTGGCATGGTTCAGAACAAATTGCGTGGCACGCTCGCCAAACCAGTGCCGCGCAATGAGAAAGGCCAGCGCCGAACCCAGGGTAGTGCCCAGTACGACGAATACCGTGCCTTCGACGACACCGAATACAAAGCCGGCCCCGGTGGTGAGCAGTACGCCCGGCAGTAGCAGTACGACCACCGCTGCCATAATGAGGATAAACAGCAGCGGTGCCCAGGTGCCCTGGGCATCAAACCACCTGAGCAGGCGCAAGACCTGTTCGTGTACGTCGTAGTGAATCAGCGTGCCGAGCAGGATCGCAACCAGCAGGATACCGGCCAGAATACCCCATAGCGGTGACTTGATGCGGCTGGCGGAAACCATGCGTGCGGTCCGTTTCATCTTATATAAGGCGTTGCACAGCGAAAATACTAGCGTATTCAGTGGAAAACGGAATTGAGCCATATCAAGTTAGTCCTACTCCGTTTAGTCCTGCTCCGCCTGGTCGTCCTGATTCGTTGCCAATACCAGGCCAGATCGACTATTTAATGATTTGGCTCAACAATTTCGCTGAACAACCGGGATATAATAAAAACCTGGTTCCAAAATGAGGATTGGCATCATGTCATGCATATGGGTCCTTGTCGCAGAAAGTAGCCGCGCCATACTTTATTCTGCTGAAAACCGTAAGGCGCCTCTTGAAGAAATCGGGGCTTTTGTACACCCTGAATCACGTCTGCACGAAGGTGATCTGGTTTCAGACCAGTCGGGCAGCGACGGTGGCAGTGTCGGTCAGGGGCGGCATGTTCTGGATAACAAAACCAATGCCCGTGATATGGAAAGAACCGAATTTGCCAAAAACCTGGCTCACCGGCTCGAGGCGGCACGCAAGGAAAAAGCCTTTAACCGGGTGGTGTTGATCGCACCTCCGTCTTTCCTGGGGTTACTGCGTGACAACCTGAGTGATGAAGTCATGGAGCTGGTCACCGAGCAGATTGACAAGAATCTCGTGCAGCAGCCGGCCTGCGAGGTTCGTGAACACCTGTCCTGGCCGGGGTGAAACGAAACAGCATTAAATTGATTCAATGTGCCATGTTTTCACCGTAATTGGTCATCCGGCCATGCTTGCCGGGCAGCGGACTCCTGCGACCACGCGCAAGCAGGGATCTCCTGAGCACTTGCTGTGATGGATAAAGATTCCCGCTTGCACGGGAATGACGCCTGGGAAAGTATGCCGCTCACTGTCGTGTACTTGCTGTTGCTATTCGCCGCCGGTCTTTTCCTGGTGGTGTTGATCCATGTCGGTGCGATTACGATTGCCTTTGATAAACTGGGTTTATCGTCGCAAGCCGGATTATTGTTGCTTTTGGGCTCACTGATCGGCAGCGGTATCAATGTCCCTGTTTACGTGCGGAAACAGAGAGCAGATATATTCGGCATCGATAACCCGCTCAAACCCTTGTCGTGGGGATTGCCACGCTACGGCTTCCAGGGAAAGACCTTGATTGCCGTCAACCTGGGCGGCTGCATTATTCCAGTCGGGGTATCCCTGTATCTGCTGAACCATCATCCGCTCAGCCTGGCCGTCACAGGGCTGGCACTGGCTGTGGTGGCATCTGCCAGTTATGCTTTCAGCCGTCCCATCGCCGGTCTGGGTATTGGAATGCCCTTGTTTATAGCACCCCTGGTTTCGGCTCTGACAGCCACGTTGCTCGATCCCGCGCACAGTGCTCCGCTCGCTTACATCAGTGGCACACTGGGTGTGCTCATCGGTGCTGATCTGCTGCGCCTGCGTGATATTGACCGGATAGGCGTGGCGGTCGCGTCCATCGGCGGCGCCGGTACTTTTGACGGTATCTTTTTTACCGGCATTATCGCGGCATTGCTGGCGTAGATTTCTATTACCGGTATTGTTGGGGCTTGCTCCGGCTTTGACCCGGCTCAATGGCAGTCGTCTCTGGATGGGCTATGCCTGAAACTAGCAAAAAGGAAGGCGCAAGAGGTGCACGGCATGGTTACTACAGCCACGACAGTTAAAGCAAAAGCCCATGAACCCATGTGCTGCGAACTGGTTTCCTGGGAGCAGTTCCGCACCCTGGCCAGACAGCTTGCGCTGCGCGTACAGTCGTCGGGTTTCAAACCCGACATGATTGTGGCGATCGGGCGTGGCGGCTACATGCCGGCGCGCGTGCTGTCAGATTATCTGGATGTCTATAACCTCAGCGGCTTCAAGGTCGAACATTATCGGGCTGCAAAAAAGCAAGCAGAAGCCCGTGTCCGCTACCCGCTTTCAGCCAATGTGAAGGGACTGAAACTGTTGCTGGTCGATGATGTCAGTGACGGTGGTGATACCTTCGAGGTGGCGGTATCGCACCTGCATGAAAGGGGCCCCCCAAAGGAGATTCGCACCGCGGTGCTGCATCACAAAACCGTATCCAGCTTTGTACCGGATTTTTACGCTGCTGAAGTCACCGAGTGGCGTTGGTTGATATATCCCTGGGCAATTCTCGAGGACGTTAGCGGATTTATCCGCGAGCTGGGACTCGTCGATGCAGCGCCAGAGCGGATGGAGGCGGAGATCGCAGCGGTTTACGGCGTGCGGATTTCCGCAGAAATACTCAGTGATGCGAACGCGCTGGCCAGGAAAGCAAGTTTGTAGGTTGGTGTCCTGGAGCTGACCATACCGAAGCTCGAAGTGTCAAAACGCCACACGATCAAGATCGAGTAAACCTGTCTGGCGCCGGTATTCAGGATGCCGGTGCCCAGGACTTGAAGCACGGGCCCAGGGTGTCAGCTCTGGTGACAGGAGCCTTCGCGCATCCAGACGCCTTTCCCCTCACAGCGTAGCAGTTCGTCCCCGCTGCAGACGTATTGACCTATGGCATAGGTCTTGCCGTTGAAGTAGCAGGCACCTGATTCCAGTTCCAGGTCAAGGGAGAGATCTTCGTTATCGGCCTCATCAAAAATAGGGGAGTTCTTCGCTTCGGGGTCCGGGGCGCCAACATGGGGTATTTCATGAGTATTGGGCATGAGCTTACTCCTCAACGTGTAATGTCCTCAATAAGGCTATTTAATACTACGAACCAGTCCAGAGGGAAATGATCAGGATCAATGTTTGTATCCTGTCAGGTGAGTAAGCTTGCGATACAGGCGATAGCTGCTACTGTTTCATAAAGGGCGAGCAGACAGCTGCTATTCATAGAATGGAGGATATGAAGATGGCAGAAAAGCTGACCATGAAAGTATTGTCGGGTGAACTGGAAACACTGCGCAAGCGTCTGCGTGAGTTTGAAACAGGTTTCGAGCGCAAACTCGAAAACGCGATGGAAAAGGCAACCGAGAGGTTAAAAGCCCGGATTGAAGCCTCTGAAGGGCCAGGTCTCAGGATCCAGGGGCACGGGGGCGCTGTCGATGTCGATGCCAGGCGCCGCTTAATTGCCGAATGCGCTTATTTGCGTGCCGAGCGCCGTGGATTTATGTGTGGCAGTCCTGAGCAGGACTGGCTGGAAGCAGAAATGGAAATTGATCAACTGCTGCTACAGGGGTGGATAAAGAACGAAACCCCGGAAATGACACACCAGGAAGTTCAGCCCCAACAGGAAAGCCGGGCATAACTCAGGTGCCATGGTATTAACGGACTTCGCTCAACCGGGCGTTATCCAAGGTCGGGCTCCCCGCAATGTCGCAGGATGAATTGTCGGCAGCGCTCCCGCAAGGCAATGGCAACTTTCCAGCCGTCTTTGCCGGCTTGTATCTCGATGTCGTGCGGATGTATGGCTGGCCCGATGTCAATGTGTATCGATCCGCGCCGGGGGAACCAGTTCTGAGCCCGCAATATCGAGCGTGTGCCCCGGATGGCTATGGGAATGAGCGGTACTCCGGCTTCTGCAGCTACCGCGAAAGCACCCAGGTGAAAGGGCATCAGGCCCGGTATGCGGGTAAAGGTGCCTTCTGCAAAAAACATCAATGCATGTCCCGCCTGTAAAACGTCTGAAAGATGCTGGCTGTCGCTGACACTCTTGCCGGTGTCGAAACGTTCGACAAATTCGGTGTGAATGTTTTCCAGTGGCTTGCGAACAATAAAGGTTTTTGCCAGTTCTGCTTTTCCGACAAAACGGAACGTCCCGGGTAAGGTGGCGACCAGTGCATAACTGTCGAGATAGCTGGCGTGATTGGCGACCAGCACATAGGTATTGCCGTCTGCCGGCAGGTTTTCCAGGCCATTGACTCTGACAGGCGTTGCAGTGGCTTTTGCCAGCAAGCGGGTACAGCTGCGCATGACGAACCAGCGCAGGGTATGCTTTGGAAGCAAGGTGACGGAGAGCCAGGTGATCGGGGCCAGCACAGCAAACACCAGCCAGCAGTAAACAGCGTACGCCGTAGCCGACAGGGAATTCGATACGCGCCGGATCTGTGGCAGTACACCGGCCAGCGCCAGGCGTGTGACTTGCCAGGGCAGGCTGCGCTGGCGCTTGCCGATTTCACCTTTTTCAAAAAGTTCACGGCTGGCCGCACGGCGGATTTTTCCACTCGAGGTTTTCAGCACAGTCCCGGGCGGTGCCAGCACAACTTCGTCCGGTGGCGCACCGACCAGGTCGGTGGCGAGCGCGTTGATCTCGCTACGCAGCTTCTCCCGTTCGACGGCATCCGTGCTGCGGGTTTCCGCCAGCACAATGAGCCGTTCTGTCGCTGTTCTGGTATCAACGCTGCCGAACACGGCAACGCGGCCCGTGCGGATGCCGGGAGTGTTGCCGACAGCCTCTTCCAGTTCATGGGGATAGATGTTACGTCCCGCGCGGATGATGATGTCCTTGATACGCCCGGTGATGTAGATCTCGCCATTGGCAATGTATGCCAGGTCTGCGGAGTCGAGCCAGTCCTGGTGGAACAGCTTTCGGGTATTGTCAGCGTCGCGGAAATAACCACTGGTGGTGGAGGGACCGCGGAACTCCAGCCGTCCTTCCTGGCGTTCGGGTAATTCGTGTCCTGCTGTGTCTACAATTCTTATCTGGTGACCAGGTAAGGGCGGGCCGCTGGAAACGAAGCGCAAGGCGTGTTGTCCGGGACCCGGTTCCGGCTTTGCCTGTCCGGAATGCATGAAAGTGGAGCGTTCGATTTGATCGATCACCGGCCCCCTGTTCAAAGGTGGAAACGCCAGGCCGACGGAAGACTCGGCCAGGCCGTAAACCGGCATCATGGCATGGGCTTGAAACCCGTAGTTTGCGAAGCGTGATTCAAATTGTTGCAGGGTATCGGGGCTGATGGTCTCGGCGCCGTTAAAGGCGGCACGCCAGCTACTCAGGTCGAGGCCTTCCAGGTCTTCATCCTTAAGGCGCTTCAGGCAATATTCGTAACCAAAGTTCGGAGACGCCGACAGGGTGCCGCGATAACGGTGAATGGTCCACAACCAGCGTTCCGGCCTGGCCAGAAAGCTCAGCGGCGGCATGACCACCAGTAACATCGCGTAGTAGAGACTTCCAAGCCAGGCACCGATCAGGCCCATGTCGTGATAAAGCGGCAGCCAGCTGACAAAGACGTCTTCCGATCTCGCTTTGACGGTCTGGCCCATAGCGCGGATATTGGCGAGCAGGTTGGCATGTGTCAGCATCACGCCCTTGGGGTTGCCGGTGCTGCCGGATGTGTATTGCAGAAAGGCGATATCGTTGCTGTTAAGGATGGGGGGTGCCGCAATCGCGCTGGACGTCATGAGCTCGGAAGTTGTCACTATGTGTTTCAAGCCTGGCACATGTGACTTGAGGAGGCGCGCCACTTTCCTGGCTTCAGGAACAGTTATGAGTGTGACGGCGAGACAGTTGTCCAGTATGCGCGCATGCCTGAGCATATGGTCTTCCAGCTGTGAGGGCCGCGCGGGCGGGTAAACGGGGACCGGGATACCGCCAGCCATCAGTATGCCGAAAAAACTGTAAAAGTAATCCGTACCGCTGGGCAACATGATGGCGACCGGCTCGGCGGGTTGGAGTCCTGCCTGTTGCAGGCCCGCGGCAACTTTTGCGGCGCCTGTTTTCAGCTGCCGGTAGTTGAGGCTTTCACCCTCACCTTCATCCTGGTAGAGCTGTATATGTGGCCGCTCTGGGTGCTGTTCGGCGTGCCAGTCCAGAACTTCCAGCAGTGTTTTTGCTGCGTCTGGTGCAGCCTCCGCCTGCTCCAGCGATACCGCCTTTATTGTTGAATCAGTCAATGCTGCACGGGGTGTTCCGGCTCCCTGTATAGCGCGTAACAGGTCGCGTGCGGTTTCGACTTCGGCGAAGCTGCGCTCTGGCAGGGCCAGTTCAAAGACTCTTTCAACCCGGGCGATCAGTTCGACGCGGGTCAGGCTGTCAAGACCAAGATCCTTTTCAAACCGGCTGTCCAGACCGATGACCTCCGTAGACGACCGCTGTGGATGGACCTCGGTAACAAGCGCCTGTATCACCCGTAACAGGTTCTCTGCGGTCTGATCCAGTGGGCTTTCCGCCTTTACAGGGTTCATGCACTAATACCCGATACCTGGGTTTTGCCTGGCCACCAGTTTACGCAATTCTGACGGTGGGCGGATATTGAGTACATACTGCTTTTCCAGCCAGCTACGCGGGTCGATAAGGCGCCGACCGGGGTGTGCCAGCAGGGTGAAATTGAGGTTATCCATGGCCTCAGTCATTAGTGGCAGGGAACACAAACACAGATACAGCATAGAGCATCAGTGCCAGTACAATAACGGTAAAGAATCCAAAATGAATTGCCAGCAGTGTCGCCAGCACCGCGCTTAGCACCGAGGCGCAACCGTTGACGCCCCAGGCCAGGGGAATCAGGGTCGACGCCTGTTTGCCCAGGCTGCTGAGTGCGAGGGGAAACGGTGAGCCCATGAAAAAGGCGAGCGGGGCAATCAAAAGGCTGCTGATCAACATTCTGGCCGTAGCAGGCCAGGATGACAGCAAGTTGAAAAGTGGGTCAAGCAGAAACAGGTAGCCAATCCCCGTCAGCACGATACCGGTGGCAGCCCGGAGCATACCGCTGCGCTGCATGTCCCGCAGGCTGTAACGCCGGGACCAGAAGCTGCCCAGACCGGCAAAGATCAGGAACGACGCCAGAACAATCGCAGCCGTGAATACCGGTTGGTGAAGAAAGCGCATGAACTTCTGGATTAAGGCGATTTCCAGAAACAGGAAAGCCACACCGATTGCAGCAAAGTAGGCAACGACACGCAGCCGCAGCGCAGCGTGCGGTGTTCCCGGAACAGCCTGTTTTTTAATCAGCAGCAGCGGCAACAGCACCAGTACCAGGCTCAGTACTATTGCCTGCGCCAGGGTGGCGATAATGACGGGGTAACCGGTCTCAAGCAACGGCAGGCCACCCTGGCCGCGCAGCCTGAGAATTTCCATGAGCGTGGACCACTTGAAGAAATTGTGAAAGAAAGGCCGGTTGTCCGTCGCCGGGTTTACATCGAATTTATAATTGTCCAGGAATGACTGCCTGTCGGGGCCGAGCAGCGCCCGTGCTGCCCGATAGAAATAGGGCTCTCTGAGCTGGTTATAGCGATTGGCCTCCGCAGCATCCATACCGGGATACCACGCGACATCGAATGCGCGAGAACGGCAAAACAGCTGCATGGCGTGGAGTTCGTTACTGGTAAAGGCGCCATTTTTTACCAGCAGTGTGCTGGTCTGCCAGCCACGGATCAATATCAACTGCATGCCGGGCTGCTCAATACCGCTGGCCTGCAGGGCGTCGATGGCGGTTGCCAACAGTTTCAGTGTGTCGCGCGGCGGCAACTTTATCCACTGAGTGATAGCAATATATCCCCCTGACTGCAGGTGGTCGAGGTACACTTTAATGGCCTCTGTCGTGTACAGATAATTTTCACTCAGCGCATAAAGTCCGGCCGAGGATGCATCGGCAGCGTCCTGCAACGATAACAGGATGAGCGCATAGCGGGCATTCCGGTTGCTGACAAAGCCACGTGCTTCAGCGATATGGATATTTATACCCGGGCGTTTATACAGGCCGTTACTGAAGGCAGCGTAATCGTCGGACAGCAGTTCGACGATCTGCGGATTGAGTTCCACGGCATCCACCTTGCGTACCTTATGATGCTCGGCCTGCAGCACACCCATACCCCCGCCGGCCCCAAGAACAAGCACGGAGTCCGGATGCTGCAGGTGGTAGGGCAGGGCCGACGTTAGCTGATCAAGAAACTGCAATGACTGTGGTTCGCCGCTATCACGGGTAATGGCACCCAGGCTGTTACCGTCACTGTACAGGCTGAGTTGCCGTGGGGGGCCGACAGCTGCATTGAGGCTCATACCGGGCGCGTAGCGCTGTGGAATAACAGGGTTTTCGACCACGTGCAGGAGGCCGAGGGGGCTGTAACGCCAATTGACGATGCGCGCGCCATCTACACGCAGTTCCTGGCTAAGGGACTTATAGGGTGACAGCTCCAGCTGCAAGACGCTTCCACTCCATACGCTTAACGCCATCAGCAGTACCGCTGCCGCGGTAATCCAGTTACGCTCCGGCAGGCGCAGTTCCACAGCCGCGACGACCAGGCAGGCCACAGCGACGGCGGACAATATGGATAAGCCCGGGAGCGGTGGCAGCGCATACAGAAGCAGCAGAACGGCCAGGCTGCCGATGCCGGCGCCAAGCAGGTCTGCAGCATAAATGCGGGTGATAACCGAGCGGTAGCGAGACAGCGTGAGCGCGATGCTGTTGGCAGCGAAAAAAAACGGCAGAGTCAAAAGCAGGTAGACCATCACCAGCCGCAGTGCTTCCCGCCAGTTCCAGAGCATGGCTTCAGGATTAAACTGAATATGTTGCGCCAGCAGGAAACAGGGCAGGGTAGTCACAGCGAACAGGGCCAGATTCAGCAGCAATGCCAACGGATAGCGCTGCAGAAGGTGCTGTTGTGTAAAACTCAGAAAGGTACCGCTCACGCCGTAACCAAGCAGCGCCAGGCTGATGATCATATAGGCGAAGTGGTGCCACTGAATGATGGAAAACAGCCTGATCAGCAGGATCTCATAACCGAGTGCCGCTGCTGAAAGCAATGCAATGGTCATGACCGGCGGCCGGTCGGTTACTATCGGGGCAGGGCTAGTGTTCACCGGTGAGGGGGACAAAACGCACCGGCAGCAGCAGCCTGGTGGTGATGCCGTCGTCGCCTTTTGTTACCAGAATAAGCTGCTGGGTCATAAAGCGGCTGCCGACCGGTATCAGCATACGGCCGCCTGTCTTGAGTTGCTTGATCAGCGGCGGAGGCACATGATCGGCTGCCGCAGTGACTATAATGGCATCAAAGGGCGCCCGTTCCTGCCAACCGTAGTAACCATCCCCGACCCGGGTCTTGACCTGTTTATAGCCAAGACGGTCCAGCACATCGCGCGCACTCCGGGCGAGCTCGCTGATGATTTCAATGCTGTAGACCTGTTGTACCAGCTCGGCAAGAACCGCCGCCTGATAACCGGAGCCGGTGCCGATTTCCAGGACCCGGTCACCCGGCTCCAGCTTCATGAGGTCGGTCATAATGGCGACAATATAGGGTTGTGAAATGGTTTGCCCGTGACCGATCGGCAATGGGCGGTTTTCATAGGAGTAGCGCCTTTCAGACTCGGGGACGAACTCGTGACGCGGTACCCGCTCCATGGCCTGTATGACGTGCGGGTCCAGCCTGTCCTTATCCAGGTAGGCACTGGTTTCACGGACATCCTGTTCGATTGAGCGCATCAGCTGCGCACGCTGCTGCCTGTACTCATCCGTCGTGTCGGCCAGCGCCTGGCTAACAAGGAGCGTGAGAGACAGAAAACAATAGCACGCCACGTGCTTCATGAGCTTGTTATACCGAGCCATTCGACTAGACCGTGTAACTATCAGCATAGCATGTGCCCTCGAACGCTACTGGCAAGCGGTTTCACCAGAAGGCTGCTTGTGGCGCTTCAGGAGCGCCCGCTGGTTAAGGTGCTTAATTTGACTACTATAGGCTAATCAGAAAGCCTTCCTGTTGATGAGCGTCAATGACAGGCCCTTTAAAATCGGTTTAATGGTTAAATTGTGGAGAAGTAATCAAAGCAGGCGGGAATAACGGATGACAAGCCGTGGCGACTTCGATATCAATAATCCGGCACTGGCGGAAGCGGGCTGTAAACGCATAGAGTGGGCGTGGCAGGAGATGCCGGTATTGCGTGAGCTAAAGGCGCGCTTCAACCAGGAGCAACCTTTGCGGGGCATTCACCTGAGTGGCTGCCTGCATATTACAACGGAAACAGCCAACCTGGCCCGCACCCTGAAAGCGGCCGGAGCGGAAGTCGTCCTTTGCGCCAGCAACCCCTTAAGCACCCAGGATGACGTTGCCGCCGCACTGGTCGAGCACTATGGCGTCCCTGTATTCGCGATTCGCGGCGAATCAAACGAGCTTTACTACCAGCATATCGATGCCGCACTTGACCACCAGCCGGTTATCACCATGGACGACGGGGCTGATCTTGTCAGCCGGATACACCAGTCGCGTCCCGGTCTGATTGACAACATGCTGGGTGGGACCGAAGAAACTACCACGGGCGTGATCCGGCTGCGTGCCATGGCGGGAGAGGGTGCGCTGCGCTTCCCGGTTATTGCCGTGAACGACGCCATGACCAAACATCTTTTCGATAACCGCTACGGAACCGGCCAGAGTGCTTTGGACGGCATCATTCGCGCAACCAATATCCTGCTCGCGGGCAAGAACTTTACCGTGGTCGGCTATGGCTGGTGCGGTCGGGGTATCGCCATGCGCGCCAAAGGGCACGGCGCCAGCGTTATTGTCACTGAAGTCGAGCCGCTGCGGGCACTGGAAGCCGCCATGGATGGCTTCCGTGTCATGCCGATGCTGGAAGCGGCTGCACTGTCTGATTTCATTGTGACGGCCAGTGGTGACAAACACGTAGTCGACACGGCTCACCTGGAGGTCATGAAAGACGGCTGTGTACTGGCGAATTCAGGCCACTTCAATGTCGAGGTCAATATTTCAGCACTGGAGGCGATGGCAATCAGTAAGCAGCGGCCGCGGGAATCTGTCGATGAATACCGGCTCGCTGACGGGCGGCGGATATGCCTGCTCGCGGAGGGCCGGCTGGTCAATCTTGCCGCTGCGGAAGGACACCCCTCCGCGGTCATGGATATGAGTTTTGCCAACCAGGTTTTATGTGCTGTACACCTGGCAACGCAGGCGCAGCGGATGGATAACGGCGTCCACGCTGTGCCTGTCGACATCGATCAGGAAGTGGCACGTATGAAACTGGCGGCGATGAATATTCGGATTGACACACTGACCGATGAGCAGGCGCGCTATCTTTGCTCCTGGCAGGAAGGTACCTGAGGTGAAAAAAAACCAGCAGCACATGCTCGACGACATCGATGCCGAAGTGCGTTATACAAGCAGCCTGATTGGCAAGGACGCGCTTGACCCACGGGTCATGGAGGCCATGCGCAAGGTGCCGCGGGACGCATTCGTCCCGTCCAACATGAAGTATGCCGCCTTTGAAAACGGACCACTGCCCATCGGCCACGGCCAGACCATTTCCCAACCCTATATTGTGGCCCTGATGACCGATATGGTGGTGCCCGAACCGGAGCACCGGATCCTTGAAATCGGGACAGGTTCCGGTTACCAGACAGCGATACTGTCGCAATTGTGCAGCAAAGTATATTCGGTCGAAGTTGTAGAAGCATTGAGTGTCGCCGCCGCTGACCTTTTCAAAGAACTGGGTTACCACAATATCGAAACCCGTATTGGCGACGGTTATCACGGTTGGCTGGAGCACGCACCGTATGATGGCATTGTTGTTACCGCTGCCGCCACGCACATTCCGGCAGCACTTGTCGAGCAACTCAGGCCGGGCGGCAGGATGGCTATTCCTGTGGGGCTGCCCTATAGCCACCAGGAACTGATGCTGGTAAGAAAGGACGAGCAGGGTAAAACGCTGACGCAAAGTGTGCTGGGCGTTGCCTTTGTGCCGCTCGTGGAGGGGGAGCATGTCAGCCAGCAATAGGATGGAAGGCGTTTTATGCTATGCAGGAAGCGGAAACCGGGACGACCCGGTGGGAGCGCTGACCAGGAAACCGCAACAGGGTTGACAGGCCGTTATGCAATATCAATTGGCAGCTGATGCCGTTGTGCTGCTTCACTTTGGTTTTATCCTCTATGTGCTACTGGGTGGTTTGCTATCTTACAAATGGTTGTGTCTGCTCTGGCTGCACCTGCCCGCTGTTATCTGGGGGGCAGTGATGAGCATGGCCGGCTGGATATGTCCTCTGACACCCCTGGAAATCAAGTTGAGAGCAGCCGGTGGTGGCGGGCATTATTCATCCGGGTTTATCGAGCATTATATTCTGCCGGTAATATATCCCGCAGGGTTGAGTCGAGAACTGCAAACAACCATGGGTATCGCATTGCTTGCGGTGAATGCGCTGGTGTATTTGGGATTGATCATTAAATATAAAAAAGGCCCGCACTGAAACGTCGGATGGGTGTAGATGATATTGGTCAATCAGGTAGTTGTTGACTATCTCTAAAATTGGTTACGTGAGAAACCATTGTTGTTGCGGAGGCCATTAAGCCTGTAATAAAATATAATTAAAACAAATAGATATGACTATATTGTGACAAAAATTCGCAAAAATAGATGGTTCGCAGCCGCGTCTGCCAAACATTCCCTTAATAAAAACTTGACTTTTTATGCCTATATTAATTAGGGTTATGGCTAGGGTATACCCTAGGGAGACACTGGGTGGAACCTACCAATTAAAAAAGACCAACCAAAAATGGATTCAGATAAAAGACGATACCGCATGGCTCAGCCTTATATAGAAAGCCGGTGTCAGTCTAACCAGGCAGGGGGAATGGATTCGTAAACCCCGACCACTGAGGAGCGCCTGCTGACTAGTCAGGCAACGCTCGTGGCCCAGACTTCCTGAGTAGTTAACAAGTAGTCACCTACAATTTAGTTAGGAGGAGAACCTAATGTTAATATCCAGGCGTTGCGCAGATCGCGCAGACGACGTTGGCGCTTCCGTGCAACACACAAGGCAACCCGCCTTCCTGCCCGTTTTATCAATAGTTCGATTACTAACCATCGTAATGACGCTGGGTGTTTTCATCTGGCCGGCGTCATCCGCTAACGCAGCAAATGCAAGTCTGTCGACATCGACAGTTGATATCGCAGCAGGTGAGAACGGTACCTGGACCATCAGTGGTAACGACAGTGGCAACCAACGCGAGTTTCGCTGGTCTCTACCATCAGGACTCAATATCAGCACCGGCTCAAGCTCCAACCTGAATCGTTTTCGTGTCAGGTCGGACCGCGGTTACCTGCAGGTAGAAAGCGACGGCAGAGGCAGTTTCTCGGGCACCGTAAACGTATCTTCCAGCAGCTCCGGCACGTATACGATGCAGAACACGCGTGCCGAGATCAGTATGAATCCCAGGGATGTCACGGTGAATGTCGGTGGCGGCGGGAGTACAACACCCCCACCAACAGATCCGCCACCACCATCTGGTGGTGGCACGGGCAGTGGTACCGCCGATTACACGTTCTATATAGACAACGGTCTTGTCAACATAACAGCCAGTCCTGACACGGGTAACGGTGCAACAACGATTTCGGTTTGGGGGTACGGTGATGTAGCAGGTGCGAACACCACGTTTCCAGGCCCCGCCATTGAGGCTGTCGAAGGAACAACTTTCACTATTGAGGTTGTCAACAACCTCAATCAGAACCACAACTTTGTCATTGAAGGTGTAACCAGCGATACCACGGCCATACCGCCGGGTGGCAGCCGTATCTATACGATCAATGCACCGGCAGCCGGGATCTACAGCTATGGCGATACGCTGGCCAACGGGGTCAATCAGGCGGCTGGATTGTTTGGCGCCATGATTGTGCGGCCGTCAGCAGGCAGTACACGCGCGTGGTCAAATGCGCCAAGTGCCAACCAGGAAAGACTGTGGGTCATCAATGACGTTGACAAGCCAAACTGGCTGGATCGCACACTCGCGGGTAACAGTGTGAATACGGCTAACTACCGGCCCAACTATTTCTTCATGAATGGCATGAATGGCTTCCAGGCCATGGGTGATGCTGCCACTAATGTTGAAGGCAATGTCGGGGAGCTTTTTCTGGTACGTATAGTAAATGCCGGACAGTTTGATCAATCACTGCATTGGCACGGTAACCATTTCCGGGTAATCAGTCGAAATGGCAATCGCCTGAATGCGTTTGAATGGCAGGATACCATTAACGTAAAAGCCGGCAGTACTGCGATGGTGTTGTACCAGATCGTACAGCCGGGGCATTTCCCCATGCATGTGCATACTGCACAGATGGAAACCGGTAATGGCGTGTACCTGAACGGTACTGCAGCCATGATCATCGGACATTGAGAGGGGATGCAGAAATGATAAATACAATGATTAAATCTGTTTGCAAACTCGGCATTGGCTTATTAGTTCTTCTGGGTGTTGCGGTTGTTCCCGTATATGCAAGCCATAATATGGGCGGAGGTGGAACGTCGACCAGTGCCAGTCTTTCAACTGATACCGTTAACCTCGCCGTGGGTGCGAATGGCTCCTGGACTATCAGCGGTAACGATGGCGGCAGCCAGCGCGAATTTCGATGGAGCCTTCCATCAGGGCTTAATATAAGTACTGGTTCCAGCTCCAACATGAATCGTTTTCGTGTTAGATCTGATCGCGGTTATTTACAAGTGCTGACAAATGGTGGTGGCAGTTTCTCAGCCACAGTGAATGTTTCATCTGGTTCGGCCAGCAGCTATGTGATGAACAATCAGCGGGCCGATATCAGCCTGAATCCAAACGATGTTACCGTAAATGTAACGGACTCCGGTGGCGGTGGTGGTATGGGCGGTGGTGGTATGGGCGGTGGCGGAATGGGCGGTGGCGGCGCTGCTGCTCCTGCAATTCCAGTGTTTGACGCCACCAACGTTTCATTGGTCGTCAGACGCATCAACCGCACCATGAATGATGGCACTAACATCAACTTCTGGGTGTTTTGTGAAGGCGGCATGGGTGGCAACAACACCGATGGTATGGCTGGAGGCTGTACATTGCCCAGCCCGGTACTTGAGCTTGGTATTAACCAGACCGCCAACATTAATCTGAACATGATGATGGCACCGCAAGAACCCGCACCCTACAACGGGCATACCATTCATCCGCATGGCGTAGATGTTGCGCAAAGTGAGGATGGCGTGCCGGAAACCGGCGCGGGCGTTAACGGCGATACTTATACTTTCAGTGTTGATAGTCGCTATGTTGGTAGTCACATGTATCACTGTCATGTACACACCGTGAAACATCTGGAAATGGGTATGTATGGTGCACTGATCGTCAAAGACGGAAGCCGTATCAGTAATGGTGGGCCAAGTTATGACGTAGAGTGGAATATGGTGTTGAGTACGGTGGATCCCGATTACCATACGGCAACCGGAGATTCGACTGTGTTTGCAGACTATAATCCGCAATATTTCCTGATTAATGGTCAGGAAGGACTGAGTAACAATTCGCCTGCTGAAGTTGTAACCGCAGCGCCGGGCGACAATGTTGCGATACGTTTGATCGGCATACACTCGACAAACAGCACTTTCGAGATCCGGGATTCCAACGGGAGTCGGAGATCGTTCACTGTTCACAACATTGATGGATTTGCCTTGCCTAATCCGCGCAGCGTTACGAGCCTTGAAGTATCTCCAGGGCAAACCAAGGACGTTATGGTGACACTGCCGAACAGCAGTGGGACCTGGTACCCGGAAGTGAGCTATAGAGATCTGCGCAATAACAGCCCCTACAGTGGTGGCAGGGTATATACACAGCTGGATTTCTAGTACTAAGTTACGGGAGTAATGGTCAGCGACTCTTTTCATTTGAGAAGAGTCGCTGTTCGACGCGTTTAACAACTTTGTCTCTTACTATGACCCAAGAATCACGGGCATTACCGGGGAACCTCGCGCTATTGGATTTGCGCGTTATGTATCCTGCTTCAATATCTATTAGTGCTGTCATAAATGACGTTAAGGCGAAGCTCCGCGGGCAGCATGCCTCAATTGTTTATAGATTAAAAAATTAATTATATCTATAAAAAATAGAAAGATATGAAATATTATTAAAGTTGAATACAATTGTGTTTAGTGCGATGCGTTTGCAGGTAACTTGTTCACCAGGTTCCGCGCAATTTCTTCTACGATCAGCTGGAAGGTGACCGGTCTTTCACTGGAAGTATCCCATGCGAAGTTCATTTCTTAAGCGCCTTCCCATACGATGGCACCCGTGTCGCTGTTCCAGATCTGGAAAAACAACCTGATATTCGCTTCCTTGGTCTGAAACAGGGGCAAACCCAGGAAGCTGAAACGGCCCTTGGAGTTCTGGTTGAAGCTGGACAGCTTCAACTGCGCGAGAGTACGGGCTCCAATAACGTCGCCCACCTTGCGCAGTGAGATTTTTTTGAATATACCGGTATCACTGTAATCGACATACATTACAAGGCTGCAGTAAAAATACTACTATATGAGTATCGGAGAGACGGTGATATGAGCGCACGCCGAGTCAAAAAAAGTTCATGGCTGATTAAGCGCAGGAATTAGTCCTGGCGCAGTACTCCCCATCCCGTGATGCATACTAATTCCACACCCCATGCAGAATCTTCCGATGGTGTGCTCCACGCGCTGCAAGGCTCACTGCATGGGCTGGCACAGGCCGAGGCCGCTGCGCGTCTGGAGACGTACGGTCCCAACCAGCTACCACAGCCGCAGCCGCCAGGCCTGTGGCAGGTTTTTTTTCGCCAGTTCACCAGTCCGCTTATCTATGTTCTGCTGGCGGCAGCCGTATTGTCGCTGTTGATCCGACACTGGTCGGATGCGGGTTTTATTGCCGCTGTTCTGATCATCAATGCCCTTATCGGTACCCTTCAGGAGTTCTCGGCACAGCGCGCGGCGCTGGCGCTCGGGGATCTGGTGGCTACGCGCTGTCGTGTATTGCGTGACGGTGAAAGCTACGAAATCGACGCAACCGGAGTGGTGCCGGGGGACATTGTGCTGCTGGAAGCTGGCGATCGGGTGCCGTCAGATCTGCGCCTGCTTGGCACCCACGATCTGGAACTCGACGAATCACTGCTTACGGGAGAATCGCTGCCTGTCCTGAAAGATGCTGCCCCTGTATTTGATGTGGAAACGATGCTGGCGGAGCGCCGTAACATGGCATTTGCCGGCACCCTGACCGCGCGCGGTCGTGGTCGGGGGATCGTGGTTGCGACGGGCCTGGCAACGGAGCTTGGCCACATTGCCCAGGATGTACTCGGTGAGGCGCTGGGGCAGGCGCCGTTGGTCGTGCGCATGGAACGGTTTACGCGGCGGGTGGCCATTGCGGTTGGCGTGGCGGCATCGATCATGGCCGTGGTGGCACTGTGGCAGGGCATGGCCTACAGCGAGGTTTTTCTGCTGGCCGTGGCGCTCGCGGTATCGGCGATTCCCGAAGGCTTGCCGGTGGCGCTGACTGTGGCGCTGGCGACAGGCATGCATCGCATGGCGAAGCGTCACGTCATTATTCGCCGGCTGGTTGCGGTGGAAGCCCTGGGTTCCTGCACTTTTATTGCAACCGATAAGACGGGTACACTCACAGTCAATCAGCTTACGGCGCGCCGCATTCTGTTTCCCTTGCAGACAGCCTGGGAAGTAAGCGGCGAGGGCATGATACCCGAAGGTACGATCCTCGCACCACGCGGTGCGCCGACTGCGCAGGAAGAAGCGCTGCTCGAGCGCCTGTGCCAGGCTGCCGTGCTGTCCAGCGAAGCGTTTCTGGGACATCGTGACGGTAGCTGGGTGTGGCACGGCGACGCGGTAGATGTCGCGTTGCTGGCTATGGCGCACAAGGCCGGTATAAACCGTGAGGAGGCGCTCAATGCCTTTCACGAGCTGGCGGTGATCCCGTTCGAGTCGGACCGCATGTATGCCGCGAGCCTCAACCGGGTATCGGACAGGCCGTATGCCTTCGTCAAGGGCGCACTGGAACGGGTGCTGCTGATGTGCACAAAGATGGCGACGGCCGACGGTGATGTAACGGTCGACGCTGGCGCCATCGAAGCTCAGGCTCATGCACTGGCGAAGCAGGGTTACCGGGTGCTGGCGCTGGCGTCGGGCGAGGTTAACGCTGAAGATGAAGACAGCTTTTCCGGAGAGTACCTGCGTGAACTGACCCTGCTGGGTCTGGTGGGAATGATCGATCCGCTGCGTCCCGAGGCAAAGGCCGCGGTGGCAGCCTGCCGTCGGGCGGGTATCGAATTGGCCATGGTGACGGGCGACCATCCACAGACCGCGCTTGCCATTGCCCGCGAGCTGGAACTGGTTGAACGCGATGAGCAGCTTGTGACCGGTCCGCAGTTGCGACACGCCGAGAATGATGAAGCGCTGGACAGGCTGACGCTCAATGCCCGTGTGTTCGCCCGTGTGGAACCGCGCCAGAAACTCGATATTGTGCAGTCGCTGCAGCGGCAGGGGCATTTTGTTGCCGTTAGCGGCGATGG